>Ga0210390_10003233_pt1 | contig 14032 bp, 13 predicted proteins | sample IncBWH11OmetaG_FD_161050 | JGI IMG/M metagenome (GOLD analysis project Ga0210390, IMG submission 161050) | Forest soil microbial communities from Barre Woods Harvard Forest LTER site, Petersham, Massachusetts, United States - Inc-BW-H-11-O ...
GGAAGGCCGGATGATCCGGCACCACCTGTGGTTCTACCGCGTGCTACCTTTTATGCACGCGGACCGCGGGTGCGCGCTGGCACCCGGTCTTCCCTGCGCCCTCTTTATTTCGAGGGGCAATTGTTCTTGCACAACTCGGGCGGATTTGCGCCGCGAGATCGCGGATCCCTGTCTCTGTGCGCGCTTTGAAAACTGAATCGGGTATCGGCGCGACAGCATGCATGTGAGGTCGGCGCGCATCCGGAAAACCCCGGCCGCCCGTATTCCTACGGGGCGCGAAATTAACGCTTGCGAAGCGCAACCTCCGATATGCCTAACAGCTCAATACTTTTGCCTGACTCGCCATCATCCTATCTGCGCCCTCCGATCACAAACTGTCGAAGCCGGCGAGCCCAGGGGCGTCTCGTCGACGTCGACCAACGAGCAGCGCCAAAATGGAATCTCCGCCAGAGTTGCTTCGCCTGCCTGCGGACTGCAGCATCGGCGGCATTCGCATCGCCTACGATTTGATCTGCAAGGCACTCAGGGGCCAGACCAAGCTGGAGCTTGATTGCTCTGGCGTCGCCAAGGCCGACGTAACGTCGGTTCAGCTTCTTATTTCAGCAGCCAAGACCGCGCGCCATCAGGGCAACCGGGTACGTCTGACCTCGGTTTCGGAAGTGCTTCGATCGGCAATTCGACGCGCGGGCGTTTCCGGCCGGGCGATGCCTGAAAGCCACCCAGAGCAACCCGCCGAGATCAAATAATGGCAAATATTCTGACCGTCGACGATTCGCCGAGCATTCGTCAGATGATCAAGGTCGCGCTTGCTCCAGCGGGGCATACCGTGATTGAGGCGGCCGATGGAGCGCAGGGGCTCGAAAAGGCCAAGTCAAGTCGTCCGGATCTCGTCATCACTGACCTGAACATGCCGGTCATGAACGGCATGGAGCTGATCCGGGCGCTGCGGGCATTGCCCACGCTGCTCGGCCTGCCGATCGTGTTCCTTACGACCGAGTCCAGCGAAGCCGTCAAGCTGGAGGCAAAGAAGGCTGGCGCCACCGGCTGGATCACCAAACCGTTCAAACAGGACCAGTTGCTCGCCGTCGTCAGCAAGCTAGTGCGATCATGACCACATTGGATCCGGCCGAAGTCTTCCGGCAAGAGGCCAGCGAACTCTTTGACGTCCTCGAAGCAGCCCTGCTCGATCTCGGCCTTCGTCCGGACGACAAGGAGCTTGTCGATACCGCCTTCCGCGCGCTGCATACCATCAAGGGCTCAGGCGCGATGTTCGGCTTCGACGAGGTTGCGAGCTTCACCCATGAATTCGAAACCGCCTTTGACCGGGTCCGCAAAGGCGAGATCCGGCCAGATCAGAATCTCATTTCAGTGGCGCTGGCTGCCAAGGACTACATCCGCACCTTGATTGAAGCGCCTGAAACCACCGACTCCATCATCGGCGATGCGATTCTTGGCGATCTGCGTCGCCTGGTCGAGCCCGAGAGCTCGAATGGCGAAGTGACGACGACCAAGCCATCGGTTGCTCCGATGCAGGTTCGGACCGGGTGGCAACTTCATCTCGAATTCGACAGCGATATCCTTCGCAACGGCTCCAACCCGCTGGACCTGCTGGATGACCTCGGAAAACTGGGCACTTGCTTCGCGGTGGCGCTGACAGAGGATGTGCCCTTTCTCGACGAACTGGACCCCGAGCACTGCTTCCTGAAATGGGATGTGACGCTCGACAGCGGCTGTGACCGCGCCGCCATCGACGACGTATTCATATTCGTCCAGGACGAAATGAAACTGACTTGTACGCCGCTTGCGGCGGCAGAAGTGGCGCCGCCATTGGCGACCGTTGCGACGCCTGTCGGCGATCCGCCGCCGCTCGACGTCAGCACCGATCAAGCAAATAATCCCGCTCCAGCCCCAGGTAGGCGTTGGGACGACAAGGCGGGCGGAACCGTCCGGGTGCAGGCCGAACGCCTTGACGAACTGATGGACCGCGTCGGCGAATTGGTGATCGCCCAGGCCAGGCTCAGTCAGCTCGCTTCCGCTACCGAAGATATTTCAATCAAGGCGATCGCCGAGGAAATCGAGCGGTTGGCTGCGAGCCTGCGCGACACCACGATGGGCGCGAGGATGGTGCCGATCGGCTCGCTGTTCGGGCGCTTTCGCCGCCTGGTTCACGACCTTTCGAGGGATCTCGGCAAGCCGGTCGAGTTTGTGACTTCCGGCGAGGACACCGAGCTCGACAAGACCATGATCGAGCGTCTGGCCGATCCGCTGGTCCATCTCATCCGCAATGCCATCGACCATGGTATCGAGGACACCGCAAGCCGCACCGCGGCGGCGAAAACCGACATTGGCCGGATCGAAATCACTGCCACCCATGCCGGCGCGCAGGTTCTGGTTGCCGTGCGTGACAATGGCGCGGGCCTCAACACCGCGCGGATTCGCGCCAAGGCCGAAGAGCAGGGATTGATCGCGCCAGGCGCTGTGATGTCGGACCAGGATGTTTATCAACTGCTGTTTCAACCCGGCTTCTCCACCGCCCAGACGGTTTCCGCGCTGTCCGGGCGCGGTGTCGGCATGGACGTGGTCAAGCGAACCATTGACGCCATGCGCGGGTCGATCGACATCTCGACCGTTCCGGGCAAAGGCACGACGGTGACGCTGCGTCTGCCGCTGACGCTGGCCATCATCGAAGGGCTGCTGATCCGGGTCGGCGAGGGCCGTTACATTGTTCCGCTCTCGGCGGTGGAGGAATGCGCCGAACTGTCCGTCGCCGACGAGCGAGCGCGTGGACGCGACTTTCTCAATATGCGCGGCGATCTCGTGCCGTTTCTGCGGCTGCGAGAAATGTTCGACGCCGCCGGCGAACCGGACCGTCATCAGAAGATCATCATCGCCTCGTCAGGCGAGGCCCGGGTCGGGCTGATCGTCGATCAGATCATCGGCAGCCACCAGTCGGTGATCAAGTCGCTGTCGAAACTGCATTCGGAGGTGACGATGTTTTCCGGCGCCACCATTCTCGGTGACGGCAGCGCCGCGCTGATCCTGGACGTTGCACAGCTGATCGCGACCGGCCAGGGCCTGTCCGAAAAGTCGTTCGCCAAAGAGGCTGCCTGATGAATCAGATCGCAAATGCACGCCTGGCGGAAGCGCCTGAGGCGGCCGCACTGATGCAGGTCGTGATGCTGGGTATCGGCGATGAGGTGTTCGCCCTCGACTCAGAACTGGTTCGCGAAATCATCGATCCGGTCCCGGCCACGCGGGTTGCAGGGGCGCGTCCGTTCCTGCCTTCCGTGATCAATGTCAGGGGCAACGTCATTCCGCTCGCCGATCTGCGGGTGCGGTTCGGCATGCCGAAGACCGAAGCTACCGCCGACACCCGCATCGTGGTGCTCGAGGTCAAGATCGAGGGCGATCCGGTGCTGGTCGGCGTCGTCGCGGACAAGGTTTACGAGGTCACGGAAATCTCTCCGGCCGATGTGCAGCCGACGCCGCGGGTCGGCATGCACTGGAATCCCGAATTCATCCGTTTCATCACCAAGTGGCGTGAAGAGTTCGTCATCGTTCCGAACATGGGACGCATCCTCAGCTGAATCCAACGATGAGATTTTTAGGAGCTTAACATGCGGCTAACCGTAAAGAGCAAGCTTGCCGGGACTTTTGGCCTGGTCATCATCCTGTCGATGATCGCAGGCGGTGTGGCGTACCTGAAGCTGAGCGACATGATCGCCACGGCCGAAAACCTGGTGGCGCGTGCGTCCCGGATGGATGAGGCTGCCGAACTCGAGAAGGGTGTGCTGCGCCAGGTCCGGGCCGAGAAAAATATGATCATTTCGGCCTCCGATGCCGATGCCGAGAAGTTCGCCGACGAGATCGGCAAATTTCGGGTCTCCGTGAACAAGACGAAAGGCGAGATCTCGGCGGCTGCGAGCGAAGACGGCAAGGTACTCGTGGAGCGTTTTGCCACAGCCTATAGCAACATGAACACGATCCAGGACCAGACGATAAAATTTGCAAAGCTCGATAAGGCAAAAGCAATCGAGCTCTCGATGAACGAAGGCCGCAAGGCCGTGACCGAGGCCAATGAAGCTGCACAAAGCTATGTCGTCCACGTGAGGAAGGCCATGGATGAGCGGGCTGAACAGGCGAAGCAGGAGGGTGGTCGCGCACAGTTGCTGTTGCTTACTCTTGTCATCGCGTCCCTCATCATTGCGGTTATTTCCGCGACCTGGATCGCGCTCAACATCAGCCGCGGCCTCAGTCGCGCCGTCGGTCTGGCCGACGCGGTCGCCACCGGCGACCTGACCAAGACGCTGAAGGCGACGAGCAACGACGAGGTTGGCGATCTGATCGCCTCTCTCAACAACACGGTGGAACGTCTTCGATCGGTCGTCACCGACACGCTGACCGCATCGCAGAACATGTCGGCGGGGAGCCAGGAGCTCTCGGCCAGCGCCGAGCAGCTTTCACAGGGGGCGACTGAGCAAGCCTCGGCATCGGAAGAAGCCTCCGCCTCGATGGAAGAGATGGCGGCGAACGTGAAGCAGAACGCCGGCAACGCCAGCCAGACCGAGAAGATCGCGCATCAGTCGGCGCAGGACGCCGAGGCCAGCGGCGTCGCCGTCAGCCGCGCGGTCGAGGCGATGCAGACCATTGCCGGCAAGATCACCATCGTGCAGGAAATTGCGCGGCAGACAGATCTATTGGCGCTCAATGCGGCGGTGGAAGCAGCCCGCGCCGGCGAGCACGGCAAGGGGTTTGCGGTAGTGGCTTCCGAAGTCCGCAAGCTCGCCGAACGCAGTCAGACCGCAGCCGCCGAGATCGGCGCGCTGTCCGGCGAGACCGTCAAGGCCGCGCAGGAGGCCGGCGCCATGTTGGCCCGGCTGGTTCCCGACATCAAGAAGACCGCGCAACTGGTCGAGGAGATCACGGCGGCCTGCCGCGAGCAGGATGTCGGCTCTTCGCAGATCAACCAGGCGATCCAGCAGCTCGACAAGGTCGGCCAGCAGAATTCCAGCGCGTCGGAGCAGGTGTCCTCGACGGCGGAGGAGCTGGCCTCGCAGGCCGAGCAGCTGCAGTCGACCATCTCCTTCTTCAAGATCGATCAACCGCAGAACGGAGACTCTCGTCCCGCAGCCGGGATCGACAAGGCCGTCGCCCAACTGCGATCCAAGGCGGCCACCATGTCGGTAGCCCAGCGCGGGGCGAAGCGGCCCGCGATTGCCAAGCCGACTCGGGCCCTCAAGGTCGCGGGCGGAGCCGGCGGCTTTGCGCTCGAGATGAACGACGGCGCCGACGAGCGCGACGCCGACTTCAAACGTTGAACGACGAACCGGCCTCGCCATTCGGCGAGGCCGGCTTCCAGGCTCACGGAGCGAAACATGGTCGAAACCGCCCAATATCTGACGCTCGGACTTGACGGCGAGACGTTCGGCATCGGCATTCGCAATGTTCGCGAGATTCTCGATATGCGGCCGATTTCGAAACTACCCCAAGCGCCGAACTTCCTGCTCGGGATGATCGACGTGCGCGGCACCAGCTATCCGATCGTCGACCTGCGGATCAAACTCGACCTGCCGAGCGTGCCCGCGACCGAAGCCACCCGGATCATCATTCTCGATGTTCCGAGGGGCGACCGCTTCGTCGGAGTCGGCTTCGTCGCCGACCGCGTCTTTGAAGTGACCGGGATTGACGAGAGTCAGATCGAGCGGCCTCCTTCGGTCGGGGGGCGCTGGAAGTCGGACTATCTGGCAGGAATCGGCAGGAAAGGCGATAGCTTCGTCATTATCTTCGATCTCGCGAAACTGATGGCGTTCAGCGACGATGTCGAAAGCGATACGCCGTACGCAGCTGCCGCGGCTTAACCGATGCAAGCCGCAGCGCTGGAAACGGCCACACGCCTGAGCGATCGTCATTTTCGTTCTATTGCCGAACTGGTCGAGACGGAGGTGGGTATAAAACTCCCGGCGGCCAAGCGGCTGATGCTGGAGGGGCGGCTTCTGAAGCGGGTCCGCGCCCTCGACTATGCCGACGTCAACGAATATGTCGAGCATCTTTTCGATGCCGATCATTTCGAAACCGAACTGGTCCACTTGATCGATTGCGTGACAACCAACAAGACCGATTTCTTCCGCGAGCCATCACACTTTGACTTTATGAAGAACACCGCGGTGCCGGAGCTGCTGCGCCGCAAGGGCCGGGGCACCCGGCCGCTCAAGATCTGGAGCTCCGCCTGCTCGACCGGCATGGAAGCCTACACCATCGGCATGGTGCTCGACGACCTGGCCACGGCCGGGGCGAATTTTCGTTTCAGCGTGCTCGGCACCGACATATCAACTTCCGTTCTGAAACTCGCGGCAACCGGTATCTACACCGCAGAAATGATAGCGCCGGTGCCCGCCGATCTCGCCAAGCGCTATTTTCTGTCGTCCAGGGACCCGAGCAGCGACGAAGTGCGGGTGGTCCCCAGACTGCGGCGCTCGACGAACTTCATGCGCATGAACCTGATGGATCCGGTCTATCCGGTCGATCGCGACGTCGACATCATCTTCTGCCGAAACGTCCTGATCTATTTCGACAAGCCGACCCAGCAGAAAGTCGTCGAGCAGCTTTGCACGCACTTGCGGCCCGGCGGATACTTCATCGTCGGTCATTCGGAATCGATGATTCACAATGAATCAGCCGTGTTGCAGCAGGTACTGCCCACGATTTTCAAAGTTTAGTCGGTCGGAGCGAGATCCATGCAAAGGCGAAAGATTCGTGTCCTGATCGTGGACGATTCCGCATCGGTTCGTCAGATTCTGACTTCGATCCTCAATGATGATCCGGACATCGAAGTGATGGCGGCTGCGCCGGATCCGTTCGTGGCGGCGCGCCGGATTCAGGACGAAATACCCGATGTGATCATTCTCGACATCGAGATGCCCCGCATGGACGGGATTACGTTTCTGCGCAAGATCATGGCGCAGCGGCCGATTCCCGTGATCATGTGCTCGACCCTCACCGAGGAGGGTTCCGATCTGATGTTCGAGGCATTCGAGGCGGGAGCTGTCGACATCCTACCAAAGCCGCGCGTCGAAACCAGACAAGCCCTGCTGGAATCGTCGGCGCGGCTGTGCGATGCGGTGAAGGCGGCGGCGCGGGCGCGCGTACGCGTCGGCAGAGCCCCCCGGATGATTATCGAGGACAAGCTGACCGCGGATGCCATCATGCCTCCGCCGGTTCAGGGCCGCTGCAGCCCGGTAACCGAGCACATCGTTTGCATCGGCGTCTCCACCGGCGGCACCGAAGCGCTTCGCGATGTGCTGGAGGTCTTGCCGCGCCGGAGTCCGGGGATACTCATCGTGCAGCATATGCCCAGCGGCTTCACGGCGGCGTTTGCCAAGCGCCTCAATGGTCTCTGTGAAGTGGATGTCAAGGAAGCCGCGGACGGCGATATTGTCGTGCAGGGAGGCGTCTATATCGCGCCGGGCGGGCGCCACATGCTGCTGCAGCGAACCGGCAAGCGCTACCATATCGCCATCAAGGATGGGCCCCCGGTGTCTCGGCATCGCCCGTCGGCGGATGTCCTGTTCCGATCGGCCGCGCAAAATGCCGGCCGCAATGCGCTTGGAATCATCATGACCGGGATGGGGGACGACGGTGCCAGGGGTTTGCTCGAAATGCGCAAGCTCGGTGCTTCGACGCGCGCGCAGGATGAAGAAAGCTGTGTGGTTTTCGGGATGCCAAAGGAGGCGATCGCGTGCGGCGCGGTGGAAAAGGTCGTGACGCTGGCCCAGATCCCCCGAGAAATCATGCTGTGGCAAGATGCCCGGTCAACGGCATCGGTAGACTGAGTCCCATGGCCGACGCCGCTCTCGCTGACATCGCAACCGGGGCGGTGACGTCCATCGAGGACGTCGGCAGCCGGATCGAGGAGGTATTTGTAAGGGTCGGCGGCGATCTAGGGCAGGCCCACGCGATATTCGAGGAACTGACCCGCGATCTCGGCTCGGCATCGCGCGAATTGTCAGGCTCCAAGATTGAAGCCGCGTCGGTCGCGCTTCAGGATATTGCCGGCCGCCTCAGCGCGCTGGCCGAGGTATTGCCGGCGGAGAGCAGCTTGCTCGGCGCCATCGGCAAGAGCGCGGTGCAGTCATCGGCGTTGCTGCGACATCTCATCACGCACATCCAGATGATTACGGTGATCGCGCGCAGTGCGCGGATAGAAGCCGCCTCGCTGGACGGCAATCGCGGCGACTTTCTGAGTTTCACGCAAGAGGTGTCCGATCTCGCAACTTCGGCACGCCTCTCGATCGTGGCCTGCTCGAAAGACCAACACCATCTCTCCGATGCTCTCGAAATGGCGTTGAGCCGGCAACTGGAATTCGAGAAACGTTACCGCGACCAGCTGGTCTCAGTGAGCGGCGACTTGATCTCGGTCTATTCGGAAATCAGGGATCGCCAGGCCAAGAGTGCCCAGTTGGCGGAGTTGGCAAGAGCGAGCACGATACGGATGGGCGACGCCGTTGGCGGTGCCATCGTCTCCTTGCAGGCGGGAGACAGCGCGCGGCAACGGCTGGAGCATATTTGTCGCGCATTGCGGATGACATCCGGTGCGAAGGTCGACATTGCGCCTGCGTGTGGTGATCAGATCGATGCGCTCCCGGTCGCAGCTCCTCTCATCTGCAGTCTGCAGGCCGCGCAGTTGAAGGATACCATATCCGGATTCGAGGCCGACATCGGCGGAATCGGCCGCACCCTGATGACTCTGTCTGTCGATTCAGCTGAGATCGTCGGTCGTGGACAGACGTTGTTTGGCGGGCAGGACAATGACATGACATCGTTCATTGCGCTGATGAGACAAAAGCTCGCTCAGGCCACGGTGCTGATCTCCGCATGCGGGCAAGCAAAAAAGTCAGTCGATGCGTCGATATCGATAGTGGAGGATATGCTCGAAAAATTTCGCGCTGCGATTTCCGAGCTTGGAGAAACCGTCGTCGATATCATCCTGATTGGCATGAATGCCGGGCTGAAGGCCGGTCAGCTCGGAGCCCAGGGCCGGACCTTCGTCGTGGTTGCCAATGAGCTCAAAACCACCGCGGACCATGTCTCGAGCGGAGCCGGCCGGCTGCGGCCGGTGTTGGACGAGATGGCGCAATCGGCCGATAGTTTGAAGGGCTTGCGAAGGGAGGAAGATTCGCTTCATGTCGCGGATACCGAAAATCTGATCACCGGCGCAATCCGCGAAATTGAGGTCGGCAATGGCCAACTCAATCAACTGATGAGTCATTTGACGCGGGAAAGCCTGCGATTTGAAGGTTTGATGACGAGCGCGAAGGCCGCGATGTCGGTGTTGGGCGAGAAGTCCGCCGCGCTTCCAGGCGTTGCCGCGCGGCTCGAACAGATCGGCCCGAATATCCAAGGCCTGTCGTCAGACGATGCTCGCAGGGTCGGCGATATGTTCGAAGAATTGTATATGCAATACACCATGGAAATAGAGCGGGAAGTCCACCTCAGGCATTCCGATCGATTTGGAATCATCCGTAAGCCGTCATTGTCCGGACCGCGCGAAGCCAGTTCCGAGGAGGTGCTGTTTTTCTGACGTCTTGAATCCGCACCCGCGCGCGCTGGAACTGGCGCGCAAAGCGAAAACCCATGATTTGAATTTCACGGTCGATGCCGGGGAGGCTGACCGGCTCGATCTCCCGCTCGACGGGGTCGGCGCGGTGCTCCGCGACCCGGGCATCGCCTTAGAGAATCAATTCGTCAAGCTATTGAACATGAAGGCCTAATGGTGGGCGCACAAGGGATCGAACCTTGGACCTCTCCCGTGTGAAGGGAACGCTCTCCCGCTGAGCTATGCGCCCGGGATTGTCGTGCATCGGCAGGCGCCAATTGATCGCCTTGAGACCCAAGCACGCCGTCAGTCAGAGCCCGCGATTTACGAAGCGCGGGCTATCGGTGTCAAGCGTTCGGCGGCGAATCCTTAAAAAACGAGGCGCTTCAGGCACCCTGCTGGCGGGCGCGGGAGGCGTGCGACTGCAGCGCCCGGATGCGCTCGGCGAGCGTTCCGCCCTGGGGCGGGCCGCCGGCGGCTGCCGCGCCGTCGGCCAAGTCATTGGCCGGTTTCGGGGGCTTGGCTGCCACCGGCTCCGAGGCCAGCATCGCCTCGATCGGCGAATTGGGCCCCTCAAGCTGCATCGCAAGCTTGGCGACCTCGGCGGCGATGTCGTTGATGCGCTCGCGCAGCAGCGCGTTTTCCATGCGCTCGGTGGCCCAAGAGCTTTCCGCCTGCTGCTGGATCCCGTTGATGTCGCGCTGCAGCTTGGCGCGTTCGTCACGGGCGAGGCGAAGCTGCTCCTCGACCGCGGCCTTCTCCGTCTTCAGTTTTTCCAGCGTCGGCCAGTTGCCGCTGTTGGTGAGGCTGATCTCATCGCGCAATTCCTTGATGGTGCGCTCGGCAACGGCGCTGGTCTGGCGCAACTGGTTGTTCTCGAAGTCACGCTCGGCGAGCAGCTTGCCCTGGGTGCCGAGCCGCGCTTCCAGATCGCCGACGCGGTTGCCGAGCATTTCGGCTTCCTTGACCTGCGCGATCAGCTGACGGTCGAGATCGGTGACGCGTTGGCTCAGATTCTCCACCCGGCCGCGCGCCTCGGTAAGCTCGCGGGTTGCCGTATCGGAGTCTTTTCGTTCCTGGGCCAGCCGTGCCTCGGTCGCGGCGAATTCCTTCTCGGCCTCGCCGACCCGGTTCTTCAGGTCGTCGATCTGGGCGCGCACGGCGACGAGCTCGACCTGGCGGCTGTCCGCCGTCATCGAGCGGTCGTTCAGCTCGGTATTGATCTTGGCAAGCTCGTTCTGCTTGGCGGTCAGCGTCTGCTCGGCGGCGCGCAGCGCTTCGGTCTTGGCCACGAATTCCTCTTCCGTGGCGCGCAACTGCTCCTTCACCGCCTTCTCGCGCGCTTCGAGCGCGAAGATGGTGGCGTTCTTCTCGCCGAGCTCGATCTTCATGCGGTTGATCGCGTCCGACTTCTTGCCGAGTTCGGCAAGTTGGCTAGTGGTCTTGTTCTTGAGCTGCTCGACGTTCAGCTCCAGCCGCCGCGCCGACATCGCAAATTCCGCGCGCAGCTGGTCCTTGTCGGCCTGGATTTCCGCCATCGACAGCGGGGTCGCGGCCTCGAGCCGGCGCGTGGTCAGCCGCACCGCGCGGTTATGCACCAGCGGCACGATCATCAGCCCGCACAGCATCGAGAGCAGAAAACCGATCGCCAGATACATGATCGGCTCGATCATGGTGGGTCACTCCGCGAGAGCTAAGGATTCGTTAATCACATTTGCACGGGCCGCGGGCAAAAGGCCAGCCCGTTGCCGCGTTAACGTGAATTCCTAACCACAAGCCTTCGGACGCGCGGCAGCGGGATCAGAACGGGTTCCAGGTCGCGCGAGGGGTGTATTTGAGATAGCCGATATTGGCGCCCAGACGCAGTCCGATGCCGGAGCGGATCGGCACCAGCACGATGTTGTTGGAGGTGAGCGCGGTCATGCCGAAGCCGCCGATGATATAGGCCGAGCCGTCGATGCCGACGAAGCGCTGGTAGATCGCATTGGTCGCCGGGAGGTTGTAGACCAGCGTCATGGTGCGCGCGCCGTCGCCGCCCCAGTCGAAGCCGACCGACGGCCCCTGCCAGTACACCGGCAAATCGCCGGCGTTCTTGGTATAAAGCGTGCCTTCGCCATACCTCAAGCCGGCGACAAAGGCGCCCGAGCCTTCCTCGCCCAGAACGTAGCCATTCGGCAGGCCCCATTGGCTGACCGCCCGCTCGATCACCGATGCCAGTCCGCGCGAGACATTGCCGAAAAACCGATGTCCGGCGGAAACCAGTTCGTCCGGCCCGTAATTATCGGGACCGGGGACACGCTGCGGCGGCGGCAGTTGCGGCGGCATCTGCTGCGCCGAAACCGGAACGTTCCAGCATAGCAGCGCGGCGAAAGCCACCGCGGCAAGGCGCGAAGCGGATTTCATGAAACTACCCCTGATATCGAAATACCGGTCGCCGCCTTAACCTGACGCCAACAAGCAAGGCTCTAGCCTGCACCCGGGTGTGTCCCCTCGACTCGGATGTTATCGGCACCAACTATGACGGTACAACGGCAAGAAAGATACCGGCGATGCCGCGGAATTGCCATGATCGCCCTATTGGTGGGCTTTTGTGCGGCTTTTCCAGGCCTTGCCGCCCATGCCACCACCACCGAGCGGATCGTTGCCAACCGCTACAGCGGGCTCGCCATCGACGGGTTCGACCCCGTCGCCTATTTCGTCGATCGCCAGCCGGTGCTCGGCCTGCCCGATTTCGAAGCCTGGCAGGGTGGAGCGGTCTGGCGGTTCCGCAACGACGGCAATCGCGCCTCTTTCCTCGCTCATCCCGAGATCTATGGCCCCCGGTTCGGCGGCTACGATGCGATCGACGTGGCGCGCGGCGTCACCGTTCCCGGCAACCCCCGGTTCTGGGCGATCGCCGGCGAACGGCTCTATTTGTTCAATCTCGAAGCCCACCGCGATGCCTTTGCCGCCGATCCGGACCGCTTCGTGGGCGCGGCAAACGGGCACTGGCCCGCGCTTGAGCAGAACCTCGCTCAATAGGCGGCGCTGCCGGAAGCGTCGCCCCAGGCGATAAAGCCCGGCACGATAAAGCCGTTCTGACCTTCGCCGAATCGCAAAGGCGCGCCGTCGGCATCGGTGATCTTGCCGCCGGCAGCCGTCACCACCGCATGGCCGGCGGCGATGTCCCATTCGGAAGTAGGCGCCAGCCGCGGGTAGATGTCGGCCGCTCCCTCCGCCAGGCGGCCGAACTTGACCGCCGAGCCCAGCGTCAGCCTCTGCGCGCCCGGCCGGCTGCCGATGAAGGCTTCGGTCCTGACATCGCCGTGCGAGCGGCTGACCGCGGCGATCCAGGGCTCGCCACGCGCGGGGAGGCGGCGGGTACAGATCGGTTCGCACACCTCTGGACCTGTCTCATTGAGCCTCAGCCGCTCGGCGCCACGGCCGACCAGCCCCCGCCACAATAATCCGAGCGCCGGCGCCCCGACGATTCCGAGCAGCGGCGTTCCGTCGGTCACCAGCGCGAGGTTCACCGTGAACTCGTCGCGGCCGGCGACGAACTCCTTGGTACCGTCGAGCGGATCGATCAGGAAGAAGCTGCCGCGAAACGGCGGCTTGACCTCTTGTACGCGCTCTTCCGAGACCGCCGGGATGTCCGGGATCAGTTGCGCAAGGCCGTCGCCGATGATGCGGTCGGCGGCAAGATCGGCTTCCGTCACCGGTGATCCGTCGAGTTTGCCCTCGATCTTCATGGCGCGGCGGTTGACGGCGAGAATGGCCGCCCCGGCCCGCAGCACCAGATCGGTCAAGGGCGCTATCAGCGCAGCCGCGGCCTCGCCATCGATCGCGCGCGAACGGGTGCTATTCATTGGCTGGCCTCATAACAAGGTATCGCCGCGAAGTCTCGTGTTCCATCGGTCTTTCCACATCGGCGGCCTTGTGTTGGCAGTTCGCGCTGCCGCAGTGTATCAAGCTTGAAAGCATGCGTGATTCGCCGCCCGGTTCCGCGCATTCGTGCACGTTGCCCAAGGCTTTTTGCGAACACTGCCTTTTTGGGAACATCTCATGTCCGGCACGCTGTCACCAGGTCCCGCTCCCGATACCCTCGAACTCGCGGCGCTGTTGTGTTCGCGCGTTTGTCACGATCTCATCAGTCCGGTAGGCGCCATCGTCAATGGGCTCGAGGTCCTCGACGACAATCCCAAGCCCGACGATCGCGAATTCGCCCTCGACCTGATCCGCAAGAGCGCCAAGACGGCATCGGCGCGCTTGCAGTTCTGTCGTCTCGCCTTTGGGGCGGCGGGATCGGCGGGCGCGCAGATCGACCTTGGCGATGCCCAGGCCATGGCGCGGGGGCACATCGAGGACGGCAAGACCTCCATCGTCTGGAATTTGCCGCACGTGCTGTTGCCGAAAAACCGGGTCAAGCTCTTGCTCAACATGATGGTGATCGCGCAGCAG
>Ga0210390_10003236_pt1 | contig 14021 bp, 14 predicted proteins | sample IncBWH11OmetaG_FD_161050 | JGI IMG/M metagenome (GOLD analysis project Ga0210390, IMG submission 161050) | Forest soil microbial communities from Barre Woods Harvard Forest LTER site, Petersham, Massachusetts, United States - Inc-BW-H-11-O ...
AGCGAGCAGCGGCGCCTCTTTGGCCTTAGCCGGGACACTGCCGTTCATTTTTCTTGCCAGCCACGGCATGTCCCTCCCCCTGCTCGTATGCACGCTCTTCGTCCGCGGGATGGGTTTGAGTGCGGTCGGCATTCCGTCCATTACCTCTGCCTACGCTTCGGTCGAGAAAGAACACCTGCCGATGGCGACGACCTCACTCAATATAGTTCAGCGTCTCGGAGGGCCCACCCTGACGACACTGTGCGCTACTTTTCTCGGATGGAGACTGGGTATGGCGCACCAGGCGACCGGCATCTCCAGCGCCTTTACCGCAACCTTCATGCTGCTCAGCCTCATTCATATCTTGCTTTTGGTAGCAGCACTAAGGCTGCCTTTTTTCATAGAGAAGACGGAACAGTCGTCCTCTGATGAAGAGGTAACTCTCTTGATTGAAGAGGCGTCGGAGTGAACTCATCCTTGCAGGTGTCTACGCGCGACAATCTCGTTACTCCCCTTAACGCGCATGTGTTTACCGACACAGTTTCACTTGGACGAAAAGTCGGCTATTTGTAGAAGTGGTCTTGGCTGGGACCCTACTTCGCCGCTCTGGTTAGTGTGCGCATCTCAAACCATGTGGGGGTCTAAATTGTCGGGACAAAAGGCTCGCGATGTTATAACCGCCAGGGAGTCGCGAGGTCTACGTAAATTCGATTAGGCCGGGCTAGGCGGTGCCTCGACTGGAGCCAGATTCGTCCATTCGCACTCATCAAAACCAGTCACGATTACGCTGAACTCGAACCCACTTTCGCCTGCGGCACCAACGGCTGCGTCATGGGCGGCCTTCAGTACCATGTCCGTATTCTGGATTGCGTAGCTGCCAGTGGGCAGCCAATAAGCCTCGCCGTCATCGTCGCGAATTTGCGGAAAGAATTGACGTTCTTTCATTGCGACATCTAATTGTTGGAAATCCTCTTCGTTCTCTGCACCGCGAAGTTCGATGACTGCGATGTAGTTGGCCATGTCGTTGATTGTCACCCGACCTGAATGGACTGTCTATGATGCGACGCGGGACTGCTACGATTGGTTGGGTAACCTCTCGTCAATCTTTTTCAGAATGAACGCTGGCTGACTGAGCGCATTTTCGACGGCAATGCAGAGCACCTGCTCACCAGGCAGGTGCACTCAGTGCGCTGCGGACGTTCGACAAGTTCCTACCCTCCATCCATTCTTTACGCTCCTGGTTTGCAAGCTTGAGAAATGGCATTCTGGGTTGCACCGGACTCCTTCGGCAGACCAAGGCATGAATCAACGCTTCGGGAGATACCCAGCTTCTTCATTCGGGAATATAGGGTCGAGCGGTTCAACCCCAAGCGGGCTGCGGCGCCGCTAGGTCCGGAGAGAACCCATCTGGTGCTGTTCTCCGGTCCGTGCGGAGGACTAGCGATCTCGGTTCGCAGGTTCGGGGCGCGTCGGTGCAACGATGTCCTCACCCGGATCGGAGAACGTTTTTACAACAGCGTAAACGTAAATGTTTGGCATCGAGAACTTTCCTCCGCTCAACTGACCAAGGTTGAGACAACGACGTTGTTCCCATCAGGCATCGGCGAGTGTTGTGCCCTTCTGTGCTCGACGCCCGCCGGCTCCTAGTTGGGTTGAGTAAAATCCAGCAAAACTTTCCCGCCGCGCTCGTAACTTTCGATCGCCTGTCTAATTTGAGAAGCCTTGTAGGTCGCACCGATCGGCAACGTTAATCTTCCGGCGGCAACGACTTTGGTTGCCTCGGTCAGTGCCGCGCGAATTTTGGGGAGATACTCGTCGTAATACATCCAAAAGCCGCGGATGTTTAACTTCTTTGCGATTAGATCGCCTTGCGGCAGATGAATCGGCGAACCGCTGAGCCACGCATAACTAACAAGGTGAGCTTTTGGAGACAGTACGCTCGCCAATGTCGCCGTCGCTGGGCCTCCGACCGCATCAAGACCCAGGGATATTGGAGCTCCGCCAGTGGCCGCCTGAATTTGTTTCGGAAGCTCCGACGATTCGACGCCAGCGAAGTCAACGTTGAGCCTTTGAATTTCCGATACCAGTTCGGGCCGCCTCACAATTCCTGCGACGTTTAGATCGCGCGACTTTGCAATCGCGATCAGGCATCGCGCTACTTGCGAGTTCGCTGCATTTAGCACAATCCAATCTTTCGCGCTTAGCTTTACGAATTGCTCTAGGAGCAGAACCGCGGTCGTCGGATTGACATTGAGCATCGAGGCTGTTCGGGCATCGACGGACGGAGACACGACGAAAAGACCTCCGGCTGGAGCCAGAACTTTTTCCGACCATGTGAATGTCCCGAACGGGATCGTGACGCGGTCACCTACCTTGACGTTGGTGACGCCGGGCCCGACCGCTTCCACGATTCCCGCGCCTTCTCCTCCAATCACAGACGGCAGCTGCGGCTTGAACAGGTACTGTCCATTTGCTAAAAGCAGATCGCTGTAGTCGATCGGAGCATACTCCATACGCACCAGGGCTTCATTGGCGGAGGGAGTCCTTGGATCCGGCAACTCCACCATCTTCAAGTTCTCCGATGGATTACCGAAACCAACCAAGTGAATCGCTTTCATCTGGGACTAGTCTCCTCGCTCCAAAAAATCCCGGCCCGCGAGTGGGCCGCCAGCTTGCTGGATCAACCCTCCATGCCGAAGGTCGCCTAGATCAACGACGGAGTAACCAAAAGCCTTCAGTAGCGATTCAACCCGTTTTTTCGCGCCGGCATCGTCCCCCGAAACGAATGCAACCCGTCTCGCGTCGCCGACAACGGGATCCGCTTCCAGCGCGCGAGCGTGCATATTGTTTAAGGCCTTCACTACCCGTGCGCCTGGCGCGAGGGCCGCAACGAGCTGGCTGGTGGACAAGTTTCCGACACTGGCAGGTGTGTAACTTCCGGCTCTGCCGTGAAAAGGATTGGTGCCATCGATCAGAATCTGGCTTTTCCACTTGGGAAGGCTTGCGAGTGTCTCGGGTACCTTATCCCAGGGCACAGCAAGAAGTATGATTTCGCACGCTGCGGCCTCGTTTTTGGTAGCAGCCGCAGCGCCAGAACCAAGCAAATTGACAACTGCACGCAGGCTCTCGGGCCCACGGCTATTACTTAGCTTTACCGTGTGACCGGCCTTCAGTGCCTGCCTCGCGAACGCCTGTGCGAAATCTCCCGCGCCAATGATTCCAAGTTCCATAAAGCCTTCCTTCCCGCGCTACTGGCCGTGAGTCGAGTCGGAGTTATTCGGTGAATTTGTCGCCAAACATGGGAAGCCCGCTGTTCGATTCGGATTTCGTGGCTTCATTTTGAATTACGTCCCAGTGCTCGGCGAGAACGCCGCCCTCAATCCGAAGAATGTCCACCACGATCCAATTCACGGGCAGACCCATCCCCGAAAACCGGCCGTGAATCATCACGAAATCTTCATCGGCGACGATGGTCCCCGGCTCGTGCTTGAGCGTCGGCGGAATGCTCTTGACCAGATTGAAGAGGCCCTCGCGGCCCGGCTGGATATGCGCGCTGTGTTGAATGTAATTCGGAGACCAATAACGCTCCGCTTTGGCGTAGTCGCGCTGGTTAAACAGCGTGTCGAATGCCTCGAGCACGAGCGCTTTGTTCGCCTCTCGTTCTGCGCGCAGCCAATCCCCCAGGTCTCTGCCGGGGTGTCCCGTGCGTTCAAGATAGAATTCGTAGGCACGGCGTTCGATCTCGTCTTGTCGCGTTGTCATCGTCTTGGGCTCCGTCGTTACGCCACCGCTGAAGCACCTTGGACGGCCTTTGCCGCCGCACGGATGACATCGATTACCACGTCAGGGTGCGAGAGCATTGCCACGTGGCTGCTTGCGATTTCCGTTGTGGTGGCGCCCATGCGCTTTGCGAAGAAGCGTTCGAGGTCAGGGTGAACCGTGCGGTCGTTCTTGGCAACGATGTACCAGGAGGGTTTCGACTTCCAGGCAGTGCCTTCAACCTTCGCTTCGAACAGGTCGAGGGCCGGAGCGAAATGCGTCGCCCAAACGACCTTCTTCTCCTGCGCGGACAAATCTCCCGCGAAGCACTCAACACCATCGGGAAGCATCCAAAGGCGGCCGTCTGCAGGCGCAACATGGAAGAAGATGTCTGTCTTTGGGAAGTTGGACTGTTGCGTTTGCGACGTCTCGCCGGCGTCGGGAGCAAGCGCCGCGATGTACACGAGTGCGGCAACGCGGTCGTCGGTCCCAGCAGAAGTGATGACGCTGCCGCCGTACGAGTGGCCGACCAAAATCGCTGGGCTGCCGACACGGCCGAGCGTGCGTTTTACGTTGGCAACGTCTGCTGCGAGCGAATCGAGGCCGTATTGAGCGGCGAGGGTTTCATATCCCTCCGCTTGAAGCGTGGGAATCACTTTGTTGAAACACGAACCGTCTGCCCAAATCCCGTGAGCAAACACGATGCTCGGCTTGCCTTGCGTCCTTTTTGCATTCATCTCCTATCTCCTTTGTTGTTCGACCAACGCTCGCTGCCGATTCTCCGCCGATCACTGACGCACGTACTTCATTGTCCAAACGCCCCGGTCGCCCGCACGATATTCAGTTCCCTCCCACGGCGATCCGCAGATGTGCAGATGCGCGTAGGGCGTGCCCGCGAACATCACCATCGTGCCCGCGTCGCGCATCACGGTAGAAAGGCCGGCCGCATTTGCGTCGAAGGGCCAGAGGATCATCCAGTGAGGGCCTATCGGGATCGGAGGGCTGGTCGTGTCGAACGGGTCGGTGAAGCTTCGTTGGGTCGCGCCGTTCAACATGTAGATCAGGCCTGGCGCCGCGTTTGTTGGTTTGGGCTTTCGGGCGAGAACGTCCTTGAACCAAACCATGCCCATTGGATCGAGCGCCATATCGGGTCGCCCAACGATGTTCTGATCGCCTGGAATACAGACCCAGTCGTTGGTGCCGGGGCGAAGAGTGGTCAAGTTCCCTTGGTGATTCATCTCCGCAACGGTTGCGTTGCTTGTGACAATCGACGGGCCGGCCAGCAGTGCGCGGCGGATTTTTTCATTCTTGATTTCGTCGGCCATTCGGTCTCCATCGAGCGATTCGAGGTGGTCGCTAGTCCACGCGGCAGGTGCGGCTGTCTCTGGGTTACGCGCCGATCGATTGGAAGAATTCGATGACGCCAGTCCTGCGCCGAAGAGCGCGGCGATGCTCAGGAAATTCCGACGTGCCAGATCCTTCATCGCGAACGTCCTCTGCTCCTAGTAGTCGAACCATTGATTGATCGCTTCGACTTTTTCTTTCGTGTACGGCGGGAACAGGTGGTCGATCGCCACGTTAGGTGGAGAGATCAAGATCGATTTCGCATGTGTGAGCGAGTCGAAGCCGTATTTTCCGTAGTAATTCCCGATCCCGGAGGTTCCGACGCCTCCGTAGGGCATGGATTCGATGAACAAGAATACGTTCGTCTGATTTACCGCGCCGCCGCCGAATGAAAGCGATTGCAACACTTGATCGATGGCTTTTTGATTCCGGCTGAACATGTAGGCGGCGAGCGGCTTCGGGAGCGACTTGATCTTTTCGATCAGCTTGCCGAGGTCGGAGTACATGAGGATCGGCAGAAGCGGGCCGAAGATTTCGTCTTGCATGATTTTGTCCGACCACAAGACCGGATAGAGGATCGTCGGATCGAGATAACGCACCGATGGATCGGATTTTCCACCGTAAACGACTTTCTGAGGATCGATCAGCGAGGCAAGCCTTTCTACTGCCGACGAGCTGATGACGCGTGAGTAGTCGGGATTGCTTTTGGGATCGGCGCCGTAAAGATCGACGATGGCTTTCCTGCATCCGGCTACGAATTCCCCGACGACGGATTCGTGAACAACGGCGTAGCCGGGTGAAGTGCACCACTGTCCTCCCCACGCCATTGCGCCCCAAACAATTTTCTTGGCAGCGTCGGTTATGTTCGCGGTCTCGTCGACAATCGCCGGATTCTGGCCACCCAGCTCGAGCAACACAGGAGTGAGATTCTCCGCGGCCGCTCGCATCACAACCTTGCCTACGCCTACGCTGCCCGTGAGAAATATGAAATCGAACGGAAGTTTCAAGAGATTGGTCACCAGGTCGCGGGCGCCGATCACGCAGCTCATCGATTCCGGTTCGAAATACTTCGGAATCAATTCGAGGAGCAGCTCGTCCGTCGCCAGCAGCGCTTCGGAGAGTTTCAACATGCAAGGATTGCCGGCAGACAGGGCGGCAACCGCAGGGCGCAGCGAGAGCAGTAGCGGGCCGTTGAATGGACAGATGATCAGCGCAACGCCGTATGGCTCGCGGTAAACGACTCCTTTGTGTCCCGATGCGGCTAGGAACTTCGGAAGCGGCGCTTCGACCGGCTTCATCCACTCCTTGAGTTGCGACTTCGTGAATTCGGTGCTGGCGATGCACGCGGATACTTCGAAGGCGTTCTCTTGGCTTGCCGTTTTGAAGTCCCTGCAAGAAGCGTCGGCGAAGCGTTTGTAGTTCTCCTTCAGCATGCGAATGAGGCGATCAAGCTGATCGAGCCGCCATTCGTGAGTCTTCGTTGCGTCCGTGCCGAAGTAGGCTTGCTGTTTGCGGAATAAATCTTCGACGGAAGCCCATTCGGTGAACGACAAAGCGGAGCTTCCCTGAGATTCACCGGCCTTGGATCTCGATGGCGTGGACATATTTTTGCTCCTCCTTCGTGCGATCCGATTCGTCGCCAATTGCTTCGAATCAGGTCGCGTTCTAACCAGCGGCGTTCTTTGTGAGCAGCACCATGCGGAACCGCGCCTTACCGGCCATCATCTTGGCGTAGGCGGCGGCCGCTTGTTCGAGAGGCATCGTTTCGATCATGGCTGCCACGCCACTCAGCGCGCTGAATCGCAGTGTGATGTCGCCGACCGCCGGCGTACCGGTCAGTGCGCCTTCCACCTTGCGGGTTCCGAAGATCAAATCCATGCCCGTGACTTCAATAGGCTCCGGTCCGACGCCGATGGCGATCGAAACGCCGCCTCGCCGCAGGCCCTTGAACGTCGTGCTGACCGTGTTGCCTCCGGACGCGGTGATCAGAATCGCCGCTGCGCCGCCGAGTTTTTGCAGTGCCTCCGCGGGATCGGAGGCAGCGCTGTCGATGTAGTGGTGAGCGCCAAGCTTCCTGGCTAACTCCGCACTATCGGCTCCGCGCGCAATCGCTACCGTCTCGAATCCCATCTGCCGTGCGTATTGCACGCCCAAGTGGCCGAGCCCGCCGATGCCGAGTACAGCGACCAGATCGCCTGCCTTTGCGGGCAAGTTTCGCAGCGCGCTGAACGTCGTGATTCCCGCGCACAAGAGTGGTGCCGCGGCTGCGGAAGACAGGGTCTCTGGAATCGCGACCAGGCCGCTCGCCTTCGCCATCATCAGTTCAGCGTACCCGCCATCGCCATGAACGCCGGTGTACTCCTGGTTCTTGCAATTGACCAGATCGCCGTTGCGGCAGAATTCGCAGTAGCCACAGAAGCCGGCGAGAAATCCAACTCCGACGCGCTGACCTACCGTCCAGCCCTGGACGCCGGAACCAAGAGCCTCGATCCGACCGACGACTTCGTGGCCCGGAACGCGCGGCCACGTGATTGGAAAAAGTCCTTCAACAGTGGCCGCATCAGAGTGACAGACACCGCATGCCTCCACGCGAATCCGCACGTAACCCGGGCGGGGATCAACAAGCGGCTTGGTGACCTCCGCAAACTTGCCCGGACCGGTGAGCGCGATGGCCTTGTACCTTGAACTCATAACAACTCCACTCGATAGCGACGATGTTGGGCGCTAGGCCGCAAATTGTTTCAGGTGGTAATCGATGTGGATCTGAAGGAGTTTTCCCCATTTCAGACGGCGATGTCGGGGGCTCGTTGGAGTCATTGCGAGAACCCTGTCGCGAAACTCGTTGTGTTTCGATTCAGCAAAGAAGACCATTCCGTCGATTTGCTTTGCACGGAACGAACGGGGGATGTACTTCAGGATCGCCAGGCCGGTGATCCAGAAGTCTGGCGTGAACAACTCGCGGGCCAGGCCGGTCCCTTTGCGATCGGTCAATTGTGCAGGAAGCGTTTCGGGAGTATGAATGTCCATATCAAATAGCTCCACTCACATTGAAGGCACGCCCTTAGATTTCATCGAGCCTAAAGCGGGTTGAGTCGACTGAGAATTGGCGGAGTTTAAGAACAGGTTCACATGCGCCAGAAACGTGGGGGCGTGCTGATACATAGCGCCGTGACTCGAGTCCGGGTACACGATCATCTGAGCATCCGGGAGGCGTTCGGCAAGAATCAGAGCGTTGATTGGATCGACGACGACGTCTTTGTTGCCGTGAACGATAAGCGCCGGCCGCGTGATTTTTTCGAGCGTGGTGTAGCGGTCCGCCGCCGGAGCGATTCCCCATTCTCTGATCGCAGCCAGTTGACCCACCGCCGAATCCCGCGTCACGGGAAGGTCGCGATCCTTCTGACGAGACTGCAGGCGCTTCAGGTGCTCGTATCCCGCCTTGCGGCTGTTTTCGGATGGGGAAAAAAGCGCCCCCAATAAGAACGCAACGGGATCCGCTTGTTCCTCCGGCGACAGTTCCGTGAAAGTCAGGCCCTCTCCACCGCGTGGAGCCGTCCCGAGCAAAATCAGGCGCTGGACGAGGCCGGGATCGTCCAGCGCCAGTTGCTGCGCGATCATTCCACCCAAAGAAAAGCCGACGACGTCGACCGTGTTCAGGCCGAGCGCGCGGCAGAAGGCCACGCAATGTCGAGTCATCTCGACGACTGTACTTGGAGTTCGGCCAGTGGAAGCTCCGACGCCTGCGTTGTCAAAGACGATGACTTCGTAATCGGCTGCCAAGCCGTTCGTGACGATCGGATCCCATGCGTCCATGTTGGTGTTGAAGTACCCGAGGAACAAAAGCGGAACGGCGCCAGTTTTGCCGAACCGGCGGTAGGCATACCGCATGCCGCCTGATTCAACAAATTGGGTTGGAGCTGTTTCGTGAGTGTACGGGGCCACAGTCTCACTCCACCTCAGTAAAACTCGCGAGTCGTCACTCTGTGTTTTCGCAGAGCTGGGCGGGCCGGGTCTTTGCGGAATCGCTCAAGTTTGTGCTTTTCTGCCAAAATTCTTGGAGCTCGGATGGCGGCTTCTCGTTCGACAGCACGGAGTGAATAATCGCGAGGTTCTGACAGGCTCTGCGACGAAGGGCAAGGTCGAAGCCGACAAAAAAGGCCAAATTCTTCAATACAAACCGGAATTCTCAGGCGAAGGTAGGCTGCACGCGACCGTTCGACTGCGTCGCTGAATCCGGCGATTATGACGCTCAAGATTGAGATCGTCGCAGGAGATCGCGCGACCGTCGTTCGACTCATTGGCAGATTGCAAGCCGAACACCTGGGCATCCTCACGAAGCAGATTCAATCGTATTCCGGCGCGATCACGCTGGACCTAACCGAATTGGAGTTGGTCAGTCTCGAAGGCGTGCGTTTTTTAAACTCCTGCCAGAACCAAGGCATAGCCGTGATCAACGCCTCGCCTTACGTGACCGGCTGGATGAAGCGGGAACGAACGCCGCCGGATACGGAGCCATGCTAAAGCACTTCGTTCGCGCGGCGGTTAAGGGGGTGTGTCGGCAGAGTGTTGCGCCGGACACTTGAAGCGAATTCGTGAGTCGCCCTCGACAGGATGCATCGTTACTGCATCAGATCGATTGGCTTGTGGCTGCACAATACCTCCCGCTGCCACTTTCCCGGCGAGGCGCCAACGAGTGCTTTAAATGTCCTGCTGAACGCCGCCTGATCGGAAAATCCGGACTCGAGAGCGACGTCGAGTAACGACCGGTGCGTCGTGGTTAGAAGTTCTTTCGCCTTGGAGATCCGCTGAAGAACCAAATACCGGTGTGGCGAAGTCGCGAATGTCCGCCGAAACGAGCGGGCGAAATGGCTGACGGAAAGTCCGCATTCGTCGGCGAGAGCGGACAGGCTCAGCTTGCCCGTTAAGTTTTCCCGGAACACGTCTTCCACACGTTTTCTCTGCCAGCGCGCCAAGCCGCCTTTGAAGGTGTCCTGCAGATTGCATCGCGGACCGTAATTTGCGGCCACGTGAGAACAGAAGAGCAATCGGAAATGGTCTAGGAAGAGATCGCTGAAGTTGCGTGAATCGTTCAGCGATGGAAGAATGAGCTGGGTCATTTGATGCAACACGCGATCAACCGACCCGTGCATGCATCGCAAATGCTGAATCCTCGGAATCTGTGCATCGTCGGCGAACCCATCGAGCGTGGCTCTCGGAATGTGGTAGTGGACCCAATCGATGGGGCTCGGATTGCGCGTGAGCGGATTCGATTCGAGGTCGTAAATGCCCACGCCGCCGGCTGGCCAAACTGGAATTCGCGAATGCTTGTCATCGATCCAGATATCGCATCCCTTGTCGCTTGCGGGAGTCAGATGCACGGATAGGACGAATGCTTTTTCCGCGGGAACCGATGCAGTGCGTTCCGGCAGACCAACGGTCGAAAACAGACGCGTAATTGCGAGTGGCGGCTTCCCGGCCGGGGGGATTAGCAGACTCTCCGCCTTTCCCAGCCGGAAATATTTCGCCATTTGCGCGCCGTATGCCGGCGGTTGGTGCAAGGTCGCCATGGCGTTGCCCTCCCGCTGACTTTGGGGATTTCGATGTGCAGCGGCGCCCTTTGGACTACGAGGGATGGCGCGCTGTACCAACATCTATAGTCCGTCTAGCTTGCTGAATTCAAGATATTTATTGTAATTTCACTATGCCGATACATCGGCACTTGCTGACTATTCGGCGTACGGAAAAGGCATTGAGGCGAACGCTTTTTGCTATATTCCTGACCGGCGCCGTCCGCCGACGTGTTGTCGATCCCTCACGGCCCATGAGGCAGAACCGTTGAACAAGACTCCCAAGTCGCCTTCCCACCCAGTGAAAGCCTCGCGCTCGGCTCGATCCCAGCATGAGAAGACGGAGAAAGCAGAGCTACAACACCCGGCGGCGCTCGCGGATTCCGAGTTGTCGAAGGAAGAGCTTCGCAGAGTGATCGACACGATTCCGGCGATGGCATGGTGTGCCCTGCCGGATGGCACGAAAGAATTTCTGAACAAGGAGTGGCATGACTACATGGGGCTCCCTCCCGAAGAATCGGACGGGTGGGGTTGGACGGCCTCTGTGCATCCGAACGATCTGTCTCGACTGTTGAAGGAATGGCAAGCCTTGATGGCCTCGGGAGAGCAGGGCGAGACCGAAGCGCGATTGCGACGGCGCGACGGAACGTTTCGCTGGTTTCTGATTCGCGGCCGCCCCCTGCGGGACGGCACAGGCAAAATTGTTCGATGGTACGGCACGACGACCGACATCGAGAGCTTGAAGCGAACGGAGGCGAAGCTACGAGAGGACGAACTTGAGCTTCGCCGAATCACGGACGCGATTCCACAGACCATCGTCGTACTGAACACAGATGGCGTGCCGGTCTACGCGAATCAGGCGACTCTCGACTTTACAGGTCTTAAACTCGCGGATATCCTTGCGCCCGATTTCCGTCAACGTGTGTTTCATCCCGACGATTTGGAGGCGACGCGGGCACAGCGCAGCACGGGATTGGCGCGTGGAGTGCCATTCGAACTCGAACAGCGCGCGTTGCGATTCGACGGGCAATACCGCTGGTACCTGGTGAAGTATCAGCCGTTCCGCGACGAGCATCGAAAGATTGTGCGCTGGTATGCAACAGGCACGGACATCCAGGATCGCAAGACCACGGAAGACAGAATGCGCAACGAAAATACAGCGCTGCGCGAAGAAATCGTGCGCTCGTCGATGCTGGAAGAGATTGTCGGATCTTCCGTAGCCATTCGCGAAGTGCTCGAGCAAGTCGCGAAAGTCGCGCCGACCGATTCCACGGTTCTCATCGAGGGAGAAACCGGAACCGGCAAGGAACTAATCGCTCGCGCCATACACAACGGATCGCAACGCGTGAATCGCGCCTTCATTCGAGTTAACTGCGCCGCAATTCCGCGAGGCTTGATCGCCTCCGAACTGTTCGGCTACGAGCCGGAAGCGTTCACAGGAGCTCTGCAACGCCGGATGGGGCGATTTGAGGCGGCTGAAGGCGGAACGATATTTTTGGACGAAGTTGGCGAGCTCCCGCTCGAGACGCAGGCTGCCCTGTTGCACGTGCTGCAAAACCGCGAGTTTGAGCGAGTCGGGGGTAACGAATCGATCCTGATCGATGTGCGCGTGCTGGTTGCGACGAAGAAGGATCTCGCCGCAGCCACCGAGGACGGCACATTTCGCAAGGACCTCTACTACCGGCTGAACATTTTTCCCATTCATCTGCCAGCGCTGCGCGATCGCGCTGACGACATCCCCCTGCTCGTTGAATACCTGGTCGAGCGCTACGGGTCAAAAGCACGCAAGAAGATTCGCAGCATTAGCAAGGACACGCTTGCGCTGTTCCAGAACTATCAGTGGCCGGGAAACATTCGCGAACTGCAAAACGTGATTGAACGCGCAGTGATTCTTTCGGAGAGCGAGAGGTTCTCGGTGAATGCCAGCTGGCTCGCTTCGCTCACTCCCGGCTCGGCGTCCAAGCCGATTCGGTTAGCGTCTGACCTTGCGCTTCGGGAAAAAACGATGATCGAAAGCGCGCTGCGGGAAGCGCAAGGGAAAATTTCGGGCCCAACAGGAGCCGCCGCCAAACTCGGCCTGCCGCGACAAACACTTGAGTCGAAGGTAAAAAGACTCGGGATCAAGCGTTATCGTTTCAAGATTTCGTAGTCTTGTCGGAAAAGAGCAGGAAAATCGAAAAGGGTACGCCTTTTCGATTCCGCTAGATCGTATTGGAAAAATGCAGTGAATTCAGCGAACTCACGTGCGAGTTATCTTCGCGCCATGCCTGGTAGAGGTTGCGGTCCGCAGAGCGGCCTAAGGTCACCTCAACTGTTGATGTAGAAATTCGCTTGTCCGCCCGTTGCCCGAAGGAAGCGAAATTGAAGGCAGTGCGGGATTTGAATGCTGCGTTCGAGGCGGGGTGGCCAGGTTTCGAGATTGGGGAAGGCATCCCGCTTGCAGACATCGCTTGCGCGCACGAGCTTGCGGAACACCCGGTGCGGCGCGGGCGGGTTGTCGTTGTAATCTGGATAGGCGAAGATCCGTCAGCGTGTGCACCAGGAAATCGGCGATTGCTCTCTTAGGCAGAAAGGAACTGTTTGACGAGAACACCTGGGTCGTCAGGCTCCTCCTCCCGCCGTTTCCTCCACATCGCGATTAACCATTTGCTATAACTGACCAATGCGCGCACGCGATTACGCACCCCGACCTGCGCACCTCAAATGGCTTCTCGATTCTGATCCCGCCATCCGATGGCAGGTCATGCGGGACCTCACTGACGAGGCCCCCGATGTTATTGCGGCCGAGCGCTCTCGCATCGCAACCGAAGGTTGGGGAGCTGAGCTTCTCGCCCTCCAATCTCGTGCTGGCAACTGGGGCGGGCCACAGGAGGACCGGGGCTTACTTGTTACCCTGTACAGTCTGGTCGTCTTGATGGAACTGGGCCTCGACCCCGCCAGCAAACCGGCCCGAAAAATGATCGACCGTGTCGACGAGCGGCTCGTGTTTAAGCCGCTCAACAACCGTCCTTTCCTTCATGGCGAAACGGAGCCCTGCATCAACGGCAGAATCCTTGCCCTCGGGGCGTATTTCAACAAACCGAATCGTGCGCTGGCGAATCGGCTGCAACGCGAGCAACTCGAAGATGGTGGCTGGAACTGTGAAGCGGTTGAACCTTCGCCCAAACGCCCAAAAAGCCGGCGCTCTTCGTTCCATACCACGATGTGTGTGCTGGAGGGACTGCTCGCCTACGAACGGGCAGCGCGCAAATCGGCGGCTGTTACTAAGGCTCGCAAGAGGGGCGAAAACTATCTGCTCGAGCGCCGCATGTTTCGCTCGCTTCGAACCGGCGAAGTCATCGACGAACGCTGGCTCCGCTTCTCGTTCCCGAC
>Ga0210390_10003238_pt1 | contig 14017 bp, 8 predicted proteins | sample IncBWH11OmetaG_FD_161050 | JGI IMG/M metagenome (GOLD analysis project Ga0210390, IMG submission 161050) | Forest soil microbial communities from Barre Woods Harvard Forest LTER site, Petersham, Massachusetts, United States - Inc-BW-H-11-O ...
CGCTCGGCAATCTTCGGGGGCGCTTCAATCTCGCGTTGGGCATCGGGGCATCGGGTTTCAGCGACGGCAGGGTGTGCGCCCTGCCCGACGCTGGTGGACGGTGACCGCAAACACCGACCTGGCAGCTCGTTTCCAGGCGGCCCGGCCGCATCTGGGCGCGCTGGCCTACCGCATGCTGGGTTCGGTCGACGACGCAGAAGACGCCGTACAGGAGGCCTGGCTACGGCTGACCGGCGGCGACCACCGGGATGCCCGGCAGATCGCCAACCTCGACGCCTGGCTGACCACCGTGGTGGCCCGGATCTGTCTCAACACGCTGCGCAACCGCCGGGCACGACCCCGCGAAGAACTCGTCGCCCGAGTGCCGGACCCTATCGTCGACGCGGTCGGCGAACCCGATCCCGAGCACCAGGCGATGCTGGCCGACGCGGTGGGGTTGGCGTTGTTCGTGGTACTGGACACCTTGCCGCCCCCCGAGCGGCTGGCGTTCGTGCTACACGACGTCTTCGCCGTGCCGTTCGACCAGATTGCACCGATCGTCGAGCGGTCACCCGAGGCCACCCGCAAGCTGGCCAGCCGGGCGCGACGGCGCATCCAGGATGCCGCGCCCAACCCGGACACCGACCTGGCGGCCCAACACGCCGTCGTCGACGCCTTCTTTGCCGCCGGGCGTGCCGGTGACTTCGACCGGCTGGTCGCCGTACTGGACCCCGACGTGTCGCTGCGCGGCGATTTCGGCCGCGGGCCGGCCGGACTGCGCTCGGTGCAGGGCGCCTCCGCCGTGGCCGGGCTGGCCCGAGGCTACGCAGCGCCGGAACGCGAAGTCCGCCCCGCCATCGTCAACGGCGCCGCCGGCGCGGTGGTCTACGTCGACGGCGAGCCGACCGCCATCATGGGCTTCGTGGTCCGCGGCGAGCGGATCGCCGCGATCGACGTGCTGGCCGATCCCGAGCGGATCGCGCGGATCGACTTGCGAGCGGTAACCGGCTAGCCAGTGGCCGCTTGCACCAGCGCGATCGCGGCGTCGTGCTGCATGACCCAGGTGCCACCTTGGTCGATGAACGCGAGTTGCTTCGTAACCGGCCCGGCGAACTTGGGACCCGTGATGGCGACGTCAGCACTGACCGCGTTTGGGCCGACCGGCTGGATGTTCGTCACGTTGAACTGCTCCGGGAACTTCCCGTCCCGGTAGGCCTTTCTCAGATCGTGGTCGGCCACATGGCCCTCGTCTCCACTGATGCCGTTTTCAACCAGACCGAACTTGTTCTGATACGACACACCAGGGTCGGTGACCTGGTTGCACAGGCTGGACAACTGGTCCGGGCTCGGCAGGGGCGGCGCGCCCGGCGGCGGAGGCGGTGGGGGGTCCTGCGCAAAGGGCACGCCCAAGGCGGCAGGCTGCACCTGCAAGCCCGGCGTGGCGCCAATGGCAACCGACGTCAAGCCGGCCGCCGCGGCGGCGATTGCGGCGACGGCCGCCGCCCCGGCAAGCAATTTCACGGTCATAACTGTCCCTTCGATTCGGACTTCAACATGGGCGTCATTGTGCCGGTCGCAGCGTAGTCGCCAGTGGCGCTGACCCCGGCGTGTCGTATCACTGGTTGTCTCAACATACCCGCTGGGTCCGCGACGGAACCGTCATAACTCGCCGGCGTGGATTCGCCACTCGGCGGCGTCCTGCTGCTGCCGCCAGAATTCGTCGAACCGTCCGCCCGCGCTGAGCAACCCGTCGACCGGACCGTCCTCCACCACCCGGCCGTTGTCGAGAAAAAGAACCCGGTCGGCATGACGAAGGCTCGCCAGGCGATGGGCGACGATCACCCGGGTGCGCGATTGCGGATCCGCGGTCAGCGCGTCGACCACGGCGGCCTCGTTCTCGGTGTCCAGCGCGCTGGTCGCCTCGTCGACCAGCAGTATCGGCGCGGGTTTGAGCAGGGCGCGAGCGATGCTGACCCGTTGCCGTTCACCACCCGACAGGGCGGAACCGGCCTCGCCGACGGTCGTCTCGACACCCTCGGGCAACCTGCCGGTGAGCTCATCGACCCGCGCCAGTGCGACTGCCCGGGTGAACTGATCGTCGGTGGCGGCGGGGTCGCCGGCGTACACGTTCTCGCGAATCGTCCCGTGGAACAGGTAGGGATGCTGAAACACCACGCTGCTTGTCGCGCGCCGAGTTTCGGCATCGAGTGTCGCGGCGTCGAGGCCGTCGACCAGCACACGGCCGCGGGTCGGTTGGTGCAGGCCGGCGATCAGCGCCAAGATGGTGCTCTTGCCCGACCCGGACGGCCCGACTATCGCTGTCGTGGTTCCCGGCTGCAGCGTGAAACTCACGCGAGAGAGCACCGGCGCGTTTGCGCCGTCGTAGCTGAACGCGACGTCATCGAACTCGATTCGTGGTGACGCGGCATGGGCCCGCAGCGTGTCGGTTCCGGCTTCCATGACCGGTGCGGTGAGCACGGCACGAATGCGGTGGAGCGTTGCGCGAGTGCTCTCCAAAGCCGGCGCCAGCTCGCTGATGGTGGTGAAAGGCTCGAGATAGCGGGCGATCACGACGATCAGGGCGATCGCCGCGGGCACGCTGAGCCTGTGCGTTACCGTCAGCGCGGTGGTCGCACCGGCCAGCAGGATGAGAGCCAGCTGGCTGGCGATGCTGAACAGCAGCTGGCCCGGGATCTGCATGCCCAGTAACCGCATCGTCGCGCCGTGCTGCGCGGCCAGCGCGTCGCCGACCAGACTTCGAGCCGGCTCGACACGCCGCGCGGCCCTCAACGCCTGCTGAGTTCGGGCGAACTCGATAATCCGTTCGGTGAGAGCGCTGTTGGCTTCACCGGCCGCAGCATCGGCGCGGCGCGCAAGCCGTACCGAGGCCCACAACGCTCCCAACAGCAGTGGCACGCCACCCATCGCGGCCAGGCCGAGCTGCCAGGAGACCGGCACCAGGGCCAGCGCGATGGCCGCCGGCAGCAGGACCGCGGTGACCAGCGGCGTCAACAGGTTGACCACGAGTCCGACGAGTTCGGGCCCCGTTGCGGCGATCGCCTGCCGCGCCGTCGCGGTGTGGTCGGCGCTGAACCAATCCAGTCGCACATCCGGGAGTCGGTCCGCCACGTCGTGCTGGGTGTGGTCGAGCACGGCGAAGCCCAGATTGAATCCGATCCGCGCGGTAGCTGTGTCGATCACCCATCCGGTGGCCGTTGCCGCGGTAAGCCAGCCGAGCCATATCAGCGCGCGTTGCGGTGCGTCGCTGAACAACGCTGCGACGAGTGGGACCAACAGCACGGTGGCGACCGCCCGCGCCACCACGGAGACCAACGCGAGCACGGCGTACGCGACCACGTTGCCGCGGCGATCGGCCGGAACCAGGCTCAACCAGGTGCGGATCATCGCGCCGCCTCCCGAGCTGTGGTAACCGTCACCGGGGCGGGATGGCCACTCTCCCATAACCGTCGATAGCGTCCATCCGCGGCCAGCAACTCCTCGTGGGTACCGCGCTCGGCGATCCGACCATGGTCGAGCACGACGATCTGGTCGGCTCCGGTGATGGTGTGCAGTCGATGAGCGATCACCAACACGGTGCGCTCTCGGGTCAACCGGTTGAGCGCCTGCTGCACAAGGTATTCCGATTCTGGATCGGCAAATGCCGTGGCCTCGTCGAGGATGAGGACGCCGGTGTCGGCGAGGATCGCACGGGCGATGGTGAGCCGTTGCCGCTCTCCGCCCGAGAGCCCGGTGCCCGCACCCAGCACGGTGTCGTAGCCCCGCGGCAATCGCATGATGCGATCGTGGATTTGCGCCTCGCGGGCGGCGGCCTGGACCTGGGCGGCGGTGGCATCCGGGACGGCCAGTGCGATGTTCTCGGTGACAGTGCCGTGCACGAGCTGGGTTTCCTGCAGGACGAAACCGACTCGCGTGTAGAGCTCGTCGGCCGTCATTGATCGGATATCTTGTCCGCCAACGCGTATCGCGCCGTGCTGAACATCATGGAATCGAGCCAGCAGCGCGGCCAACGTCGACTTTCCGGATCCTGACGGGCCGACGAGCGCAGTAACCGTGCCCGGCCGCAGCGTCAGCGAGACGTCCTTGATCACCGGTACGTCGGGGCGGTAGCCGAAGCTGACGTGGTCGAACGCGACGGTGGCAGCTGCGTCGCCGTCAGACGCGTCACGCGGCAGTTCACCCACGGAGAGTTCCGGCTCGTCGAGGGTGATCTGCAGGCGCCGGGCGGCCAACATGCCCGCGCGGATGCCGCCGATCCCGTAGGCGATGTTGAGCAGCCGCGCACCGAATGTGGTGCCCAACAACAAGAACGGCAACAGGTTCACCGGATTCATCCGGCCCGTGACGACCAGCAGGGTGCCGGTGACGGCGATGAGCCACAGGAAGGTCGCGGGACGGGTGGCCAGATCCATCAAGGTTTTCTTGCCGGCCAGCGGACGCTGCCAGTCGACCAGGAATCCGATGTACTCGTCCAGGCGGCGCCGGAAGCTCGACGCGGCGGCACCGCCGAAGACACGGATCACCGGCTGGCCCTCGAGGTAGGCGCCCGCCTCGCCGTTCATCTTCTCGGCCCAGCGCTGCGATTGAGGGATGCGCGGCCCGGACTGAATCGTGATCGACGACGTCAAGAGCAGATAGACCAACACGGGCACGAACAACACCAGCGCTACCCGCCAGTCCACGACGAACAGGTAGACCAGCACCGCCACCGGGGCAACGACCGCGGCAACCGCGTCCGGGATGGCGTGGGTGACCAGGTAATGCAACGCCAGCGTGTCGTCGGCCACCAGCTGCTTGATCGACCCCGACCCGCGGGCGGTGAACCAGCCCAACGGCAATCGCGACAGCTTGCTCAACAGCCGCGAGCGCAGGTCGCTGGCGAACCGGGCGTCGATGACGTGCAGCCACAGTGTCAGCGCGGCACCGAGCACGGTGCCGAACCCGAGCAGCGCGACGGCGGCGATTCCGATCTCCCGCAACCGTGCGGCCTCGGCACCGCCCGCCAGTAGCCGCGCCAATTCGACCAGCAGCACGAACGGCGCCAGCTGCAGCAGCGTTATTACCGCCTGCAGCACACCCGAGGCGATCAACGCCGCGCGCGACGGCGCGAGCAACCGGCCGGCGGCCTGGGCACGCCAACTGCCGCGGGATGCCGGCGCGGGCGCTTCGACGGACGCGGGTACCGCCGATTCTTCCCGCACCGCAACGCTTTCCAGCCGGCTGTCACTGCGCACCGGTGCCACGGTGTCGGCGGCATCCGGTTCACCGTCGCGACGGCTGCCCATCGCGCGCCCAGCGCTCCAGTAGGCCTGGGCGTGTACCTCCGACTTGGGGAACCCGAATTCGTCGCGCAGCCGTGTCCGGACGTGCTTGAGCGTCGTGGCCTCGGGTGTCGCCCACGCGTACCAGTCCGACCAATCCCGGTTCTCGATAGCCGCGGCAAGCGATTTCTCGTCGTGCCAGCTGACCCAGTGCACCCGCAGCCGGGGATGCTGCGCGAGCGGGATCACAGTGTCGTTGTCGTCGTGTTGCTCGAGATACATCTCGATAGGGACTTCGTGGGGGACGACTCCGATGATCCCGTTCATCCCGGGGATCGACGCCGAGTCACCGATCAGCAGGTAGCCGGCCGGCTGCTCGTCGGGCACATCGAAGCGCGACGAACCCATCAATGACATGACGGCGATCGTCGCGCCAGGTTCGACGCTGCGCGCCCACAGCGACGCCGGGCCGGCCGGGTCGTGCAGCACCACGTCGACCGCGAAGCGGCCGGCGGGGACGTCGGCCTCGGAGATCGTGTATGCGCGCTGGAACTCAGTGTTGGACCCGTCCGGGTCGGGGAACCAAAACCGCAGCCATGCAGTGGGTTCGGCCTGCGCGTCGTCGAACAAGGTCGGTGACATCATGCGTACTCGCGCGAAGTGCCGGGCGATCCTCACGGTTTCGATCACTGTTGCCGTGTGGTCGCGAGCGCCGAAACCCCGCAACATCGCGCCCTGAAACCCGCGTGCCATCAGCGGTCCTCTCCCGCGGCGGTGAGTTTCGCCATGACCTCGTCGAGCGGGCGTCCCGGCGGTAGAACCGCGAGCAGACCCCGGATCGATGCGGCCAACAACAGCCGCACGAACTCTGCACTGGAAATCTCCGGCAGCCCGGCATGGGCGGCGCCCAGCTGCGCGTCACCGGCCAACCGGTCGGCAACGGCGTCGCGCTCCGCTGCGAAAGCACTGGCCTGGTTACCACCGGTTGCGTAGGTGTTGCTCTCTTCCCGAGCGGCCAGGCTGATCGCCAGCGTGGCGACCGCACTGCTCAACACCATGGCCGCGTCCGCGGAGTACCCGCGCCGGCCCAGCGCCTCCACCTCAGCGGCCAACAACCGCGCACCGGCATCGCCGCGGGGAAACAGCACCTGGAGATACGACGCGAGTCCTGGGTGCTCGGCAGTGAAGTCCTGCAACTGCAGGCCGAACGACAGCAGATGCCGTTCGGTATCTGCCTCCGGGTCTTCGCGCAGCTCAAGCTCCGCAAGCAGACTTTCGCCGACGAGACGCTCGAGCGCCCATCTGTTTTCGACGTGCCGGTACAGGGCAGTCGCCGATACCCCGATCCGCGCCGCGACCGCGTTGATGCTCAGCCGTCGCATACCCAGCTCGCGGCCCACTCGGAGGACATCGTCTACTGCGATTAGGGGAGGTCGCCCTCCGACACGTGTGGCAACGGTTTGCATCTAAGACCAATCACTCCGAGCTAGTAAGTTACCCCCGCAAACTAAGGGTTGCCTTACCACACGTCAACCTCCAGAGCGTCCGCCCATCGCGTCGCGGAGGCTCTTCGGCCGCATGTCGGTCCCGTGCTCGTCGACATATGCCAAGCACTCCGCACGGCTGGCTTCACCGAAGACCCGCAGCGGGCCGGAATGTCGGCCAACGTCGGCCACAGGCTGTGTTGGTCTTCGTCATTGACCAACACGAAAAAAGTGCCGGTCTCGTCATCGAAGGGATTGGTGCTCATCATTTCTCCTAGTCGAGGGGTTGGTGCTGGGGCCCAGTTCGGCACCCAGCACCCGGTCGGACAGGAGGCCCAGACAGCTGAGGTTGGGGAATCCAGGACCCTGGTTGAGTCCGGCCAGGTTCGGTAGGAACAGCTTCGGGGCGACATCGCCGACGGCCAGGTCGTAGCCGATCGCTTCCTGCAGCCGGTCAGCGGTCAGCGGTCCGCCCAGGCCCAGCTCGAGCAAGTCGAGCGCGTCCTGGCTGAACAGCGAGGTGAACCAGAGCGGGTCGGCGCCGGAGCCGTCGATGACGAGATCGAAACCGTGGACCGTCTCCAGGTTCTCGCTGCCCCGGTTGGTGGACAGCGTCAACCGGATCTGGCCGTCCCAACCCACCGCGTGGGCGACCCGGCCGCGCAGATGGTGGATGCGGTCATCGGCCAAGAGCGCTTCCTGCACGTTCGCCGAGAACACTCCGCGGTCGGTGCGCGCCAGCGCGTCGCGACGTTCGTCGAGCGTCAGGGCGGTCCAGTCAGTGGGGTCGGAGAACAGCGAGTTCTCGAAGAAGCCCTCGCCGCGCGTGAACAGCGTCACCTGCGGGGAGATGACGGTAATGGTCGAAACCCGGTGTCGGAACAACTCGTTGAGCATCGACGCGGCTGTCTCACCGCCCCCGATCACCGCCACCCGCTCGGCGCTGATCCGGTCGTGGCCGGCGGCGCGGTCCCAGAACTGGGCGATCGAGAGCATCCGCGGATTGCCGGGCAGCAGCGACTTCTCGGCCTGGCCGGGCCCGGTGATCATCAGGGCATCAGCGTGCACGGTGGCCTCGTGGGTGCGCAGCGCCCAGCGGTCACCGGTCACGGCCAGCCCGTCAACCTCCCCATGCACGACGTTCAGGCCCACGTGCTGGGCGACCCAACCCAGGTACTGGCTCCACCGCCGATGGGTGGGCGCGGGTCTGCCGCGATCGACCCACTCGGCGAACGACGACGTGGCGATCAGATAGGACTGCCAGCTGTAGCGCGTCATCTGCTCGTCGAGTTCGGCGTTGCGGCACGGCACCAGCGCCGACCGGTAGGGAAACCCAACATCTTTTTCCGGGCTGGTGCCCAGCCGGTGCGCCCCATCGGTCCAGCCGCCGCTGGCCTGCCAGTTGGCCCCGACCCCGGTGCGTTCGACCGCGATCACGTCGGGAACCTCGACGCCCATTTCGTGCAGCACGAATGCCTTGGCGGCGACCGCCACCGCCTTGGCTCCGGCGCCCAGGACCGCAAGTGTGCTCATGTCGCCATCTCCCGCAGTGCGTCGGTCCAAAGTTCCTGCAGCGCCGCAATATCCGCGTCATCGAGGATGTCGGGCAGCGCCCGCCACTGCGCGGCCAGAATGCGAGCATCGCCGGCCCCGAGGATCCCTGCCACCACGGTCAGTTCGTGGCGCACCGCCTGTTCGGGTTCTGGCACTCGCCCCACCTCGGACATCAGTTCGCGGTCGAGCTCTAGGTCGCCGACGCCGACGTGGACGCTGCCGAGGTAGTTCAGCAGCAGCTGGGGTTCGGGATGCTCGCGCAGTTGGGTATCGGACCGCAAATACCGCAGCAGGCTGTAATCGATGCAACTGCCGGGAATACGGGCCAAGTCGGTGCTGCCGTCGGAGTGGATGCGCAATGGATAGATTGCGCTGAGCAGTCCGACCGTGTCGCTGGTATCGGCTGTCTCGTCGATGTCGATGTCCGCGCGGCCATGCGTCTCCAGCGCCAGTAAAGGTGCCGGGGTGTCCTGACCGCGTCGCCGCCGCCACGCGGTCACTGTCCGCGCGGCTGCACTAGCCAGCAGTTCGCTCATCGGTCGCGCCGCTGAAGCCTTTGACAGCAGCCGGGCGGTCAGGTCGGCCCCGCAGGTTGAAATGCTGATCGCCACATCACCGACCCGGTCGGTCTTCGGCCGCAGCCTGCGGGCGCCCAACGGCGGATCGGCGCCCTGGAGTTCGGCGGCCCAGAAGTCTTCGGTATCCAAGGCCGCGGCCCGCTCGGCCAGCAGCCGCGACCACTGCCGGTAGCTGGTGTGCTCGCGCGCCGGCGTGGGTTTGCGTCCCACGGCCAGGGCGTGCAGGCCAGCGTCGAGTTCGCTGAGCACGATGCGCCACGAGGCCGGATCCATCGCCAGCACGTGAGCCGTCATCACCAGCACACCGGGCCCGTCGGGCTCGCGCAGCCACACGGCTGACAACACTCGACCGGTCTGTGGGTCGAGGCTCTCCAACGCGTCGAGAGTCTGCTTGGCGACATCGTTGACCAGTTCACCGCCGACCCACACTTCGCTGAGGATGTCCGCTTTCGGTTGTGCGACAAGCGTCATCGCGTCACGGTCCAGTCGGCATCGCAATATCTCGTGTCCGTCAATGACGGCACTCAGCAGCGCATCCAGACCTTCGCGGGTGATCGTGTTGGGCAGCCTGATGACTTCGGTCTGCGCGAGCCGCCGCACATCGCCGTACCCGTAGAGCCAATGAACGTTGGGCAACACCGGGATTGGTTCGCCGGCCTCATCAACGGGCGTGTGCTGTGCAGCATCGGAGTCGATCGCCGCAGCGAGTTCGCGGATTGTCTCGCACTCCACCATCAATCTGGCCCGCAGCGCGATGCCACGACGGCGGGCGGCCTGCACGACCGACAGCGCCACGATGCTGTCCAGGCCCATTTGCAGAAAGCTGGCCGTGACATCGATGTGCGCAGCTCCCAAAACGTCGGTGAATGCCTCGGCCAGCGCCATCTCGGTCGGCGTCTCGGGCGGAGTTGTTGGGCCCACGGCGACATCGATTGCCGTCAAGGCGTTTTCGTCGATCTTGCCGTGCGGAGTCAGCGGCAACTCGTCGAGGACGACGATGTGATGTGGAACCAGGTAGCGCGGCAGCCGATCGATCAGCATCGAACGTAGTTCGCCCGCCGGCGGCAGGTTCACCCCGGCCGCCACATACGCCGTGAGCCGCGGCCCGTTGGCGTGCACGTGGGCCATCACGTGGGCGCCGCGCACCCCGTCGTGGCTGTTGAGCACCGCCGCGATCTCACCCGGCTCGACGCGGAAACCGCGGATTTTGAGCTGGTCGTCACTTCGCCCGAGGAACTCCAGACCACCATCGGGCATGTACCGCACCACATCTCCGGTGCGGTACATGCGGCCGCCGCGTCCGTTGGGGTCGGCGACGAATCGTGTTGCGGTCTCGGCCGAGCGTCCGAGGTAGCCGCGGGTCAGCTGGTCGCCCGCCAGGTACAACTCGCCGGCGGCGCCGTCAGGCACCCGCCGCAGCCAGGAGTCCATGACGTAGGCGCGGGTGGTCCGGGTCGGACGTCCAATGGCCGGTCGCGCGTGCTCGTCGACGGCGGCGATAACGGCCTCGACCGTGGTCTCGGTGGGCCCGTAACAGTTGAAGGCGGTCATGGCCGTTCGGGCGCATTCGGTTTGAATCGCTTGCCACGCCGCGATGCCCAGGGCTTCGCCGCCGAGCGCGAGAACTGCCAGTGGCACCCGGTGCAGCAGCCCTGCGTTGCGCAGCTGGTCGAACATCGAGGGCGTGGTGTCGATCATGTCCAGACCGAACCGGTCGATCGCTTCGACCAGCGCCTCGGCGTCACGCTGGTGGTCGTCGTCGACGATGTGCAGCGAGTGGCCGTCGAGCAATGCCGCCAACGGCTGCCACGCCGCGTCGAAGGTGAAAGACCAGGCATGCGCAATACGCAGCGGTCGCCCGATCCGGGCGGCAGCCGGCCGAAGAACGCGCTGGATGTGGTCGTCGGCGTACGCCGAAAGCGCACGGTGGGTGCCGATGACACCCTTCGGTGCCCCGGTGGTGCCCGAGGTGAAGACGGCGTAGGCCGCATGCTCCGGTGGCACCGTGGCCGCACGGTAATCGGCAGGCGCGGCCGAGGTATTAGTGGAAGCCGTGAACAATTCCTCGTCGACGATAATCGGAGCCGACGTCTGGCGCAGGACCTCTGCGACCCGCTCGTCCGGCATCGCCGGATCCAGCGGCACGATCATGCCGCCGGCCTTGAGGATTGCCAGCATCGCGGCCACGTAGTTCGGGCCACGGGACAGCATGATCGCCACGGGAGTCTCGCTACCCACGCCCGCCCGGCTCAGGGCAGCGGCCAGCCGGCCGGCGAGTGCGTCAAGCTCGCGGTATGTCAGCTGACCGTCGGACGAGCTGACCGCGACCGAATCAGGCTGCGCCGCAGCAATTTCGGTGAACCGAGTGTGCACCGCGGGCCCTCCCACATCCGGCTGGCCGTGAGCGGTCGGGGCGTGTTCGCCGTCAAGCAGGAGCTCGACCTCACGCAATGGCCGGTCCCACTTGTCCACCACCCGCTGCAACACCGCCAGCAGCCGCCGCCCGAGATCCTTGGGCGCCATCGTGCCCAGCGCACCGTCGAGCACCTCGACCAATACGGTGAGCTCGCCGGCGCTCAGGTGCGCGGCGATCGTCACCGGGAAGTGCGACACACTCTCTAGCGCCACCGGACGGAAAGTCGCGCCGTTTGCGTCGAACTCCGTAGCTCCCACCACCTCGCCGGGAGGGAAGTTCTCGTACACCAGCAGGGTGTCGAACATCTCTCCGACACCGGCGATCGAACGCAACTCGGCGTGGCCCAGGTAGCTGTGGTCCCGCAATGCGGCGGATTCACGTTGCAGGGCAACGCATTGCGTCCTAACCGTCTTGCGGGGATCCATTCGTACTCGCAACGGCACGGTATTGATGAACATGCCGACCATTGTCTCCACGCCCGGCAATTCGCCGGGCCTGCCGGACACCGTCACCCCGAACGCCACATCGCTGCGACCGGTCAAAGCCGAAAGCATTATCGCCCAGGTCATTTGAACAAGCGTGTTCAGTGTGACCCCACGTGTCCGGGCGGCCTCGGCCAGCGCGGTGGTGGCATCGCCGTTGAGACGAAGCGTGGTGCGACGCGGAATGCCCGCCGGCGGCGGGGCGGCGGTCAGCGCCGGCGACAACAGGGTCGGGCCGTCCAGGCCGCTCAGGTGCGCGGCCCACAATGCCCGGCTGCCGGTCTGGTCCCGGCCGGCCAGCCAGCCAATGTAGTCGCGATACGGCCGCGGCGGTGACGGCAGCGCGGCGATGTCGCCAGTGGCCCGATACAGAGCCAGCAGTTCGGAGACGAAAAGCGGCAACGACCAACCGTCGATGACGATGTGGTGCGCGACGACGGCCAGATGCCAATGTTGGTCCGGCAATTCGACGAGCAGGAACCGGATCAGCGGCCCGCGGCCCAAGTCGAAACGGCGCCGGCGCTCTTCGGCTTCCAACGCCTGCACCTCATCGGGTACGGCACGCACACACCGCCAGGGCAGTTCGACGCTGCTCGGAATCACCTGCACGGGCCGGCTCAGATTGCCGTGGATAAAGCTTGCCCGCAGATTCGGGTGCCTGGTGAGCATCGAACCGGCGCACTCGCGCAGCAAAGAGACGTCGAGCGGGCCCACGACGTCGGCAGCCATCGCGATGACGTACGGGTCGGCGTCATCGGATTCGGCCGACCCTGGTTCGGAGGTCAGCGCCGCCATCGAGAACAGCCCCTGCTGCAAGGGGCTGAGCGCCATCACATCTTCGATGGCCGGTCGCTCGTCGGCTCGTGTCACGGCTGACGACCCCATGATGACGTCAGGTCCGCCAGTTCATCGGCAGAAAGCCCCGATGTGCTCATCGGCGCGTAATGCGTGGCCTGCGTGTCTTCGGGCTCGGTTTCGGCTTCCGACTTGGCGTCGACGGCGGCGGCCAGCTCATTTAGCACGGGATGTTCGAAAACCATGCGCGGAGTCAGCGGCATTCCGGCATCCCGCGCCTGTGCGGCGACCCGTACCGCGAGAATGCTATCTCCCCCGAGATTGAAAAATTCGTCGTACCGACCGACCTGCCCGGCATCGAGCACGTCGGTGAGGATGCCCGCCAGTGCGCGCTCGGTGGCAGTGTTGGGTGGTTCGGCAGGTCCGGTGACCGGTGCCGCCTGCGCGGATCGTGCCGGCATTTCGGCGCCGCCCAGCAGTTCCAGTTGGCCATCGTCACTCCACACGCCACGCTCGCCGCTGCGGTAGAGCCTCGAACCTGGCTGCGCGGCAAATGGATCGGCGACAAAACGGGTGGAGGTCAACGATGCCCCTGCCAGTCGGGCGCTGACCGCCGGGCCGCCACCGTAGTAGACATCGCCCACCACCCCTAGCGGGACGGGGTTCAGCCAGACGTCCAGCAGGTATACCCGCGCCAGACCGTCGCCCGCGTTGGACTGGTCCAGAATGCGTTGTCTCTCTTGCGGACTGGCCATCCCAACCTCGCGCAGCGGTTGATCGGGATGGTACGCGAACGCCTCAATGACGCGGACCAGCCACTCGGCGAACCGCTGCGCGGTGCTGCGCTTATACAGTTCAGGGCGGTAAATCACCTGACCGCGGTAGCCGTCGCCGGATGCGAAGAAATTGACCGACATGTCGGCGTGCGCAACGTCGAATGTCGGCTCCAGAGCGCTGAAAGTGGTGTCGCCGCCTGGACCGCTGTCGATGACGTGGTCTTGTGGCAGTTGTTCGCGAACGTGCACCACCACGTCGAACAGCGGATTGCGCGACAGCGTCCGCGCCGGGCTGACGGCTTCCACGACCTGGTCGAACGGCAGATCCTGGTGCGCATAGGCCGCCAGCGCCATTTCCCTGGTTCGCTGCAGCACCTCGCGCACCGTCGGATTTCCGCGCAGGTCGTTGCGCAGCACCAGGATGTTGATGAAGAACCCGATCAGCTGATCCAGGTCGGATTCATTGCGACCGGCCACCGGGGTGCCGATAGGGATGTCCGAGCTGCCGCCGGCCTTATGCAGTACCACCGCGACGGCGGCTTGCAGCAGCATGAACTCGGTGATGCCGAGAGCGCGGCTCAGGTCGGCCGCCTTCTGGCGGGTTACCGACGCGAGACTGAACTCGACAACATCTCCGGAACCGCTGAGCAGGGCCGGGCGCGGGAAGTCCGGGT
>Ga0210390_10003239_pt1 | contig 14016 bp, 11 predicted proteins | sample IncBWH11OmetaG_FD_161050 | JGI IMG/M metagenome (GOLD analysis project Ga0210390, IMG submission 161050) | Forest soil microbial communities from Barre Woods Harvard Forest LTER site, Petersham, Massachusetts, United States - Inc-BW-H-11-O ...
CGACCCTCTGATTACAAATCAGATGCTCTACCAACTGAGCTACGCCAGCACTGGCAAACCGAGCAAAATTATCACACAGGCAATCAAATTGCAAGCAACTTTCTGCTGGCGGCAAAACCATTGCCAGACCACCACTTACCGTGTCTGCCCGAGTACTAGCCGTGCCCTATTATACAGCTAAACCCATTTTTCGTCGAATCCAGTTTCCTTACTCCGGCTTGCTCTCCGCGGGCGCCGCAGGCGTATCCGCGGGTGGCTCCGCCGCCGGCTTCGCAAACTGCGCGTCCGCCAGCTGCACGTTGTGCTGCACTTCAGTGAAGTGAATCACAAACGCCGAGCCGCCGCCGGATTGGCGCACCGTAAACGGCAGTTTCACTCCATCCTGCGCTGTGTAGTCTTCCACGTCCGCCTGAAATTCCGTCAAACCGTCCGGCGTGTAACGTTGGTTGACGCTGCGCACCAGCAATCCGCTTTGCACGTCGAAATACATTTTATCCGGCGCGCCTTTTTCCCGCTCGGCTACCACGACGTAGGTATCATGCTCGTTTACTCTCTCAATTCCGGTGACGGTGAGCTTGCTGTAATTCTTGCGCAGATCGAGAGGATGGTAAAAATCTGCTTCGCGCCGCGCGTCGTCCAGTTCCCCGCCAGTCAGAACGCGCAAACCATCGCGCGGATTATTGGACCAAGCCGTCGTGCCGTCGAAGCCCTGCTCGAACGCGCCGCCGCCCAGACTGATTACCGCCAGCATGAAATTCGGCGCCTTTTCGTGAATTTCTAATGTTCCCGTGAGATTGTCCATCGCCGGAATTTCAATGGTGCCTTTGGAGACGCGCGAATTCAGCTTCATCCACGCCGCGCGCCCCCCAATCGCCTGCACGTAGTGATCGAGCACCTGCTCACCCGTCGGCATTGTTGCGGCAGCTTGCGTTGCGCCACCCGATTGCGTCGCGGATGCCGGCGCCGCGGCAGGCTTCGCGGGGTCCTGCGCGCGCGCCATAAATCCGCACAGCAATCCCAGGATGCCGACCCACAGCGCTTTTTTCCACGTGGATTTCATGTTGCCAACCTCGTTGCGCAAGAGACTTTCATCCAGCTCTGCCCGGAATACCAGTCTCGCCGTTGGCGCCCGCTGGGAGGATTACCACTCAACTGACCAACGCGCCGCAGACCAGCCGCGCTGAATATTTTACGCAGCTGGATATAAAAACATTACACTAACTCGGTACTGCAGAGCATTCATTTAACATCCATTCTAACGTGCCGCTCTCTTCCGCCAAACGCGCCTGGATCGTAATCGCCGTCGTGCTGCTGTGCCTCGTCGCCGCTGGTGTCGCTTACTATTACTGGCAAACCCGCCCGCTGCCGCCGATCGTTTCAACACTGCCCGGAGTTCCCGCCGCGGGTCCGCCACCCGATATTCTCAGCCAGCTTCCCGCCGATGCGCCGGTCGTCGCTTATATAGACGCTGTAAATCTGCGCACGTTACAGAATTCTCCCCTCGCCGCCGCGCTGGGCCTCGCGTCGCCCGGCCCGCAAGCCGATCGCGACTACGCCAATTTCGTGCGCGACACGGGTTTCGATTACACACGCGACCTCGACCATGCTGCCATCGCCGTCTGGCCTGCCAGCGTCGGCACTCCCGACAACGTTCTGGGTGAAGACCGGGTCATCGCGATTGCCGATGGCCGCTTCGACCAACAAAAAATCAAAACCTACGCACTGCGCACCGGAAAAGAAATCGCGCACGATCAGCGGCAAGTTTATGAAGTCCCCGGAAATCCGCCCGTGTCTCTTACATTTCTTTCTCCGACGCGCATCGCGCTCGCCGGCAGCCGCAACGCCACCGAACTGCTCGCGCGCGTCAGCCCCAATGCATCTTCGTCTGCGTCGCGCGGCCCCGCCATGCAATCGCGCATTCAACGCGTGGCCGGAGCGCCCATGTTTGCCGTCGCGCGCGCCGATCGTCTGCCACAAAGCATCTACGCCCCGCTCCACAACTCACCGCAGCTCGAACAAATCGCCCGCAGCGTCCAAGCCATCACGCTGGCGGGCCAGCCCGACCGTGACAATCTCAAAGTCACACTCGACGCCGAATGTGACTCCCTGAAAAACGCCGTGCAACTCGCTTTCCTGCTCGAAACCGGAAAAATGGCCGGCTCCATGGCGCTCTCCGATCCGCGCACTCGTCGCCAGATGACCCGCGAACAATATGCATTTCTCGAAGCGCTGATCAACCGCGCCACCATCAACCACCAGAATAAAGTAGTCCGCATCACGCTCGAGATCACGCCAGACATGCTAGTCGCCGCCCCGCCGCCGAAGCCCGCCGCGAGCCATCCCCCAGCCACGACGCACGCACCACCACCCGCAGCCTATCCGCACAGTTCTCAATAAAGCAGGGTTACACCGCAGCAGAGAAGAAGACGAAGGAAAAAGAAGCAGTCCCGCGATTTCAAACCCGAAGAACTAATCCGCAGCCGCACCCGAGGTAGCGGCACTGCTGAGGTAACGCCAAGGATTCACAGGCGTATTGTAAATTCTCACTTCGTAATGCAGGTGCGGCCCGGTAGAACGCCCGCTCTGGCCTTCCAAACCAATAATATCTCCGCGCTTCACATGCGTACCCACATGCGTGCTAAACGCTGAAAGATGCCCGTACCAGGTGCTCACGCCGAATCCGTGGTCAATCACCACCAGCTTGCCGTACCCCGCGCGCTGGTCCACCACCGCGACGATTCCATCCGCCGTGGCGTGCACTGAATCGCCATAATGTGAAGCAATGTCCATCCCCGCATGGAACGCGCCCTCACCACTGAACGGGTCCAGCCGCTCGCCAAAATGCCCGGTAATCTCGCCAACGACGGGCCAAAGTGTCGGCACAATCCCCAGGCTGCTAAGCTGCGACGCAGGCAGCAGCCGCATCCCGCCGTCCGACATCGTCACTGCCGACGCATTCCGCTGCAGATAGCTAAACTCGTCGATCGATTCCTGGTACTCCACGTCCGACGCCCCAGCAACCGCATCGTCGCCAAACGCGAAAGGAGTCTGCCGGAACCGCGTAATCCCGTAAGCAATCGCCACTTCGCTAGCCAGCGATTGCAGCGAATCCAGCCGCTGGTTCGTATCCTTCACTTCGGTCTGCAGCACCTTATATTGCTGCTTCAGGGTGTCCTGCTCGCGCCGCAACGAATTGTAGTTCGTAGCCTTCCACAACATGCGCGAATAGGAACCCATCCCGGCCAGCACCGTCACGCCGCCCACCGCCGCCAGTATCGCCAGCGCGTGCAGCACGTAGAAAGGCACACGAACGCGCCGCATCCCCCCGGACGCGCTTGAAGCAATAAAAAACGTGTAATACTTGCCCTTCATAATGTTAATTTTTTCCGCTTTTTAGTTTGAATCGGTTGATCTGAATCCGCGATTCCCCAATCGCGGCACGACGGCCCGTGACTAAGTCCAATCCGGCAAGTGCGATACAAAACCCGGTGAATTGTAGTCAGCGCATCCATCTTGGTCAACCTCAAACTTACGTTTTCCACAGCGTCCCCATCTATGCAAAGGACTTATCGGCGGATCCCAAAATTTTGACTAGGGATTCCCGACTAGAAACCTTACCTTATTCTCGAAGTTCATTACAACTGTACGGAAGTTCAGGATGGTACAAGAACGCCAACTCGTCGAAAAAATCGCCCGCGCACTGGTACCGCAACGGGCGGCGTCACCGCGTCTCAAGATGGGAATCGGCGACGATGCTGCTGTCCTGTCAGCCGGCGGACATGTCGAATGGGTGCTCAGCTGCGATACATTCCTGGAAAATGTCCATTTCCGACTGAAGACTCACCCGCCTGACTCAGTCGGTTACAAAGTTCTAGCCCGCGCGACAAGCGACCTAGCCGCCATGGGCGCCACCCCGCGCTTTTTTCTTCTGACTCTCGCACTGCCGCACTCCCGCACCGGCCCGTGGCTTGACGCGTTCCTAAAAGGAATGGCCCGCGCCTCCCGCGAACTAGGAATCACCATTATCGGTGGCGACACCACCCACAGCCGCACAATATTCATCAGCATCACGGTGCTCGGTGAAATCGATCCCGGCCGCGCGCTAACCCGTTCCGGCGCCCGCCCCGGCGATATCATCTATGTAAGCGGCAAACTAGGCCGCGCACAACTCGGCCTAGAGCTAGTCCTGCGCGGCCACGCCCGCAACCGCCAGCTGCGCGCCCTGGTCCAGCCGCACCTGTACCCCAAGATCCGCATCGCACTCGGCACCTGGCTAGCGCAACATCGCGTCGCCACCTCAGCGATGGATCTCTCCGACGGCCTATCGACCGACCTAGCCCGCCTCTGCGCCGCCAGCCAAGTCGGTGCGAAAATCTACGCCACCAAAGTTCCCACCGCAGCGCTCCCCGCGGCCGCCGCGCGCAAGCTCGGCAACCTCAAGTCAGATCCGCTGCAGCGAGCCCTGCACGGCGGCGAAGACTATGAACTCCTCTTCACAGTCTCACCACGCCAAGCGAAAAAACTCAACCGTGCCCCCGGCGCCGCGACTCTAACCGCCATCGGTGAAATAACCAGCAATCGCCAAATCCTACTCGTCGCGCCCGACGGAATCACTACGCCGCTTCAATCTCAAGGTTGGGATCCGTTCCCGTGACCGCTGTAGTCTGAGGAAAGAGATTTACTGTTGCGGTTGCGGACAGGTTTGAAAATTGAACCGCAGATCAACCGTACCACTCGTTACGTTGCGGCGGAATTCCATATCCTCGAATGAAATATCTGGTGGCAGTGACGACTTGTGTTCCTTCAGGAAGCTCTGAAGGACCTGATCTTTATAGATCTCGCCGGGCTTCAGCGTTGACTTCAACAGGTTCTCCATCTGCGGATTAGGGCCGAAAACCTCGACCTTCCCTATTCGATATTGCTTTCCCTGATCGATCTCCAGCGTCAGCAAGATGCGTTGATGCTCGCCATCGATGTCTGTTGTTGCTGACACGACAAAATCGATATATCCATGCGATCCGTACAATCGCCTCAATGCATTGAGCCCTTCCCTGATTTTCTGAACGTTGAAGATATCTCCGTCGCGCACCGGGATCACTTTCCGCAACTCCTCGTTCGAAAAAACCAACGAAGCTGTGGGATCAGAAGACCGAAACCGAACATCTCCTAGTTTATACTGCAACCCCTCATCAATATGAACGGCGAGCGAAACATGTTGAACTGTACCGTCGCTGCTTACAGTCTGCGCTCTCGCGGTCGGTAATACCTTGAAGAATCCTTCGTCTTGCCAGGCGTCTCGAATCGATCCGTCCTGTATTTCGTCCAACCATCTGGAGCCGGCATCATAGCTGCGCCGTTTTATTTCGGCGATAAGTCGCTCTCTAGCGGGGTCCGGCAAACGAGTCGGTCCATCGAATTTGACGTCGTCAATAACAACTGTTCGCCCGAGCGCAGTCGCACCTGGTGTCGAGGCAGCGTTTCCGCGCACTCCTTCGCGCATGTCACTGATTTCGTCGGCGAGGCTGGGATATGGAAGACAGCGATCAAGTCTGCGTGATATCTGAGCGGAAATCGGTGCACTACAAACCAGTACACACGTAAGGCACGTCAAGGCCAACAGCAGGTATCCCCGACGCCACATGACGAAAATATAGACCTTGCCCGGAATAACAGCAAGCACTCGCGACTTGACGAAGCCCGCGCTCCTTGGGATGCTTGCGATCCACAACTCAGGGAGGCTCAATGATTCCGCGCGCCACTCGACTGCCGATCTCATTGATCTTTCTGCTTCAACTCTCGCTTACACCCGCTCTCCTCGCACAAGACGAAATCCCAGTAATCCCTACAGACCAAGCAATGAAGCACCTCACCAAGAAAGTGGGCCCAATCACACCTCCTATCGCGAAGGTCGCGAAGATCGGCGGTCCCGTAGCCGCTGAGATCGTCATCGCCTTGGACGGCTCGGTTGAATCGGTAAAAATTACCAGCGGCGCGCCGCTCCTTTTGCAAGCCGCCACAACCGCTATCAAACAATGGAAATTCGATCCATTCGTCGAGAACGGCTATGCGATTCGTGTCCGCACCAGCGTCGAAGTAGTCTTCCCGGGCCAAATGTCACAAGACGAGCAGGCCAGCCGGCAGGCCTTCTTCCCGGTGGACGACAAGTGCAGGCAACTCGTCGACGAGCAAAGCTATTACGAAGCCGAAAAAACTTGCTCTCAAGCCATCGATCTATCGAACAAACTTCCTTCCGATGCGGTTCTGGAGCGAAGCGAGGTGCAATCATTACTGGGCCATGCGCTACTTCTACAGGGCAAGCCGGAAGAGGCATTGCCTCACTACCAGGAAGCACTCAGCCTCGATCAAACCATCCTTAAAGCCAATGACGCCGACCTGGCGTCAAACTATGCAAATTTGGGGCGGGCCTATTTTCGCTTGGGGGATTTCGAGAAAGGCGATCAGCTTTTCAGCAAAGCGGTGGAGACTTTTGAGGCCGCTATCTTGGGCTTACCGTCAATGAAGGACAACTACGCCCGGCGGCTCAAGAACACTCTACTCGAGTATGCTCAGTTCAAGCGGGCGGCTGGCCAGACCGACGCGGCCGATGCGTTGGAAGCCAAAGCCAACAGCTTGTGAGCTGACGAACTTCACTACGGACTAGGTGCGGTCTTGTTTTGCGGGGGCGTAGCTGCGCCACCGTGAGTGGGCGAAGGCGCACTCGGCTTCGCCGGGGGCGCGGGCTTCGGTTGAGCGGGCGCTGCGCGCGGCGCAGCCGTCTCTGTCAACCCCTGCTCCGCAGCATCCGCCGGCGGCGCCGTGTCCGGCACGTCCACTTGCACCTGCCGGGTTGGCGCCATCTTTTCCAGCGGCACCACATTCGGAAAATTCTCCACCGCCGTGCCCTGCGTTCCCTGCTGCATGAACTCCAGCCATATCGGTAAAGCCGCGCGCGCCCCAGTCTCCTTCTTCCCCAGCGAAATCCGCTTGTCGTCGTTCCCCACCCAAACTCCTGCCGTCAGCTGCGGCGTGAATCCGATGTACCAGGCATCCGTAAAATCGTTGGTCGTGCCGGTCTTCCCCGCCGACGGCCTTCCCAATTCTTTCGCGCGCACGCCGGTGCCGAACTGCACCACTTCCTCCAGCATCGCCACCATGGTCCGCGCCACGTCCGGCGGAATCACATCATTCACCTTCGGACGGGGCTCTTCCAGCACCGCTCCATCATAAGAGGTCACGCGCTTGATGTAGTGCGGCTCGATATGAATGCCATCATCAGGAAACACCGTGAATGCGGAAGTGTGCTCCATCAGCGTCAAATCCGCCGCGCCCAGCGCTAGCGGCAGATACGGCGGCAGCGGGCTGGTAATCCCGAATTTGCGCGCCAGCTCGATCACATTCTGCACGCCCACGTGATCCAGCAAACGCACCGCCGGAACGTTGCGCGAATCCGCCAGCGCGCGCCGCAGCGTGATCCGCCCTTCGAATTTCTCGTCGTAATTCTTCGGCGAATAATTTTGCCCGCCGCTGCGAAATGTCACGGGCTCGTCCACCACCGTGTCGAACGGATTCATGCCCATCTGCAGCGCATCCGCATACACATACACTTTGAACGAGCTGCCCGTCTGCCGCGATGCCTGCGTCGCGCGATCGAATTTCGATGCCTCGAAATCGTAGCCGCCCACCATCGCTTTGATTTCACCCGTGGCGTTATCAATCGCGAGCAAAGCAGCCTGCGCCGCCGGCACTTGCTCCAACTGCGCGCGCACCGTGAGTCCGGAGACTTCTTTCACCGAGACGCAAACCAGATCGCCCACCGTCAAAATCTGCTTCGGCGACTTAATCCCCGTCCACGCGAAATCCGCGGGCGTCAGCATCGCGTGGTACGTTCCAATCTTCAGCGTCGCAAACGTCGGCTCGACGGCGGTCACCAATCCGTTGACGTAGTCGCCCTTGCGCGGCGTGTTTTTCCAATCCTCGTCCTGATATTTTTCCAGCGGCCCCAGATTCTGCTCCAGTATGTTCGGCAGCTTGCCGCGCCAGCCGTGCCGCCGGTCATAGGAATGTAATCCGTCGCGCACCGCCTGGTCCGCGGCTTTCTGCATCGCCACATTCAACGAGGTGTAAACGCGCAATCCCTGCTCGTGCACTGCCGCGGTGCCGTAGGTGTGCTCCAGATACTGGCGTACTTCTTCCACAAAATACGGCGCCAGATCATTGCGCAACGATTCCACGTGCAGCCCCAGCGGTTCCTTCATCGCAGCTTGCGCTTGCGCATCGCTGATTTTGCGGTCATGCACCATCAGCGCCAGCACCAGATTGCGCCGCGCCAGCGCACGGTCCGGATGGTTGATCGGTGCGTAAATCGGCCCGCGAATAATCGCCGCAAGCGTGGCGGCCTCCGCCAAAGTCAATTGCCCCACCGGCTTGCTGAAATAATATTCCGACGCCGCCTCGAACCCGTAATTCCCCGAGCCCAGATAAATCTGATTGCAGTACATCGTAAAAATTTGTTCTTTGGTGTAATGCCGCTCGATCTGGATCGCCAGAATCGTTTCTTCAATCTTCCGCCGCGCGCTGCGATCCGAACGATTCAGGAACAATCCGCCGGCCAGCTGCATGGTCAGAGTGCTGGCGCCCTCCGCCAGCCGATGCTTCGCGATGTCGTGCCACGCCGCCTGCAACACGCGCGGAATATCCACACCCCAGTGCTCTTCGAAGTGCTGGTCTTCGGTGGTGAGAATTGCGTCCTTCAAAACTTTCGGGATCTGAGGGTAAGTAAGCAGAATCCGCCGCTGCAGCGCGAACGTCCCAATGGATTGCCCGTCGTCCGCGTACAACTCCGTCACCACGTTAGGCCGGTAATCCTGCAACGCATGAATTTCCGGCAAATCGCTCGAGTAAACAAACAGCAATCCGACCGCCGCGCCAAACGCAATCGCGCACAAGACCAAAAATGTAAACGCGAGGCGACCAAACACAGTGTCGCCCGTAATCTTCATAGTCGCGCGGTAGAATCGTTCCATCGCTCGACCATTCTATCGCATAGTCAGCAACCCCGCCGGAACCGACCGCGCACAATGTTCCCAATTTGCCGCCGCACACGAAGCGCGACCCGTCTCGGTCGGGGCGCTGCTTGCTGCACCCCAACTTGCCACGCTTTTCGCATTGCCATGCCTCGCACCACAAAGTAAATTGTTCCCGCCGAGCCACACAACGAGGCCCCCATGGAAGCCAGTCCAGTTCTCTTTCGCGACCTTACCTTCATTTTTCTCGCCGCCGTCGTAGGTGGCCTGCTCGCCCGCAGCATGAAGCTTCCGCTCATCCTCGGATTTGTCTTCGGCGGCATCATCATCAGCCCCTTCACCCCCGGTTTGAAAATCTCCGACCTGCACGCCTTCGAAGTCTTCGCTGAAGTCGGCGTAGTCCTGCTGATGTTTTCCATCGGCGTTGAATTCTCCATCCCCGACCTGTTGCGGGTGAAATGGATTGCCTTGGGCGGCGGCACGCTCGGCATTCTGCTCTCGATGGGCTTCGCGCTCGGCACCGCATGGCTCGCCGGTTGGCCCATCACCCAAGGTTTCGTCATCGGCGCGACGATTTCCGTGGCCAGCACCATGGTCCTCGCGCGCCTGCTCGCCGACCGCAACGCCATGGGCACCAAGTATGGTCGCGTGATGATCGGAATCACCCTCGTCGAAGACATCGCCGTCGTCTTCATGACCATCATCATCCCCATCTTCAGCGGCCCCGCCGAAGGCCGCTTCACCAAAGCCGCATGGACCCTCGGCAAAGCCACGCTCCTGCTCATCCCCCTCGCATTTCTCGCGATGACGGTAGTCCCGCGCGTGCTCCGGCGCGTCGCGCGCATTAACGATTCTGAAATTTTCCTCCTGGTAGCCGTCGCCATCTGCCTTGTTTCCGCCGCCACCGCGCAGGCGGTGGGTTTTTCAGTTGCTCTCGGCGCGTTTCTCGCTGGCCTCTCCATCAGCGGCGCCGAGGATTTGCACTCGGCGCATACCACGCTCATCCCCCTGCGCGACGCCTTTGTCGCGTTGTTCTTCGTCTCGCTCGGCACTCTGGTCGTGCCCTCAGTCATTCTCCATAACCTTCCCCTCTTGGGCGTGATGCTGCTCCTGATCGTTGTCGGAAAATTCGTCATCTGGCTGGCCGTTATGAAGCTGTTCCGTTATTCGCTCTGGACGTCCATCGCCGTCGCCGCGGGACTCACGCAAATCGGCGAACTATCCTTCGTCCTCGTCGAAGTAGCAAAACGCTCCGGCTTGGTGGGTCAGGAGATTTTCAGCGCCACTTTGGCTGCGTCGCTCATCTCCATCTTTCTAAATGTCTTCATCGTCCGCGCCGTTTTCCACTGGATTCAGCCAAAACTCGACGCCCAGGAAGCCGCCGCAAAGGCGTAGTCAGCATACATTCAGCGGATTTTCAACCAGGATGGGACAAGGAAGGCAACTAAACCGAGAAAACCAAAGCACACGATGCGCGCTTCACTATTTTCACTTTTCTAATTTCAGCAATCGAAACTTACCCCAGCGCCTCTTCCGCTTCCTGTACCGTTGCATAAGACTTGATCAGCGTCCCCACATGCGTCATATCAATCAGCGCCTTCACCTGCGTGTTCATTCCCGCCACGGCCAATTTCCGCTGCGTGCGTTGCGCCGCCACATAAGCGCCCACCAGCGCCCCCAGCCCCGCCGAATCCACGTACGGCACGCCGCTAAAATCCACGATCAGCTTCGACGCGGTTTCCTCGCGCGTCGCTTTCTGAAAATCAAAAATTGTCTGAATGTTCAACGAGCCCTTGAGCGTCAAAATCTTCTGCCCCTCGCGGCTCCCCGCCGATATCACAATCTGCAAAGTGTCCCTGGCCATGGCTCGCGATTCTAGCGAATCGCCGACCTCCCTATTGTGAATATTGTGTTACAACCGTCGCGCCAGCTGCTAGCGCGCGCGGCGGTCGCGGCTAGGCATTTTCCACAACCGCCTCCGCCTCAATCTCCACCAGCATCTCGGGCGAAATGAACGCGCTCACCTGAATCATCGAAGTAGCCGGCAAAATCTTCCCGAAAACTTCTCCATGCGCCCGCCCCACCTTCTCCGAATCCGCCGCACTGATAATGTACATGCGCGTCCGCACCACGTCCGTCAATCCCGCTCCCGCCTTCTGCAACGCCCGCTCGATATTCTTCAGCGTCTGCACCGCCTGCGCGTAAGCATCCCCCGCGCCGACAATCTTCCCCTGCGCGTCCGTCGCGGTCGTGCCAGATACCCACACGTTCCCGCGCACACGCACCGCCCGCGAATACCCAATCACCGGTTCCCAAGGCGTTCCGCTAGAAATATTTGTTCGTACCATTAATATTCTCCCCGTCGAAAGTCGCCCCAATCAATATTCATCGTCCGCGCCGCGCTTAACGCTATGGATCAAACCGCGCCCGCAACTCCGCCGGCACAATCGGACACAAATCGTCGCGCCGCCCAAACACCCGATAACGAATCCGCGCGATGAAGTCATACACAAAATCGCGCAACCCCCGCGGCACCACGCTCAACACTCCTGCCAACACTCCCCACCTGCCGCCTAATCGCCGAAAAATATGCAAAAATGCCGCGGACCGCAGCAGCAATTCCCCATCCCGCGTCAAAACCACCACGCTATCCGGCAACCCGACCCGCCGCTCCGCCGCCACCCGCGCGAAAAACGTCTCGCCCTGCAGCGGCGCAAACCGAAACGCCGTCCCACCATGGTCATGCGTCAAAACAAACTTCACCGCGCGATGACACAACCCGCAATGTCCATCGTAAAAAAGATATTCCGCGGCAGGCGCGCCAGATTCCACCGGAAAAGCATAGCACGAGCACCGCGCCCGCTCCCGTCAGCCACCGCGCGCGCCGAGCCTCATCAATCGCTACTATCAATCGCAACAATCAATCGCAAATACGGAAACGCCCCGCCCTTCCCGCTTGCCACAGTTTCCAAAAATCTCTAAGCTGGTTTAGTCCGCCACCGAAAGCAGGAGCCGATTCGCGCCAATGAAGTGCAACAACATCCTCGAAGCCATCGGCCAAACGCCGATCATCCGCCTCAATCGCCTGGCAAAGGATTTGCCCGCCGAAGTCTGGGTCAAAGCCGACTACATGAATCCCGGCGGCTCCGTAAAAGACCGCATCGGCCTGGCCATGATTGACGAAGCCGAGCGCACCGGCAAACTGAAACCCGGCGGCACCATCATCGAAGGCACTTCGGGCAACACCGGCATGGGCCTAGCCCTAGTCGCCTGCGTGCGCGGCTACAAGGTCGTCTTCACCATCACCGACAAGCAGTCGCGCGAAAAAATAGATCTCCTGAAAGCCTTCGGCGCCGAAGTCATCGTCTGCCCCACCGCCGTCGAGCCAGAAGATCCGCGCAGTTACTATTCCGTAGCCGCCAAACTCGCCCGCGAAATTCCCAATTCCTTTTACCCCAATCAATACGAAAATCCCATGAACCCCGAAGCGCACTACCGCACCACCGGCCCCGAAATCTGGAAAGACACGGAAGGAAAAATCACCCACTTCGTTTGCGGCGTGGGCACCGGCGGCACAATTTCCGGCGTCGGCCGTTACCTGAAGGAACAAAATCCCAACGTCAAAATCATCGGCGTGGACCCCATCGGCTCGCTCTACTACGAAAAAGTAAAAACCGGCAAGACCGGCAAAGCCCTGACCTACGTAGTCGAGGGCATCGGCGAAGATTTTTTCCCCGGCACCATGAACCTGAAAATCCTCGACGACATCCACCAGGTAAGCGACGAGGAATGTTTCGTCTGGGCGCGGCGCCTCGCGAAACAGGAAGCTATCTTCACCGGAGGCTCCGGCGGCGGCTGCATTTCCGCAGCCCTAAAAATCGCGCGCACCGCCAAACACGGCGACATGATCGTAGCCTTCATGCCCGATTCCGGCTCTCGTTACATGTCCAAGGTTTTCAACGACGGCTGGATGCGCGAACACGGCTACGTAGACGCCGAAGTAGCCCTCTCCGCCGCCGACGTTATCCGCGTGAAGCGCCAAGCCGGAAAAACCCGCGAAATGATCGTAGCCGGCCCCTACCAAACCGTCTTCCACGCCTTGCAAACCATGCAGCAACAGGATATTTCGCAGCTGCCAATCTTCGAAGAAGGAAAATCCATCGGCACAGTGTTCGAAGATCAAATCCTCAATCTCGCCCTGCAAGGAAAAGATCTCCGCAAGCTAGTAATCCGCGAAGTGATGGGCGCCCCCCTCCCCCAGGTCCCCTCCACCGCCCCCATCGAGCGCGTCACCCACATCCTCAGCCACGACAGCCCCGCCGTCTTCGTAGAAATGCCCGGCGCCAAACTAGAAGTCCTAACCAAGTTCGACCTGATGGACACCATCGCTGGCCTAGTCGGCCAAAAACGCTAGGCTCCTCCCGCTGAATCGTCGGTAGGGCGCTGCTTGTGAATCGCCGTGCAGGGCGATTCATCCTGAGATCCCGCTGTGCGGGATCGAAGGGCTGCGCGCTAGCTCGCTACAATGTAAGCCCCGTAGTCGATCTGTAGGGACTACAAACGCCGCAAACACGCAGCCCCCATCCTTTCTTGCACTTACTTCCGTCCGTATTTCTACGAATATTATTCCGCAGTCAATTCTGTTAGCGTGAGTCGGGGCACTATTGAGCCCCCAACAAATTTAAAAGGACCGCACATGAACAAGCTAACCCGCGCTCAGAAGGCCGCCATCACCAAATGCGCAACCGAAATCCTCGAAGCCCAGGAACAAGACCTCGCCCACCACCGCCGCCTCTGCGAAGTCTGTAAACACCCCGCCTGCTTCCTGATTCAGGAAGCCTTTCTCCAGTGGACCAGCCCCGAAGTCATCATGAAGAAATACGGTTTGAAATCTCGCGCCACCATTTACCACCACGCTCACGCCTTAAAGCTCTTCGCGCAGCGCGACCGCACCCTCCGCTTCGCCTTGGGTCACATCATCGAGCAGGCCGAC
>Ga0210390_10003240_pt1 | contig 14015 bp, 13 predicted proteins | sample IncBWH11OmetaG_FD_161050 | JGI IMG/M metagenome (GOLD analysis project Ga0210390, IMG submission 161050) | Forest soil microbial communities from Barre Woods Harvard Forest LTER site, Petersham, Massachusetts, United States - Inc-BW-H-11-O ...
ATTCCAGCGCGCGAGATGGAAATGACTTTTGACGTACCAGTCATCGAATTGGAAAGGGCTACCTGAAATGAATTCTGTATAGTTCAACTGGGCCCAGCAGTGTTCCGCAGATACTGCGGATGCGTCGGAACTGTCCTCGTTGCTGCTCGATCGAATTCCAGGACGGCAGACTCACATTTTCTGAATCGGCTTCTGGGGCTGCTCGCGTTGTCTCCGATTCGCTGTGTCAATTGTTGGCGGCGATACTACTGGTTTTCACGGAAAGCAGCAGATAAAACGTGACAGATACGAATCACGCTACAGATACTACGGAGCGATGCTCCGGCTGCTTCAGACTAAAAGAGAAAACATAATGGACAGCCCACAATATTCATCCAGCTACACGCCGAATGATCTGTTGTTTAGTTTGGACGGAGGGCGTTCTCGGCGATCACTGAATTATGAGATCGTCGCTCAAAGCGCGGCAGAAGTGCAGGACACCCAGAACGCTCCTTCCGTCAGCATGGGACCATACCTGATCGAATCCGGAGAAACGCAGCTTCTAACCACAATCAGCATCTATAGCGAGCGCGGAGAAAGCCGAGAGCAGGTGCGGCTGCTCTACATGAATGCGGCTGCACTTCGAGTCTGGAAAGCCATGGGCAGGAAACCAAGCCTGATCGGCGCACAGCATCGTCCATCGCGAACCTCCCTATTGACCTTTGGCGTCCCGTTCAGTGAATAAGCAATTGCTCGATCACTCTTACATACCTGGAATGAGAATCCAGACTTGCTGTCTACCCTCAGTCGACACAAAATCACATCCTCGAGAACTGAGATCTATAGAGTACCAAACGAGCCGATCGCCGCGAACGTCTCGTTTCAGGATTGGTACACTCGCCTTCATTAACTTGATCGAAAGGTCGCTTTCATGACGTAATCCACGTGGTTGGGAAGTCGGGATCTCGGACAAATGGTTTCTTGTAGTTGCCGGAAACGGCGTTTTCAGTAAGTTCGCTGCTCGACGTTCATTGCGTCGGTAAGTTAGCGAAAGGAGACTTTTCGGCCACATGGCAAGTCTAGTCATCCCCGATGACCACCTGAGGTACCGCCGGTGTCGAAGAGGACGGTCCAGCGCTGTGCAACGCGGGTATAGACAACAAGCAGTTCGAAGAGCCGACTACCTCCAAGCCGGACGGCAGGGATTCCCCGAAGCTGCGGACTGCGTCTGCCCGGTCGGGCGGAACGTAGTTTGACAGAAGCTGGATGATTTCTTCGTCGATCCCAAATGCCATCAAGCGGGAAATCGTCCGCTCGCGAATTGCGTCATCGATGTCACGCGAGCGATCCTCGGTGCGCCGCGCGATCAGTGCAATGGCTGAAGCTGTTGTCGCTGTGAACGCCGATAAGTCCAACAGGGCTTTCAGCCACTCGCTGGCGATTTCAGGCGCCACGACGGAGTGCAGCGGCCCATACAGCGGAATGCGAGCACCGAGCCGGCCGAGCGACCACAGCCAAATTGCATTTTCAGGTTCCTTTCTGATCTTCGACAGCAGTTCATCGCCCAGCGAAGCACGGGCGCTGCCCAGCAGGTGCTCAAGGCTCGCGAGGAGGCGCCACCGCTCGTACTCGAATTGCCGGTTCACGCGGCCCTTCTTCCTGAGATCGGCCCGACGAATGAGTTTGCGATAAAGCGCCTGCTGTTCGCTCGCGTTGATGCCGCCGGCGATGCGACGCAACAGCACTAACAGCTCGACCTGGCATTGCAGATCGTCCGCAAAAGTGGTCTCGTTCGACGCGATGGTCCGCACATGCTTAACGCGCGCGTCGTCACCTGGTACTCCGAATCCTGGCCGCAAGCAGAAGGCGGATAGATTGAGCCAACGTACCTCATAGCGTGGAGACTTTTTGCGTCCGGCGGCAACCTCGATGAGTACGTCGCTGAACCGGCGAATGGCTGAGATGGGCCACGAGTCTCTCTTCGCGCCCAGCGCTGCTTCGATTTGATTTGCAAGAGTCTCGGGTGCCAGTGCTTCGCCATCAGCGGAGCCACCGAAAACATTGCGGATGAGCTGCGCAGCAGACTCGACTGTTGCGTCGGAAGCCGTAACGGCCGGTGAAGGTGATGGCACGGGTTGTGGTTTCGCCGTATTGAGTTGCTCTGCTTGAGCCTCTTCGCCTCGCAGTTCGAATTGCAGCCGCCAGCGATGCTGCGTGTCCCGCGATTCGCACCAGAGTTCGAGGGTGCCGACCTCGGTGAAACTGGCCCTGATGCGCACAATCAAGTACAGTTCCCGCAATTTCCTGCCGTAGCGCAACATGGTTCCCAGCGGCGCGTGACGATGTACGTCCGCTTCGTTCAACGAGGCAACTTCGCCATGCGCATCGTGCCGCGTGCGCGAGCTGTACAGCGTAAACGACACGGGCCGATTCGCCAGTACGGAGAATTCGCGGTTCAGCAGCGGAAGTGTGGTGCCTTCTTCGACCCCGGCAGGCAAGACACAGATGCCCTGTAGACCGTTGCTCGAAGGCAAGCCGATGTAGTATGAGCGCGCGTTGCCTGCCCTCACGCGCGATCCAGCGCCAAGCCGTACGCGTCCGTAATGAGCAGCGCCCCGAGCAACCGCACTATCTACCTCTTCGTTGTTAAGAACCCTGAGGCGCCAGCCGCTTGGGGTTCCGCCGAGCCACGTGGAGATTGCCTCGACAATACGCTCGCGAGTCACCGCCGGCGCGCAGAAGCCGCCGTTGAAAAGGACGGCATCGGGTCGAGCCATTCGGTGGTTTGCAGACGAGCTGTTCATGGCGATAGCGGCTTGCGTGAGAAATGCTGCGAGGTGTTTGGTGATCGCAGGATCGCTGGCGTATGGCAGGCCGAGTTCGCGTAACGCTATTGGCCGGCCGCGCGCTGGCATCTCATCCCGCGCAGTCATAGGCAGGAATCCGTCTGTAAGAGTCTGCAGCACGTCCCTGCGCGTCAGCTCAACGCTAAGTGCCTGTCCGACGACTGCACGGCCGCCGCCCAGGATCGTGACCGGCACGCGCTCCAAAGAGGAATCACTCAGCAGCTGTTCTTTCGCGGCACAGCAGACCCGACGCAACGCATAATGCTGTCGCAGCGTGAGTTCGATGTCTTTGAGCTTCTCCTCCACGCGACGGGCCAGGGCCAAATCGAGATTGTCGCCGCCGAGCAAGAGATGCTCACCGATGGCGGTTCGCTCGAACTGCAGCTCGCCCTTGACCAGGTGAGACCGCACCAGGCTGAAGTCGGTTGTGCCACCGCCGATGTCGCAGATCAAAATCAGGTCGCCATCACGGAGGTTTTCACTGCTCTCATCCCTCGTCAGATACGGGCCACCAGCCTGCGCAAACCGATTCGAGGCGATCCACGCATAAAACGCGGCCAACGGTTCTTCGAGGAGAGTGACCTTGTCGAGTCGGGCGCTGCGGGCGGCTTCGACTGTCAGCTCGCGCGCATCCTCATCGAACGAAGCTGGCACCGTGAGGACAACTTCCTGATGCTCAAAACGGGTTTCTGCGTTAGTCCCAATTGCACCGTTCCAAGCGTCACGCAGATGCATGAGGTAGCGCGAAGAGGCTTCAACAGGGGAAATCATCGGCTGCGGCGGCTCAGCTTGGGCTGGAAGGATCCCGGCGCGTCGATCCACGCCGGGATAAGTAAGCCACGACTTCGCCGACGACACCTGACGACTCGGTACAAGCGCTCCCTGGTCGCGCGCGAGCACGCCTGTGACCATCGGAGGATCTTCATCCCACGTGGCGCTCACGGCTCCGGCAGATAGCTCATCTTCGGTGGGGAAGTAGAGAAAAGAGGGAAGTGCGGGTAGGGCGCGGACTTCCCCGTGTCCCACTAACTGCGGTACTTGGAATACATGAATCGCGGAGCCTGCATCAACCCCGTCCTGAGTATCGATGTAAGCCACGACAGAGTTTGTCGTGCCCAAATCAACGCCGACGAGATAACGAGAAGGCACCGAGGACCTCACCTCCCGGTCTTTTCGCGAATGTTCAGCTCAAGCTTCCAGCGGTTCGTGCCGTCGCGGGACACACACCAGACCTCGAGGGTGCCGAGCTCAGTAACACGGGTTTCGAGCCGCACCGGTACAACCGTTCCCTGCTGGCCATCCATTTTGAGCGTGATCTCCAGCGGGCTAAGTTCCTCGATGTCAGCACCCCAATCTTCCAACAGCCTGCCGACCTGGTCCTGCTTACGGACGCTGGAACTTAGGAAGCGAAATTCGGCTGGTTCGCCGACGACGAGACCAAACTCTCTGCCGGGAATCGTGGCCTCGGTGCCTTCCTCCATGCCAAAGGGAACGACACAGAGCGCCTTGAGCGGAGCTTCCATACCGGGCACTGTAGGCATCGCGCTTTCAATTCCGATGTAGTACGTACGCGAGGCGCCGCTGCGGATACGCACGCCGCTACCACGACGCGCCTTCCCGTAATAGGCCGCGCCGCGAGCAACGGCGTGCTCCAAGTCAGTAGCTTCCAGGACTTGCTCTGCCCCGAACGTGCCGAATCCTTCTTCTCTTAACCAGCTGTTCAGTACCTCGACCACCCGATCGCGCAGTACCGCTGCTTTCATCACTCCGCCGTTGAACAGGATGTGCGTGGGACAGGCCAGTCCGCTGCGGCCGCGCCGGATGCCCGCCGCCTCGGGACTGTTGCGAAGCTGTTCCGATAGAAACCTCGCGAGGTGCTTGGTGATGGCTGGATCGGCCGCGTACGGCAGGCCTAGCTCCTGGAAGCCAACCCGTCGTTGCCGCGCAGGCAATTCGCTGCTGGCGACTTTGGGGAAGAATCCTTCGACCAGGACATGATCGAGGTCTTCTCGCAATAATTCCGTCTTGATCGTTCCACCGACGAGCTTCGTCCCCTTGCCCAGCAACGTGATGGGGCGACTCTGTGTTTTTGGGGATTCGAACAGCTTTTCCTTCGCAATACGGCACTGATGCCACAGGCCATGCAACTGCCAGGTATCGATGCGGTAACCCGAGGCTTCAAGGCGCTGCCGAAGGACTTGCGCCAGCGCCAGGTCCATATTGTCGCCGCCCAGCAGAATATGGTCGCCAACGGCAACGCGCTTGAGCGTCAGTTCGCCGTTTTCTTCGGAGACCATGATGAGACTGAAATCCGTGGTGCCGCCGCCGATGTCGCATACGAGAACGAGGTCATTGGCCTTGATTCGGCTCCGCCAGGCATCACCCTGGCTTTCGAGCCACGCATAGAAGGCTGCCTGGGGTTCCTCCAGCAGCGTGACGTGCTGATAACCGGCCTGCTCCACGGCGCGCCGGGTCAGCTCGCGTGCTGCTTCGTCGAACGACGCGGGCACGGTTAGAAGCACATCCTGGTCTGCGAGAGCGACCTGCTGCCCCACCTCGCTGTTGTCCCACACAGCGCGCAAGTGCTGCAGGAACTGCGATGAAGCTTCGACGGGCGATAGCTTGGGAACCTCTTCGGGTGCCTGCCACGGCAGGATCGGCGCAGTACGGTCCACCCCGGCGTACGAAAGCCAGGATTTCGCGGAGGCTACCAGTCGGTTTGGACTCTCGGCGCCGCGTTTGCGCGCCAGTTCGCCGATGACGTGCTTCGGCTCGGGGTCCCATGGCAAGGCTACGCTGCCTTTGGGAAAATCGAATTCGCCCGGGATGTAGATAAATGACGGCAGCAGCGTCCGTTCCGCCACCTCGTTCGGATTCACCAGTTGCGGAATGCTGCGGACCTCGATGCGGCCTTCCTCTTCAGCAACAGCATCGCAGCGCGCCAGCGCAGAATTTGTGGTTCCCAGATCGATGCCAACGATGTACCTGGCCGCCAACGAGATCTCCTTTAAGCCAAATTTTGTTGCGCGGATGTCAGCCGTTACGAGAGTTCGACCTCGGCCGGAGCAACGACCATCCGGCCAGCGGCCAGCGGCAACGGAGGCAGACTGACTTCCTTCACGCGCCAGCCTTTGTGTCGTAACACACCCCGAACCGGCGGCCCTCCTGTCACGTTGCCGATCAATTTGATGGCTGCCGGGTCAATACCCGCTTGTACGGTAACCGGTTGATCCTCTTCGGAGTTCAGAATCGGCTCCAGCTTCACATATTGGTCGAGCGCCCGTCGGCAAGTGTCGTGGATTGTGCGGACGGCGGCTCCAAGCTGGACGTCGGGATAGGCAGAGATGTTCTCCGCCAGGAAATCGATGAGCCGTCCATCGCGTTGCAGCAGAGCAAGCATCTGCACGGCGCGATCGAACTCTCCCAAAGCTGGTCGTTGAACTTCCTTTAGAGGAGAGACGGAAGGTGCAGCTTCTGCTGGCGCCGGCGAACCCGGGCCGACAGGCTTGAACAGCTTCTGCGCGATGTCGTTGGGTATATCAGCGTGGAATAGGATCGAAAGGAAACACCGAAAGGCAAAAACTACTCGTTCCCAGAATCCGTTCATAGCCACTCCGGAAGATCAGAGAATCGATGAATTGAGATGCTTCACCGCTATTTTTGCGACAAGTTCAGAGATAAGCCCGGCAGTCCGTATGCCTCATCATACCAATAGGCATCTGTAATTCCGGCCAGGGTGCTTTCAGGGAGCCCCACTGCAGACGACCCGAAAGGCATAATCAGCGTATTGGAATTCCGGCGGGATGCTGGAACGCGCCGAACGTCGTGAGACCTTGATGTGGTGTCGCCAGGATCCTCCGCGCGACGCTTTTCGCATGCCTTCTTCGGGTCCTTGTGGATTCCGCTCTGGTGCGATCGCATAGTAGCCGGCGTCGAACCAGTCACTACACCACTCATGCGCGTTCTCGCACATCTCGAATAAGCCGTAAGCATTCGGTTGTGATTGTCCGACCGGCTCAGGGCCGGTCTTCCAGCGATCTTGTTAGAAGGGCCGTTCAGGCGGATCATTGCCCCATGGGAACAACATTGTCTCGGCACCCCCTCGTGCGGCCCGCTCCCACTCGGCTTCTGTTGGCAGCCGATAGTTCGAGCCGGTCATCGCGGAAAGCCACGTGCAATATGCAACCTCGTCGTACCAGGAAACCGCCACCACAGGTTGCTGAGGATGAGAGAAGCTGGGATCGCCCCAGAACGTGGGCGCCGTCCTCCCGGTGGCATCAAGAAAGCGCGCATACTCATCAACGGTCACCTGGGTCGCTGCGATGTCAAAGGAGTCTGCCCAAACGCGATGGACGAGCGCCTCGACATCCTGACCGGAGTCGGACCCATAGAAAACCAGCCAGCAGGGATGTGAATTCGCAGTGGCTCGGTGATTGTCACGAGATGGGCGACTAGACTCATAGTGGTCGGCGGGGACATCTGTCCAACGATGTTAGCGTGTGGCTTAAGGGCGGAGCGGATGAAGTTTGATTGGACCCAAGGCGCACTTGCTGAAGGCCTGCGTCTTTATCATCGAGGAGAATTCTTTGCAGCACATGAGGCATGGGAGAGCGTGTGGCTGGTGTCGCGGGAGCCGGAGAAGATGTTCCTGCAAGGGTTGATTCAGGTGACTGCTGCGTTCCATCACCTCCAGCGCAATAATCCGCTGGGAACAGCGCTGTTATTAAAAGCCGCCCTTGCGCGGCTCGAGCGTTACCCTGCGCACTTCGGAGGTATCTCCGTCGACGTTCTCTGCGATGATATCCGCGAATCGTCGCAGGCGCTGGATGCGGGTGCGTCGGCACTTCAACTGAGTTCTGCCCGCATTTGTGTTGAGTCGAGCTAAAGCGTGGTCACGCTGACAACAGTAACTGGGACGAGAGGTAGTCTGCGCAAACCTATTCGGGCATTGATAGAGTGCATCGCTCTGGGCCATGATGAGATGCGGCGCGTGCTTGTCTTCATTAAGTGGACAAAATTGCCTTGAAAATCAGGCGATGCTAGCAAGGTATTTTTCGTCGTAACTCATTGATATATAAATAGTTAACTGTGGCGGAGGGAGGGGGATTCGAACCCCCGTTACCCGTTAGGGTAAAGCGGTTTTCAAGACCGCCTGTTTCAACCACTCACACATCCCTCCGCGAGTGACAAGTGCTTACTCTACTTCATTGTACGACGACCGAGGCTGGGGTTTCGACCGGAAGCGTTGCACTCTGATTGCACACTAGCTGTTCCAGCGCTGTCATCGCATCCCTGCTTGGTTTGTCCACTTCGCTCCGTTTAATGTATGCGTTCCGGGTTACGGATACTTCACTATGACGCAGAATTGCCTGAATGACGATGTCAGGTACGCCGAGTTCGTGCAGGTTGGTTGCCAAGCCCCTACGACAGGCGTGCCATCCATGCCAGACAATCCCAGATTCAGGACCACCCTTCAACGTTTGGAACACGTAATTCTTTGGAGAAATACGTTCCAAATAACTCTCTAGCAGAACTTTCAGACGTGCAATAACGTGCACCGCACGTTTGCCTCGCTTGCCTTTCGGATTGATTTCCGGCAAGTAGAGGTTCTCGATAAACTGATCAAGACCCATCGCGTTGTCCGGGCTGAAAGTTCCATCATTGAAGGGCTTCAGGAACTCATTGGCCAATTGCTGCGCAGCAGACTTCGATCGGTATACTTGCACTGCATCACACAGCCGATGACACTTTTGATTGCCCTTAAGTTCACCTGATTCGAGGCGTCTGTATTCGCGATATCGTACATACCAGGCACCTCCCTTTTTGAACGTAGCTTTCGCGTTTTGGATCGACCGTCGCCTTCGTCTATCAAACGGAAAACCCGGATAGCACTCCACGGATTAGTAGCGAGAAATGCGCTTCGCGGACGAGGAGCCTGGGTATCGCTCAGTAGTAGTGGCGCTCGTCGGCCCAGTTGACGGGCGCGGAGGGACGGCGACCGCGAAGCACGTAGATGTTGCCGTGCTCGAAGGGCATGGCATAGGGCGTGTCGCGCACGCCGACAATGGTAACGGACTCATATTTCTTGGAGACATCGTCCGGAGAGTCATCAATGACACCGATAACAACGTCGGGATCGCAGCCGTGCATGCCCCAGAGCCAGTAATTGTTGTGTCCGCTGAGAGCAGGTGGAACTTTGAGATGATCGCGGCGGTTAAAGAAGTCGATGGCGCCGGCCTCGCCGTAGTTGCCGCCGAAGATGCAGACGCGGCGCTGGTCTGCAGGTGAAAGGGAGTTAAATGTGCGAGCTACGATTGCCACCTGTTGCTGCCAGCCGAAGCGGTCGGCGTAGAACTGCGGGAGTTCACCGCTGGCGGCGGTTTCGGTCTTGCCGCTCTTCAGGTGCAGCGCCGTAGTGTAACGGACCCAGGCGGCGGGGCGAAGTATGGGCGAGGACATCGGCAGGATGAGAAGACCGGTGAGGATGAGCGCGCATTCGAAGATGGGGAAGGCGAAGACGCGGTTTGCGGCGACGAGGGGCCTTACAGCGAAGAGGCGCTCCCAGGCGATAGCCCCGGCGGCGAAGAGCACTGGATAGATGGGGGCGAGATAGTAGTCCTTGGCGTGCAGGACGAACATGAGCACGTAGAAGATGAGGAAGGTCAAGCCGATCCAGCGGCCGCGGGGGATAGAGCGGGCGCGCAGAAGAGAGATGGCCCCGGGGATCCAGAGCAGAGCGTTGGCGGGGTGCATCTGCAAGAGCTGGGCGAGGAAGAAGCCCATAGGGCCGAGGATGACGTTCTTGTTTCCGACCTTGCCGTTGTGGAAGAACTCGAGCGTGGGCCAGTGGTTGTGAATCTGCCAGAGGACGTAGGGCAGCGCGATGACGATGATTAATGCGATTCCGACTGCGGCCCAGCGAGTGAAGAGGATGCGGCGTTGCTGCGTAAGGAGCAGGCCGATGCCGGCGGCGATGAGAAAGAAGAGGATGGAGGGTTTGTTGAGCAGCCCGATGCCGGTGGAGAGGCCGAAGATGGTCCACCAGAAGGGCTGCGGAGCGCCGTCGATGAGGCGAATCAGCGCGAGCGCGCAGAGCATCCAGAAGACCGGCTCGAAGGAGTTCATGGAGAGAAAGCCGTCGATGCCGATGTAGACAGGGACAACGAGGACACCGAGCATCGCCAGCGCCTGTGCGGGGCGGAGGCCGCCGAGGGCCCATGCGAGCAGGCCGTTGAGGAAAACAGTGGCGGCTCCGGCGAGTGCGGAGAGAATGCGGATGGCGAATAGAGAGTCGCCGAAGAGGAGCTCGCAGAGGCGTGCTTGCAAGGCGACGATGGGGCCGTGGTCGACGAAGCCCCATGCGAGGTGACGGCCGCAGGCGATGTAGTAGAACTCGTCGCGGAAGTAGCTGTAGCCGATGTGTTGGGTCCAGAGCGTGAGGGCGAACTGCACGAGGAGCTTGATGCCGGCGAAGAGGAGGGCGAGCCGAAGGGCCGCACGCAGGGAAAGGTTAGATGGGCGGACGGCGGTTGAGTTCATAAGAGGTCAAGAAAATGTACGTCAAAGCCAGAACGGCGGTTCCGGCGCAGGCCCTTGTCGCTGAGAGTGTGTGAAAGAAGAATCGCATATGCGAAGAAGTAGAGCGACAAGCCACATCGGTACCGGGAAACGTTAGGTTCCTATCGGGACTGCCCCAGTTTCGATAGGATCGTTTGAAGTGAGTCGATGCGGTTTGCGGCGAACGCGGTGATCTACGTACGTCTATGGGATTTCAATTGTATGCATATGATTACAGGGTACTTGCTTGCAAGCAGCGTAGTCGCTCGTACGTGCCACAACGATGATGTTCATGGCCAACCCAGTATAGCGACCAACCTAAATTCTGACCAGACGACGTGACGTCGATCGTCGCCCACGCGGCAGCGTCCGCCGCGCAGCGGCTTAGTTGTGTGCCGGGCATGTTCAACCGCTTGGAGGTGCAAGTCCTCTACCCGACCTGATGGAGGTAAGGGTTAGCAATGACGCAAGGGCTATCGCCGTGAGGCGGGGTCTGAAAGAAGCGTGGAGCAAATGCGCGAGTCGATGGACAAGAACCGGATACAAGGCGTGAGCGTAGGGCGAGCGGGCAACTTACCGCGAAGCCCATATCCATCAAGTACGCGGAGCGTAGATCCGGCGACTGTGCGCAGAAGGCGATTGAACTTACCCCGGGAGATCTGCTCCGTGTCGTTTCGGCGACTGAGACTGTCGCGAGGCAGTCTGACCGCGGATCAGAAGTCAGCAGAGGGCATATTGTGCGCTGAGCAGCGCATTGTTCAGGAGGGTTGAAGTCCCTCTGGTGCTCAGATGAGGGGCACCATATCCAAAAGCGGGAGTAACGACTCGCTGGCCGCAGAGCGAAGTTGGAACTGCGGAGGGCAGGGTGTCCATCGCGAGGTGGAATCCGAAGGGCATGAGGAGAAGTACCGGGCCGTAATGTGCGTCCAGCCAAGGCTGGCGTGTTCAGTGGGAAGTAGTCTTTAGTCCCACCGAGGCAAAAAGTCAGGAGCCTCGTAGCTTGGATAGCAAGGAGGAAGGAAACTGAATTCTTGAAGCCTATCGACAAAGCCACCCTTGGGGTGGTTGCGAGTCATCGGGCCGTAATGGAAGTAAACGCATAGAGGGCCTCGAAACCGTAAAGCCCCAGAGGCCGAGTCCTCATTACAGGGACGAAGGCAGCATGTATCGTCGCAATCTGACTGATGCGGCGAGACACTCTGGCGGGGTGGTAGCGCCAGCACGATGACAAGGACATGCCGAGAAACTGGAGAAGCCCTCCTCGTCCCGTTGCGAAATCGGCGGAGCAGGGACGCCGTATAACCGGAGACACCGGGAAGTCGGCAGAAGACGAGAGGGTGTCGGTGGGGCTCGTAGTAGCGAGGAAGCGAGGTAACGCTCGTGGAGCCAAGGAGTCCTGCTGTTTGTAACTGTTCCAACAAAACGGGAGGCAAGGGTGAATGATAAATGCGCCCAGTAGTTTGCAGGACCTGAGAAGGAACATATACGTCAAGGCGAAGGCTGAACCAGCCTGGCGTTTCTGGGGATTATACGTTCATGTCTGCAAGATGGAGACGCTGCGCGAAGCCTACCAGATGGCGAAGAAGAACAACGGGGCTCCTGGAACAGACGGGGTCACGTTTGCAGCTATCGAGGAAGGTGGGTCGGAGGGTTTTCTGAATCAGATGCGGGACGAATTAGTCTCACACACGTATCAGCCCATGCGAGCACGGAAGAAGGAAATACCGAAGGACGGGGGCAAGAAAGTCCGCGTTCTGTCGATTCCCTGTATCCGGGACCGCGTGGTCCAGGGAGCTGTGAAGCTCATCTTGGAGCCGATATTCGAAGCTGATTTCCAACCGGGATCGTATGGATACCGTCCACAACGGACAGCACATCAAGCGATCAGCCGGGTTGCTCAAGCCATCGCGGAAAACAAGACTCACATTCTTGATCTCGACCTAAGTTCCTACTTTGATAACGTTCAGCACTCGCTGCTGCTCGACAAGGTAGCGCGAAGGGTTCGAGACGACGATGTCATGGCCTTGCTGACTATGATGTTGAAAGCAACCGGTAAGAAGGGCGTCCCGCAAGGCGGGGTAATTTCACCTCTTTTCAGTAACCTGTATCTCACGGAAGTGGATCGGATGCTGGAACGGGCGATTGCCACCACGCGCTTCGGCCAATACACCGCCGTCCAGTATGCACGCTTCGCTGACGACATGGTGATATTGATAGACGCTCATCCTCGCCATGACTGGCTGGTGAAAGCGGTGTACAAGCGCTTACGGGAGGAGTTGGCAAAGCTGCGAGTCGAGATCAACGAAGAAAAGAGCCGGATTGTCGATCTGCGGAAGGGGGAGAGTTTTGCTTTCCTCGGATTTGAGTTTCGTCGTGTTCTCAGTCGTAAGGGAGGATGGCGGCCTCAGTATGTGCCGCGGCTGAAGAAGCGCACGGCCTTACTGGGAAAGCTCAAGGAAATCTTCCGAAGGTTTGTCAGTCAACCTGTGCAAAGGGTGATTGAGATAATCAACCCAATTCTCAGGGGGTGGGTGAACTACTTTGCGGTAGGGCACTCCAGTCGGGTCTTTTCGCTTGTCAAAGACTGGGTAGAGAAGAAGGTTCGGCGGCATCTGATGCGAAGTGGGAAGCGCAAAGGTTATGGCTGGAAGCGGTGGAGTACGCAATGGCTATATGCGCAACTCGGATTATTCAAGGATTACCGAGTAAAGTACATGGAGCCACTACCGAAAGCCGCCCCGGCACGATAGGTCACATAACTCTTGACATGAAGCAAGCAGGAGAGCGTAGTGCGGCAAATCCGCATGCTGCGTTCGACGTGGCGGGAATTGGAAACTGGCTCACGGATCGATTAGTGAGGCACTCCCAGAGGAAACGGGGAGAAATGGATAGATCGATCCTAAGGAGCACAGCGCCAGTTCCCGACCCTACCGATGGGGGCTGCCCCGCCGATGAACCGGTCGGCCAAAGGTGGGACAAGGTCGAGCCTGCAGTATGGAGGCGAAGGCGTTCTCATTCACCCACCGCACCAAGGTGTTTGCGGACGGCACGGTACGGAAGAACAGTGCGTGACCTCAGGAGGACTGACAGTGTCTCCGGGTGGCACCGGAGTAAGCGGACCTATAAGCGAAGCGAAATGGCGAGCGATGCGCTGTCAGTAGTCGGACGGCTGAAAAGTACCAGAAGCGTGGTGAAAGCCATGTGACCGGGCAACCGGCGACAGAAATGGGTCGGGGAAGGCAGCCGACGAAGATGGCTGGGAAGAAAGAGAAGACCAGTGAGTAAGGGCGTGGAGGAGGATCAGTTCCATGAGTGAAAAACCCGTACATCCCCGACCGAGGAGACTGGTGGACTGGATCAACCCGGCAGGAGCAAAGAAGGTCCATTCATTAATCGACAAGGTATACACGCGGAAGAACCTGGAGATGGCTTGGGAGAGAGTGAAAGCCAACCGGGGCAGCGGAGGAGTCGATGGACAAACTCTGGAGGTCTTCGCCGAGCAACTGGACAAGAACCTGGACCGGTTACAAAGCGAACTGAAGGAGGGGCTCTATCAGCCGCAACCCGTGAGGCAGGTGCAAATCCCAAAGGTAGGCAAGCCGGGAGAGTTTCGCGTTAATCATGACAAACTGA
>Ga0210390_10003241_pt1 | contig 14012 bp, 10 predicted proteins | sample IncBWH11OmetaG_FD_161050 | JGI IMG/M metagenome (GOLD analysis project Ga0210390, IMG submission 161050) | Forest soil microbial communities from Barre Woods Harvard Forest LTER site, Petersham, Massachusetts, United States - Inc-BW-H-11-O ...
CTACGTCTCGTGCGTCCGGTGCGGGCGCCACGCGTGCCCTGACTGCATGCGATCGGCCTCGGTGGGCCAGCAGTGCGTGGATTGCGTCGGTCAGGGCGCGCGGAGCACCCGGCAGGCCAGCACCGCGCTGGGCGGCCGCCCGGCCGCCGGCGCCGTCGTCACCTGGACGCTGGTCGCGATCAACGTCGTGGTCTTCCTGGCCACCTGGGTCCGCCCGAACATCGTCACCGACCTGGAGATGGTCGGGTACGCCACGTACGGGCCTGGCGGCCCGTGGCACGGCGTCGCCGCGGGCGAGTGGTACCGGCTGATCACGTCCGCGTTCCTGGCCCCCGCCACCGGCCAGGGCGGCTTGGGCATCCTGGACATCGCGTTCAACATGTGGGCCCTGATCTTCGTCGGCCCGGCCTTGGAGGGCCTGCTCGGCCGGCTGCGCTTCCTGGCGGTGTACCTGCTCAGCGCCGTCGGGGGCGGGGCGATGTACTACTTCCTCGCGGCGCCGAACGCCCCCGCGGTGGGCGCCTCGGGCGCCATCTTCGGCTTGTTCGGCGCGTGGTTCGTGGTGTCCAGGCGGCTCCGCCTGGATACTCGCGGGATCGTCGCGCTGATCGCCATCAACCTGGCGCTCAGCTTCTTCTGGCACACCACCATCGCCTGGCAGGCCCACATCGGCGGGCTGCTCACCGGCGCGGTCCTCACCGCGGCCTACGCGTACGCGCCGCGCAAGCACCGCGTCGCGCTGCAGGTGCTCGCGACCGTCGCGGTCGTGGTGCTGCTGGTGATCGCCATCGTGGTCAGGAACGGGCAGCTGACCGGGGCGGTCGGCTAAGCGCGAGGCCAGCGGTTGACTCAGCGCCAGCGGGTGGACAGGGTGACGCCGGCGATGATGAAGGCGAAGCCCACCACCAGGTTCCACGCGCCCAAGGCGGACATGCCGGGGAACGAGCCGTTGGTGATGTAATACGCCACGATCCAGGCCAGGCCGACGATCAGGCAGACCACGATGGTCGGTCCGACCCACGGCGCGCTGACCTTCCGCCGCCCCGACTTCGGCGGCGGCGGCGTGTAGACCGTCCTCTTCCGGGTGCGCGACTTGGGCACGACGGCCTCCTGCATGGCAAACCCCGCGGGGGTCCGGGGGGCCGTCCCCCGGGCAAGCACAGCGCTGCGGAACCTAAGCGTAGCGGCTCCCGGCGGTGGTCGCGTTCTCCGCACAGCGATGGCCGTCCACAGCAGCCCCATCGGTCCATCACGTCACACCTCCGGCGACTCGTCCAACCGATGAGAGTGGCATCCTGACGGCTCTTCCCGTCAGAGTGCCACTCTCACATGGCCCGCACGGGACCCCGCCCCAGCCGTCCGGCCGCCGGGAGCTACCCGGAGCCCCCGGAGGCGCCGGAGCCCCGACGCCCCGGGGGCTCAGAAGCCAGGGACGACGCCGCCGCTGCCGCTCGGGTTCGGGCTGGGTGAGGTGGACGAGGGGGTCACGGACGGGGACGGCGAGGCCCCGTTCTGGACGAAGATGGTCACCGTGGAGCCCTTGGCCGACATGTTGTTGGCGCTGGGCTGCTGCGAGAAGACCGTGCCGTTCGCGTACTGGGACGGCCCCGACCCCTGCTGGACGTTTACCGCGAACCCGGCCGTGGTCAGGATCTGGTTGGCGGTCTGCTGGGAATCGCCGACGACCGACGGCACCGAGACCGCTCCGCCGGAGACGGTCAAGGTCACCGTGGAGCCCGGTGCAGCCGTTCCGCCGCTGGGACTCTGGCTGACCACCGTCCCCGAGCTCGCCGTGGAGGTGGGATCGGTCTTGACCGAGACCTGGAAGCCCTTGGACTCCAGGGTGCTCTGGGCGGCGGTCTCCTGCTGGCCGACCACGTATGGCACAGAGACCGGCGCTGCCCCGGTGGAGACGTACAGCGTCACCAGGGTGTTCGCGGCCACGTTGTTGCCCTGCGCGGGGTTGGAGCTGATCACCAGGCCCTTGCCGACGTTGCCGTTGGCCTGGTCGACCACGGTCGAACGCAGATGCGCGAGGGAGATCTCGTGCTCCGCCGTGGCCACCGGCTGGTTGTTCACCAGCGGCACGGAGTACGTCTTGCCCCCGGCCAGCAGGTAGTAGGCCACGCCGATGACGACGCCCAGCACCAGCACCAGCCCGACCACCCACGGGATCCACCGGTGCCCGCCGCCGCCGCGGTCGTAGCCCTGGCCCGCGTAGTCGTAGTCAGCCACCGGCGGGATCGCGGACGTCCGGCCCGTCGGGTCCGAGCCCATCCGCTGGGTGTTCTGGTACATATCCACCCGGGTCGGCGGCGCGGCCGCCACCGGCAGGCCGGACGCGGCGCGCTGCAGGTCGGCGCGCATGTCGCCGGCGGTCTGGTACCGGTCGGCGGGAGACTTGGCCATCGCCTTCAGCACGATCGCGTCGGCCCAGGGCGGGACGTCCGGATCCACCCGGGACGGCGGGATCGGGTTCTCCCGGACGTGCTGGTAGGCGATCGCCACCGGCGAGTCGCCGGTGAAGGGCGGCCGGCCGGTGAGCAGCTCGTACAGCAGGCAGCCGGTGGAGTACAGATCGCTGCGGGAATCGACCCGCTCGCCCCGGGCCTGCTCGGGCGACAGGTACTGAGCGGTGCCGATCACCTGAGCGGTCTGGGTCATGGTGGCCTGGGCGTCGCTCATCGCGCGGGCGATGCCGAAGTCCATGACCTTGACGTCGCCGTTGCGGGTCACCATGACGTTGCCGGGCTTGATGTCCCGGTGCACGATGCCGGCCTGGTGGCTGTAGTCCAGGGCCCGCAGCACGCCGTCGATGATCTCCAGGGACCGTTCCGGCAGCAGCCGGTGGCCGTCTTGCAGCAGGTCACGCACCGTGCGGCCGTCGACGTACTCCATCACGATGTACGGCACCGGGAGCCCGGTCGCCATGTCCTCGCCGGTGTCGTAGACCGCCACGATCGACGGGTGGTTCAGCGACGCGGCGGACTGCGCCTCGCGGCGGAACCGGGCCTGGAATATCTGGTCCCGGGCCAGGTCGGCGCGTAGCGTCTTGATCGCGACGATCCGGTCCAGCCGGATGTCGCGGGCCCGGTACACCTCCGCCATGCCGCCGCGGCCAACGACGCCGTCGAGCTCATAGCGGCCACCGAGTAGACGGGGCTGTGTCATGTCTCGCACTCTGCCAAACCACCCTGCGTTATTGCCAGTTTCTAAGACGTCGGTGTCGGCGATGAACTAGAGGCACTTGCCGAGGCCGACGATGATGATGAAGCACTTGCCGATGTCGAGCTGCTCGCCGACGAGCTAGGGCTCGACGACGATGGTGAGATCTTGGGAGATGATGTCGGTTTGGTTGACTTACGGGGCTTCGGGCTCTCCGATCTGGCGGGCACCGTTGACGGCTCCACCGTACTAGGAGTCGGGCTGGTCGTGACGGGCTGACTGGTGGACGCAGACGACGGAACGGCCGACGAGCTCAGGTGCTGCACCGTGTTGCCCACGTATCCGCTGGTCTGGCCGTGAAGGTGGCCGCTGAGGTACAGGCCGGTGGCGGCGGCCGCGGCACACAGCACCGCGGTCAGGCCAGCCGTCATCCAGCGGCGCCGGTTCCCGGGCGGGCGCGATCCGGGGCCCTGTTCATAACCGTCCGGGTCGTAGTCGCCCGGGCGCAGCGCCCCGGTGGGGGTGGCAGGCAGGTCCGCTCTGGTCACCCCGGCGAACTCGCCGGTCCGGCCGGCCGCGCCGAGGGCCCCGCCATCAAGGAATAGGGCCTCGCGCAGCATGTCAGCCCGGTCCGCCACCACCCGGGCGCTGGCCGGGCGCCCGGCCGGGGTCTTGGCCAGCATGTCGTAGACCAGGTCGGCCACCGGCTGCGGCACGTCCGGCGGCAGCGCGGGTATTGGCGCGTGCTTGTGTGCGTACGCGATGGCCAGCGGCTCGCTGGCCATGAACGGCACGTGCCCGGCCAGGCACTCGTACGCCACCACCCCGAGTGAGTAGATGTCGGAGGAGGCGTCCACCGGCGCACCGGTGGCCTGCTCGGGTGAGACGTACATGGCGGTGCCCATGACCATGCCGGTCTCGGTCAGGTGCGAGGCCTGCGCCGCGCGCACCGCGGTGGCGATCCCGAAGTCCGTGATCTTGGTCGTGCCGCCGGCGGCCACCAGCAGGTTGCCGGGCTTGATGTCGCGGTGCACGATGCCGGCCTGGTGCGCCGCGTCGAGCGCCCGGGCCGCCTGGCCGACGATGTCCAGGGTGGCGTCGGGCGAGAGCCGGCCCGCCCGGGCCAGGATCGCGGACAGCGGCTCGCCCTTGACCAGCTCCATGATCAGGTACGCGCCGCCGAACTCGGCCGACTCGCCGTAGTCGTAGACCCGGGCGATGCCCGGGTGGGACAGGCTGGCCGCGTACCGGGCCTCGGCGCGGAACCGGGCCAGGAAGGACTCGTCGCCCGCCCGGCCGGTGGGCAGCAGCTTCACCGCGACGGCTCGGTTGAGCAGCACGTCCTCACCGCGCCAGACCTCGCCCATGCCGCCGGCCGCGATACGGTCGGTCAGCCGGTAACGGCCTGCGAGCAGATAATCGGTCACTACTATTTCCCCAGGGATGCCAGGTAGGCCTTGATGACCTGGACAGCGATGGGGGCGGCTGCGGTTGCCCCGTACCCTCCGCCTTGAATTATGACGCCGACGGCGATCTGCGGGTTGTCGTAGGGCGCGTAGGAGGTGAAAACGGCGTCATCAAGCCCGGTGTTGTTCGCGCCATTCTGCGCGGTACCGGTCTTGCCGGCCATGGTGAAGCCCACCGCCCCGGTGTTGTACGCGTTCGCCGTGCCGTCGGAATCCTGGACCACGGCCAGCATCATCTGACCCAGGTCGGTGGCGACGGTGGGCGAGACCGGCTGGCTCAGCTGGGTCGAGTTGGTGGTTTCGACCGTGCTCAGGTCGCTGGCGGTGACCTGCTTGACCAGGTACGGCGTCATCAGCTTGCCGCCGTTGGCGATGCTCGCCGCGAACATGGCCTCCTGCAGCGGGGTTACCGTGTCGCTGTACTGCCCGATGGCCGAGAACGCGGTCAGCGCCTGGCTGGGCGGTATCACGTAGTTGCTCGGGGTCACCGGCATCGGGATCCGCAGCGTCTTGCTGTTCATGCCGAACAGCTCGGCGAAGTTGTTCAGCGTCGGCCCCCCGAGGGTCATGCCCAGGCTGCCGAACGTCGTGTCGCACGACTGCGCGAACGCGGTGAGCAGCGGCACCTGGCCGCTGCCGTTCCCGCAGACCTCGCCGTCGTTGTTGGTCAGGATGTGGGTCGTCTGCGGCAGCTTGAGCTGGGTGGGCGAGTTGACGTTGGTCTGCGGGGTGCTGGCCGGGTTCTGGGTGAGGTACGCCGAGCTGGTCACGATCTTGAACGTCGAACCGGGCGGCCAGGTGAAGTTGATGGCCCGGTTCAGCAGGGGGTTGCTGGCCTGCTTGAGCAGGGCGTTGTCGGCCGCGATGAGCTGCTTGCTGTTGTGGGTGGCCAGCACGTTGGGGTCGAAGCTCGGGTACGAGGCCATGGCCAGGATCGCGCCGTTCTGCGGATCCAGCGCGACCACGGCGCCCGGCTTGCCGCCGGTGTCGGACTGCAGCGCGTTCCAGGCCGCGTCCTGGGCCTTGGAGTTGATCGTGACGGTGACGTTGGCGCCCTTGCGCGGCTTGCCGGTGAGCAGGTCGATGAAGTTCCTGACCGTGAGCGAGGAGTCGCTGCCGTTCAGCACCGAGTTCTCGTAGAGCTCGATGCCGCTCTGGCTGTACAGCGTGTCATAGCCGGTCACCGGGGCGTACTCGGCGCCGTGCGGGTACTTCCGCTGGAACTTGTAGACGTCGTTACTCGGAACGGACTCGGCGATCGTCACGCCGTCCGAGGTGACGATGCTGCCGCGCTGGTACTGGAACTGCGCCTCGAAGGCGCGCGCGTTGTTCGGCTTGGTAGCGAGGCTGGCCGGCTCGAAGCCCTGCAGGTAGTTGACGTTGATCAGCAGCAGCACGAACATCACCAGCACGGCGATCGATATCCGGCGCAGCGCGCGGTTCACTGGAGCGTCACGACCTGCGTCAGCCCCTCCTCCTGGATCGGCCGGGGCGGCGGGCGGCGCGCGGTGTCACTGATCCGGATCAGCAGCGCGATGAGTATCCAGCTCGCCACCAGCGAGGATCCGCCCTGGGACAGGAACGGCGTGGTGATGCCGGTCAGCGGGATCAGCCGGGTCACCCCGCCGACGATCACGAACACCTGCAGCGCGAGCATGAACGACAGGCCGCCGGCCAGCAGCTTGGAGAACGGGTCCTTGACCGACATCGCGGCGCGCAGCCCGCGCTCCACGATCAGCCCGTAGATCAGCAGGATGGCCATCAGCCCGGCCAGGCCGAGCTCCTCGCCGAACGCGGTGAACACGAAGTCGCTCTGCACCAGCGGGGTGATGTACGGCTGGCCGCCGCCCAGGCCCTTGCCGAGCAGCCCGCCGCTCGCCATCCCGTACAGGCCCTGGACGAGCTGGTAGGCGTTGCCGCTGGGATTGCTCCCGCTGAACGGATGCAGCCAGATGTTGAACCGCAGGGCGACGTGGGAGAACAGCCTGCTCGCGGCGAACGCGCCCGCGACGAACATGACGAAGCCGAGCAGCAGCCAGGATGTCCGGGACGTGGCGATGTACAGCATCGCGACGAACAGGCCCATGAACACCGCACTGGTGCCGATGTCGCTCTCGAAGACCAGCAGCAGCAGGCTGGCCACCCAGATGACCAGGATCGGGCCGAGGTCGCGGGCCCGGGGCAGGTCGAGGCCCAGCACCCGGCGGCCGGCCAGGGCCAGCACGTCCCGCTTGGCCACCAGGTAGCCGGCGAACGAGATGGCCAGCGCCAGCTTGGCGAACTCCTCGGGCTGGATCGTGAACGAGCCGAGCCGGATCTGGATCTTGGCCCCGGTGTCGGCCACCTCGCTGATCGACGACGGCAGCAGGGCGGGCAGCGCGAGCAGCGCGAGCCCGACGGCGCCGAGCGTGTAGGTGTAGCGCTGCAGCACGCGCGGCTCGCGGACCAGGACCAGGACCGCCACGAAGCACCCGACGCCGATGGCGGTGTAGACCACCTGGATGCCCGTCGCGGACGAGCTGAGGGGGGCGCTGAGCAGGTTGCCCTGCTGCGCCAGCCGGTAGGTCATGACGATGCCCAGGCCGTTGAGCAGGGCCGCCAGCGGGAGCAGCAGCGGGTCCGCCCACGGGGCCAGCCTGCGCACCGCGACGTGGCCGAGCACGGTGATGACCACGAAGGCGCCCAGGTACTCCACCATCGACGAGGGCAGCTTGCCCTTCAAGCTGTAGCCCACGTTCGCGAAGGCGAACGCGACCAGCGCGAAGCCGAAGATGAGCATGATCAGCTCGGTGCGCCGCCGGCCCCGCGACGCGGAGACCGGCGGGCTGTCCGGGTCGAGCGCCGGTGACGGGGCGGTGATGCTGCTCACCACGGCCTCACGGCGTCTCGCGAGCCTGCGCCCCCGGTCAAGAGGACCCCGGCCCGGTCGGCGCCAGGGCACTGGCCGGGATGCCGAACGCCGCCGACGACGGGCACATCGCCCCCGCGGCGGTCGGCTGCGCGGGCGGCTTGGGGATCTTGTTGGTCGGCTTCTTCGCCTTGTGGGCCAGGGCCACCGCGGCGTTGTAGTTGTTCACCGCGGTCGCCCAGTTTTGCAGCGCGACGTACGCGTTGCGGCAGTCCTCGACGGCGGCGCGGATGTTCGTCACCGTCGAGCGGACCTGGGTCAGGCTGCCCGTGCTGTAGGCGGTCTTCACCGTCTGCTGGTAGTTCGACGGGACCTGAGACAGCTCGATCCCGGTCGTCTCGTAGGGGCTGGACCAGCTGAATCCGGCGATGTGCTGGTTGATGCCGCGGTAGATGACGACCTGGCCGCTGCTGTCGGCCGCGACGTAGTACTGCTCCTGGCTCACCCGGTAGAAGATGTAACCACCGCCGATGACCACCGCGAGCAGGACCACGAGCGAGGTCGTCACGATCGGCCAGCGGCGGCGGCGCGGCTGTGAGCCCCGGGAGCGCCGCGGCTGTGCGCGGTGGCTGCGCCGGGCCCGCGTCGCCCGCGGGTCGGCGCCGTTCTCGCTCACCGGCACCGGAATGACCGCGGCGGTCATCATCGGGTCCAGGTCTTCCACGGCCGGCTGCGGCGCGGTCCGCGCGGCGCGCACCTGGTCCTCGTGGTGGTCCTCGAAAATGCCGAACGGCCCGGTGCCGTCGGCCAGCCTGAGGTCGCCCAGCGAGGCGGCCGCCCCGGCCAGCACCGGCGCGGTGGTCAGCGGCAGCCGGGTGGTGGCCGTGTCCACCACGTCGGCCACGATGCAGGTGATGTTGTCCGGGCCGCCGCCGTGGATGGCCAGGTCGATCAGCTGGCGGGCGGCGGTCTCGGGGTCCTCGAAGCTCGACAGCGTATCCCGCAGCGTCTCGTCGCTGACCACGCCGGACAGGCCGTCCGAGCACAGCAGGTAACGGTCGCCGGGCAGGCTGTCGTGCACCGACAGGTCGGGCTCGGCGATCGACCGGCCGTCCAGGGCCCGCAGCAGCAGTGAGCGCTGCGGGTGGGTGGAGACGTCGTCAGCGCTGATCCGGCCCTCGTCGACCAGCGACTGGACCAGCGTGTGGTCGTGGGTGATCTGGTAGAGCTCGCCTTCGCGCAGCAGGTAGCCGCGGGAGTCGCCGATGTGGCAGATCGCCGCGTGCCCGTCGGACCACAGCAGCGCGGTCAGCGTGGTGCCCATGCCCTCGACGGCCGGGTTGGCGATGATTTTCTCCTGCAGCCGGGCGTTGGCCATGGCGACCGCCATGGCCAGCACCTTCAGCATGTCGCCGCTGACCTGCTCGGCGTCGAGCTCCGCCATCGACGCGATCGTCAGCGCGCTGGCCACCTCGCCGGCCGCGTGGCCGCCCATCCCGTCGGCCACCGCGAGCAGGCGCGGGCCCGCGTACGCCGAGTCCTCGTTTCCTTCGCGGAGGAGGCCGACGTCCGAACGTACCGCGTAGCGGAGTTCAAGTGTCATCTGCGCAGTTCCAGAACGGTCTTACCGATTCGGATCGGCACGCCCAGCGGAACGGGCATCGGCCGCGTCACCTTCTGCCGGTCCAGGTAGGTGCCGTTGGTCGAGCCGAGATCCTCCACGATCCACTGGCCGTCCTGCGGGAAAATTCGGGCATGTCGGCTTGAAGCGTAGTCGTCGTTCAGCACCAGCGTGGCATCATTCGCCCGCCCCAGCGTGATCTGCTGCTGGGCGAGATCCAGGCTCGTTCCCTTCAGCGCGCCCGCCGTCACCACCAGGAAACGCGGTGAACCCCGGCCGGGCCGCTGCGGCCGGGCCTGCCGTGGCGGCCGCAGGTTCTGCGTCTGCCGCCCCCGGCTCCGCCGGGGCGAGGTGGCCGACCCGCCAAGCAGGTCAGTGCGCACCACGCCGATCGCGGCGATGACGAACAGCCACAGCACGGCCAGGAAAGCCACCCTGATGATGGTGAGGGAAAGCTCGCTCATCTGTGGCCACGTCCTTGGACCTTAGTAGCTGCTGCCGGGGTACGCACTGCCCTGGCCATCTTGGCGGTCCAGCGGGTCCTGGCGGAAGATCAGCGTGGTGCGGCCCAGCGAGATGTGGGTACCGTCGCTGAGCGCGACCCGCCGGACCGGCTGGCCGTTGACGAAGGTGCCGTTGGTCGAGCCTAGGTCAACCAGCACGACTTGGTCGTGCTCGACGCGCAACTCGGCGTGGTGCCGGGAGACACCGGGGTCCACTAGGCGCAGGTCGCAGTCTGTCCCGCGGCCCAGCAGCGTCACCGGGGTCTGCAGTTCGTAGGTGTGCTGGCCGCCGTCGCCCTCGGGCGTCCGCGGGCCGGAGACCAGCAGCCGCGGATGGCCGGGGAAGCCCCGCCCGCCGTCGCGCGGCAGGTCGCTGGCGGGCAGCCGGATCTCGCCGCCCTCGATGGTCGAGCCGCGGATCACGCCGGAGCGGATCCGGAACGTGCCGGTGGTCATGTCGGGTACGCCCTCGAACCGCATCCGCACCGGGCCGACGAAGGAGTAGCCCTGTTCCTTGGCGTAGTCCCGGGCCAGGTTGGCCAGTTCGACGCCCAGGCTCTCCGCGTACACATCGAGACGGTCGTGGTCGCTCTCGGCGAGTTCGACGACGAAATCATTGGGCACCAGGGTGCGGCCCTTCGCCACGATGGCGGCGCGGTCGTCCATTTCCCGCTGTACCGCGCTGGCTACCTCGACGGGCTGCAGTTCAGACCTGAAGGCCCGGGCGAAGGCACCCTCCACCATTCCTTCCAGCCGGCGCTCAAAGCGCTGCAGAACTCCCAACGTGCCACCTCCCTTCCCGTCTCATCACCCGATCGTATCTGTGGCGCGGGAGCGCTCGGGGTCGTGCTAACCTACTCGTTGCCCGGGGCGGGTGGCGGAACGGCAGACGCGCACGGTTCAGGTCCGTGTGTCCGAAAGGACGTGAGGGTTCAAATCCCTCCTCGCCCACTCATTACTACCTCTTATATCCGTGTCTATCCGGTCTTTCGGATGTAAGGACACCGTCACGGCACCACGATGACCGGGCAGCGAGCGTGGCGGGCCAGCCACCCGGAGACCGAGCCCGCGATCCGGTGCCAGATGTGCGTGGGGGCGCCGATCACCAGCGCGTCGGCGCTGAATTCCTCGGCCGCGGCCGCGAGTTCCCGGGCCGGGCTGCCGCGCCGGGTGCGGACGTGCACGTCGACCTCGGCGTTCCCGGTGACCTGGTCGAGCTCGGACAGCAGCCAGCGCTCCAGCGCGTCCGCGTCGCGCGGCACGCCCACCACCTGCCCGGTCAGCGGCTCGCAGTAGACCCCGGACGAGCACACGTACACGATGAGCAGCGGCCGGCCGAGCCGGATGGACAGCCCGGCCGCGTAGGCCAGGGCGTTGCGACTGGATGCCGAACCGTCGTAGCCCGCCACGACCGGGTGCTCGAGCCGGAGGGCGGGTATCTCAGGCTCGGCGCGACGATCATGCTTGGGGGCCGGCCGGCCCGGCTGACCCGGGGCTGGCTGGCCTGGTTCCGGTTGGCCCGGTGACGGGCTTGACTCTGCCTGGTCCATGGTCCGCGTCCTAGCGGGAGACCGTCTCTCCGGAACCTATTTCCGGCATACGTGATGCATGCCCCGGATCAACGGCCTTACTCGTATTTGAAAAGCACTATAGATCAGCGGAGCGCCATATGGTGAGAACTCATGGACGCCCTGCTCGCCGAGCTGACCGCGATCGCCGGCCCGGATCACGTGCTCACCGATCCCGACCTGGTCGCCGGGTACGCGACGGACTGGACGCGCCGGTTCAGCGGCGTGGCCCGCGGCGTGGTCCGTCCCGCTGACGCGGCCGAGGTCGCCGCGGTCCTGCGGGCCTGCGCCCGGCACGGCGCGGCGGTCGTGCCGCAGGGCGGGAACACCGGGCTGGTCGGCGGGGGCGTGCCGGTGACTGGCGGCGCCGTGGTCCTGTCCGCCCGCCGGCTGCGCCGGCTCGACCCGGTGGACATCCTGTCCGGCCAGGTCACCGCCGGCGCGGGGGTGACGATCGCGGAACTGCGGGCGCACGCCGCCCGGGCCGGACTTGAGTACGGCGTGGACCTGGCCGCCCGGGACTCCGCCACGGTGGGCGGCACGATCGCCACCAACGCGGGCGGCATCCAGACCATCAGGTACGGCCCGACCCGGGCTCAGCTGCTCGGGCTGGAAGCGGTGCTGGCCGACGGCAGCGTGATCAGCAGGCTCGGCGGCATCCAGGCCGACAACACCGGCTACGACCTGACCCAGCTGCTGGCGGGCAGCGAGGGCACCCTCGGGGTCATCACCGCGGCCAGGCTCCGGCTGTGGCCCGCTGAACCGTCCACCTTGACCGTGCTGGCCGGGGTGCCCGGCATCGAGGCCGCGGCCGCGCTGCAGGCCGAGATCAGGTCGCTCCTGCCCCGCGTCCGGGCCGCGGAGTACTTCGAGGCACCGGGCCTGGCCCTGGTGCGCGCGCACACCGGGCTGCCCGCCCCGCTGGGCCGCGAGCATCCCGGTTACCTGCTTGTGGACGCGGCTGCGTCAGAGGATGAGGCCGAACGGATCGTGGTGCTCGCCCCGCTCCAGGACGCGGCGGTGGCCATGGATGCGCCGGCCCGGGCGCGCCTGTGGGCGTACCGGGAACGGCACACCGAGTCGATCAGCGCGGCGGGCATCCCGCACAAGCTGGACGTGGCGCTGCCGCTGGCCGGGCTGGCCGCGTTCCGGGCCGAGCTGGACCAGGTGATCGCCAAGGCGGACGCGCGCGCGATCGTGTTCGGGCACATCGGCGCGGGCAACCTGCACGTGAACGTGCTCGGCCCGGCCCCGGACGACGACAGCGTGGACGACGCGGTGCTGCGGCTGGCCGCCGAGTACGGCGGGACGATCTCGGCCGAGCACGGCATCGGCCGGGCCAAGGCGGCCGTGCTGCACCTGTCCCGGTCCGCGGCCGAGATCGGGGCGATGCGAGCGGTCAAGTCCGCGCTTGACCCTGCTGGGCTGCTCAACCCTGGCGTACTCTTCGTATCTTGAGCCTTCCTACATGGCACGATGTTGGGGTGACCGCGGAGCCAGCGGTGCCTTCCGCCCAGTCTTCTGGCGCGCCTCCGGCGCGACAAAGCGAAGCGCCCGCGAGGAAGCCGGAGAGCAGAGCCAAGACCGACGCGATGGCGCGGGCCGTGATCGAGTGCGCGGCCGACGCGATCGTCGCGTTCGGCACCGACCGCAACGTGATGCTGTGGAACCCGGCTGCCGAGCGGATGTTCGGCTGGGCCGCGGCTGAGGTCGTCGGCCTGGAGCCGCAGATCATCCCCGAGGAGCTGAAGGCCGAGCACAACGCGGTCCTGGAACGGGTCCGCGGCGGCGGCCAGATCTCCTTCGCCACCCGCCGGATCCGCAAGGACAGCACGGTCGTCGACCTGCGGATCGACACCAGCGCGCTGACCGACGGCGCGGGCGAGGTGACCGGCTGGGTCAACGTCTGCCATCAGAGCGGCGAAGACGACCTGGCCCGGCACTACATGGCCGAACGCGCCCGGGTCGTGCGCCGGCTCGGCGACGTGGTCGCCGACATGAACGCCCAGCGCGACCTGGAATCGGTCCTCGACCGCATCGCGGCCAGCCTGCGGGAGCTGACCAGCGCCGACGCGGGCGGCTTCGTGATCATCGAGGAGGACACGCTGCGGCTGGTCAGCACGGCCGGCCTGCCCGACCGGCTGCGCGGCCGGACCGCGACGCTGTCCGCCAGCCTGGTCGGCGAGCTCATGGGATCGGGCAAGACGGTCATGATGGCCACCGGGGAATCGGGCGGCTTCGACGACCTGATCTGGTCCGCGCTGCCCGGCCTGCACACCATCGCGCTCAGCCTGTCCCACGTGGCGGGCAAGCCCTACGGCGCGCTGTACGCCCTGTACAGCAGGCGCAAGCTGAGCCACGTCGAGCTGGAGCTGCTCGAGCTGCTGGCCGGGCACGCCGGGGTGGCGCTCACCAACGCGATGGCGTTCGAAGAAGTGGTCAAGCAGCGGGCCCACGAGCGGGCGGTCATCGACGGCAGCGCGGACGGCATCGCCGTGCTGGACGAGGCGGGCCTGGTGCGCCAGTGGAACCCGGCCGCGCACCGGATCACCGGCATGGCCGGGCCGGACGCGATCGGCAAGCCGCCGCCGTTCCCGCTGCCCGAGCCGGGCGCCATGCTCACCCACAAGCTGTCCAACGGGCGCTGGCTCGACGTGCTGTGCACCGCGCTGGCCGACGACGGCGAGCTGGTCATCGACTTCCGTGACGTGACGGCGGCCAAGGAGCTCGAGGAGGCCAAGGATCTCTTCCTCGCGACAACCAGCCACGAGCTGCGCACGCCGATCACCGTGGTGCAGGGCTTCGCCAGCACGCTGGCCAGCCGGTGGGACCAGCTCGGCG
>Ga0210390_10003242_pt1 | contig 14012 bp, 9 predicted proteins | sample IncBWH11OmetaG_FD_161050 | JGI IMG/M metagenome (GOLD analysis project Ga0210390, IMG submission 161050) | Forest soil microbial communities from Barre Woods Harvard Forest LTER site, Petersham, Massachusetts, United States - Inc-BW-H-11-O ...
CGCGATTGATCGAGCGAATCACCGGCTGCTCGCCATCGCAGTTTTCCCCGGATGCGAATCTGGAATCCGAGCTGAATCTAAGTTCGCTCGACCGCGTCGAGTTGCTCAGCGCGCTCGAAGACCGCTATCAGATCGATCTCAGCGAGACCCGGTTCGCAGCCGTGAACACGGTAGCCGACGTGGAGCGCATGCTACAGGGCAAGCCCCCCGCGCGAACGCCCTACCACTATCCGCGATGGGTACAGCGTTGGCCAATCACCTGGGTCCGTCTCGCCGTGCATTACCTGTTGTTGCGCCCCGCAGTATTTCTTCTGGGATGGCCGCACGTCGAAGGGCGGGAGAATTTACGCGGAGTGCAAGGCCCAGTCCTCGTAGTCTGCAATCACATCGACGACGTCGATCCCGGTTTCGTGCTGACGGCCCTTCCCGCGCGTCTGAGACACAAGCTGGCAATCGCGACTGGCGGCGAAGCTCTGGAAACACTGCGCACTCCGCCTGCAACACGAAGCTTTATCGCAAAATCCTACGACCGGATGAAGTGGACTCTGGGGGTATCGTTGCTCAATCTCTTTCCTTTGCCGCGCGAAGCCGGATTCCGCCAGAGCTTCGCCTACGCCGGAGAATCCGTAGACCGCGGCTACAGCGTCCTGGTTTTCCCCGAGGGCCGCCACACCACAACTGGCAAACTGCTCCTGTTCCGCGCAGGCGTTGGCCTTTTAGCCAATAATCTGCAAATCCCAATCTTGCCCATGCGCATCGACGGCCTGTTCGAAGTAAAGCAAGCAGGAAAGAAATTCACGCGGCCGGGCCAGGTAAAGGTCAAGATCGGACCCCCAGTTCAATTCGACCCAGGAAGCAACCCCGAGTGGATCGCGCGCGAACTCCAGAAGACGGTCGAAAAATTGTAAGATTCGATTTAGGACCCAACGAACTGGAATTTTCGAGAGATTCGGGTAACCAAGCGTTCGAGCTCGCCAAAGTGGTGCCGTTCAAAGATGGCGCTGATCTGTCCCTTCCTGGGAGGACTGCATTTGCGGAGAATCAACTGGCGCACTTCTTTAAATAAGGGCTCGGGAGGCCCTCCCAGCATGCAGGTCGGTTGTTCCCTGCGCTGCAGCGTAGCCAGGTTGGAAAGCTCCCCCTTCGAGAGCTTCTAGAATGTTTCCATTCGGGCATAGAGATCTTCACGCTGACGACTCGGCGCCTTTTTCCCAGTCAGTAACTGAGAGATGTAGGACCGCGTGACATGAACAGCGATGGCTAGGTCTCTCTGTTCAAGTCCCAGCTTCTTGAGCCTGCGGCGAGCACCATCGGCGGGTTACTGAAGCGGGATGGGCTGGTGGCGGCGCGCAAGCAGCGGCGGAAGGCGGCGGCCAAGACGGACACGGCGCGGGTGGAAGCTATCTTCGAAGCGGCTTTTCGCCAGTAGCTGGCAACGACGGGTTGTGCCCCTAGCCGCCGATTTGGGGCAGCTTCTCCAGGGCTGGAGCAAGGGCAGGGGAAGCATCCCCTGCGCCCATCCCCCGGAAACAGGCGAAAAGTGTCGGGGATGCGACCGGTCTAAAATGTCAGGGACGTCCCCGGCCATTCATGCTAAAACAGTAAAATCCGTCCGGAAATGGAAATACAGGTGGCCGCTCTCCGAGAAAACGACTAACTCAATTGCCAGATGGTATCGAGCACGGTGCCGTCGACCCACTTCACCACGGCCACGGGACGGTCACCCAACTTTGGCCGTGCGGGCTTGCCGCCGCAGATGCGCTCGACTTCGGCCTTGATGTCCTGAATAGGACGGATGGGCAGGCTCGAGCCTCTCACCGCGTCCAGCAGGTCCTGGCGCCGCGGATTGATCGCGATGCCGCGCTCGGTGGCAATAACGTCGATCAGTTCGCCCGGCCCGGTGAGCGTGGTTACTTCATCGATGATCACGGGGATGCGGTCGCGGAATGACGGCACGGCAAGGATGGTGCACCCCGCCGCCAAACAATTTTGCCAGCCGCCAATGCCGTGCAGCAAACGTCCATCGGAGTGGGTGACGACATTCGCGTTGAAGTTCACATCGACTTCAGTCGCTCCCAGCACCACTGCGTCAACCAGAGATGCGAAGTTGCCCTTGCCGTGATAGTTGTAGGAAGTGAATGGCGACGTGGCCACGTGCCGCGGATCGCTGCCAATCGACTTCACCCCGTCAAGATCGAACGTCTGTCCGTCGAGAATGTAATCGGCCAGACCTTCCTGCAACAGTTCGACAAGAAATTTCGTAGATCCGCCGCGGACGAAGCGCGCCTTCACCCCATCTTCTTTCATCATGCGCCGCAGGTAGTCGACAAAGGCCAGTGCGATTCCACCCGCTCCTGCCTGGAAGGAAAATCCGTTGCGCATAATTCCGGTGTCGCGCAGAAAGCGAGCGACAAACTCCGCGATGCGCAAGCGGTCGGGCGAGCGCGTAATCTGCGTCGTACCCGAGACAATCTTTGCAGGATCGCCGATGGATTCGACTTCAACTAAAAAGTCCACGTTGTTGCCCTGAATCTGCCAGGGAACGCAGGGAAACGGAACCAGATTGTCGGTCACGACGATGACTTTGTCAGCGTACATCGAATCAGCAAGCGCGAAGCCCAGCGAACCGCAGGCCGATTTTCCGTGGGAACCATCCGCATTGCCAAACGCATCGGCTGTGGGCGCGGCAATTACCGCGACATCGATGTGCACTTCTCCATCTTGAATGGCCTGCCAGCGCCCGCCATGGGAGCGCAACACGCCCATCCCGCGCATCTTGCCCTGGGTGCAGTAATCGCCCAGCGGTCCATTCATGCTCCCTTCGATGTGATGGATGACGCCGGACTGCATAAGCTCGATCGCGCCCTTCTGCGAGGGGAATGAGGCGCTGGGAAACCACATCAGATCTTTGACCCCGAGCTTCGCCGCCGCTTCAAGCGCCATCAAGGCGACGCGATCGCCGTCGCGCAGATGATGATGATTCGAGATCACCATGCCGTTGCGCAAGCCGCAATTGCGCAGAGCGGTTTCGAGATTGGCGACACGCTTGTCGCCGTTCTCGGGATAATCTTTGCTGGAGCAAATGGGTGGGGCAGCCTTTCGTCCGCGCGGCTGATATTGTCCTACGCCCAGAAATGGAATCTGCGGACGGCCGTTGACCATAGTGGGCACGCTTCGTCCGGCGGCATTCTGGGCGAGTTCGATGCGTTCGCTCATTCTTTTTTCAGTTCTCTCTCAAGTGCGGGCAAGCGAGTCGCCCGTCACCACACGAGCTCGGCTAAGCTTTGCCGATTGCCTTTGCTCTTGCTACCAACTTGCGAGCGCGCTCGACCACCGGTGGATCGATCATCTTCGAGCCCAGGCTTACCACGGCGAGTCCGCGCTGCTGGGCTTCCTCGAAGGCGGCGACAATCTTCAGTGCCTTTTCGATTTCCGCTTGTGCCGGCGCAAAGGCCTCATGGATGACCGGAATCTGTGAAGGATGGACGCAGCCCATGCCTTCGAATCCCAGAGCGCGAGAATTCTCTCCCCACTGTCGCAGGCCAGCCAAATCGCCGACGTCGCCAAAAACCGAGTCGATGGCCTGAATGCCAGCCGCTTTCGCAGCGTTTATCAGCCGCGCACGCGCGTACTGCGATTCGCGGCCCTCCAAAGTTTTCGCTACGCCTAGGTCTGCGGTGTAGTCTTCCAATCCAATGGTTAGCGCAGCGATGTTCGGAGTCACAGTCGCAATCGCAAATGCATTCTCGATTCCAAGAGCGGACTCCACGATGGGCATCAGCCAGATCGGGCGATCGATGCGGTCGCGCGACTTTAGTTCATCGATCATACGATCCACCTGGCTGACTTGCTCGGGTCGCTCAACTTTCGGAATCAGTATGAGGTCGGGTTCTTCCGGAATAACTTCGGTTAGGTCCTGCAGCCCCAGCGGCAATTGGTTGATGCGGACCATGCGTTCGCATCCGCCGAAATCGACCGCGCGCAGCGTGTTGCGCACCAGAATTCGGGCCGCATCTTTCTCGCCGTGATGAACGGAATCTTCCAAGTCGAGGATGATGGCATCGGGCCCGTGCAACCCGGCGTTGATGAAATATTTTGGCTCGCTTCCGGGCAGGTAGAGCCGTGAGCGCCGCAAACGGTCACGGAGCGAGGGCGCCGGCAATGCTACTTTTTCTGGTAAGGCCTTCTGCTCGTCGCCCGAGCCGGCGCGCTTGACGGCAGCTTCGATTCTCGCCGAGATCACAAACGGTAGAGCACCTTCGTCATGAATCGAGATGCGCGCATGCTTTACGCCGAAAGATTCGAGAGTCTGGCGGGTCTGGCTCAGGATCGAACTGCCGTAGTAGAGCCCCACGCGAGACTCGAGGGTGATCTCAAGGCCACCGCTGTCGCGGGGTTCGATAGCTACGTGCAAGTCAGAGCGGACGTCTTTGCCATGGTGGCCAGCTTCGGCTGGGTGCGCGATCGTAGTATTCTTGTTGCTCATCGAAAGGCATTAACCACAAAGGCCACGAAGGGTCACAAAGGAAACCCAACAGCATTTCTCGGGACTACGTTAGCTTTGCCAAAATTGCATCCGTCATCTTTGTGGTCGAGGCAGCGCCTTGGCTGATTGACTTCGCGCCACCGGAAATTCGCATCATGTCGTAGGTCCGAACTTTGCCTTCTTTCACCACGGCGGAGATAGCATCTTTGATTCTCTTGGCCTTCTCGCTCTCGCCGACGTGCTCCAGCATCATGACAGCCGAAAGGATCATGGCGATTGGATTCACGATCGGGGGATTCAGTTCGGCGTATTTGGGCGCAGATCCGTGCGTCGGTTCGAACACCGCGACTTCGTCTCCAATGTTGCCGGAGGCCGCGAATCCAAGGCCGCCGACCAGGCCGGCAAACGCGTCGGACAAAATATCGCCGAACAGGTTTGAGGCTACGATCACGTTGTAGTCTTCGGGATTCTTGTTCAGCCACATCAACTGTGCATCGATATTGGTGGACCAGAGCGCAATTCCTGGATAATTCTTGGCGACTTCTTTGGCGGTCTCTTCCATCATGCCCGAGGTTTCACGAACTACGTTGGGCTTTTCGCAGATGGTCACGCCTTTAAAGCCGCGCTTTTTCGCGTAGTCGAAGGCGGCGGTGACGATGCGGCGGGCCGCGGGCCGGGTGATGATGCGCACGCTAACGGCGATGTCCGGGCCGGGGACGCTGGCGAAGGCTTTGAACTTGGGATGCGAGTTCAGCGCGGCACGAACATTTTCGGGCGGGTTGGTCCATTCGATTCCGGCGTACATGCCTTCCGTGTTCTGGCGAAATACCGTGGTATCGATCTGGGGCTCATCGTAGTCATCGTCCACACGCTTGCGAATGTAGTTCAGCGGATTGCCGGTGAAACCGATGCAGGGACGCATGCAGATATCGAGACTGAACTTCTGCCGCATGGTCACGATCGGGCTGTAGTACACCAGCCCCTTACCTTGCAATTCGGGTTTCAATTCGGCTTGCGCTTCTTTGTTTGGTTTCGACGTGATTGCGCCGAACAGGCCCAGCTTATGTTTGGCTAGCAGATCGATCGTGCGGTCGGGGAGGGCGTTGCCCTCGTTTTTCCAGCACTCCCAGCCGATGTCGGCGGGAATGTATTCGGCGTCGAAGCCTACCGCTTTCAAGACCCGCAGGGCCTCGGGCAGAACCTGATTTCCGATTCCATCACCGGGCATTGTTACTACTGTATGTTTTGCCATGAATGCGTTTCTCCCAAGAAACTTTTCACCACAGAGGCGCAGAGATTTCTGATTTAGCCCAAGACGTTGCAAGCAACGTCTCTACGGAAGCTCAGCTTCAGCTCAGGCCCAGGCGTTTTGCTACCAGATTCTCCACTCCTTCGGCGATGACTAGCGATTGCGGAACACTGCCCAGCGGCGGGAAGGCGAATGCCCCTCCACGCCAGTGGATCACGCCGGAAGTGAAGTCGATGTCGATTTCTTCGCCGGGAATAATTGTTTTTTCCTTTGCTGCGATCTCTTTCATAAACTGATCGCGCAGCCGCTTTACCAGTTCTGGCACTTCCACGCAGAGGAAGCCATTGTTATACGCGTTGCGCAGATAAGTCTGCGAGAAGCTTGCCGCGATCACCAGCGGAATACCCTTAGCCTTGAGGCAGGTTACCGCTTGCTCGCGGCTTGATCCGGTTCCGAAGTTGAATCCGCTCACCACTACATCGCCCGCGCGAGTACGCGACGCGAACTGCGGATCGTAGTTTTCCATTACCACCTTCGCCATCAATTCTTTGGTGACATCGTCGCGGTAAGTGTAATCCTTTCCGTAGATCGCATCGGTGTTTACATTGTCTTGCGGCAGGAACACGAGGCGGCCATGAACTCTCTCGGGAAAACCGGGAAGAATCTCCACTTTTTCAGTAGTCGTGCTCGCCGCGAATTCGGCGTAGCTGCGGCAGGGCTCAGGGCCGCTCATCTCGCGTGGTCCACGAATGTAGCCGGCAGCAGCGGAGGCAGCAACTACCTCCGGGCTCGCCAGGTAGCACTGGGCATCGCGCGAACCCATGCGGCCTTTGAAATTGCGGTTGGTGGCGGAGATTCCGACTTCGCCGGGTTCGAGCAGTCCCACTCCCAGGCCAATGCATGGGCCACACCCCGCCGGCAGTGGAAGCGCTCCGGCACCGAGGAGTGTTTGCCAGATGCCGCGTTTTTCGGCTTCCTCCTGTACCCACTGGCTTGCGGCACCGAGATAGAACTTCACGCCCGGCGCTACCTTCTTGTCTTTCAGCACCTTCGCCGCAGCATCGAGGTCTTCGAGCCGCGAGTTCATGCACGAAATCAAATACGCCTTCTGGATTGCAACCTTTCTCTTTTCCATCTCGGCCAGTGAACTCATGACCTGGACCGTGTCGGGTCCCGACACGTGCGGAGTAACTTGGGTCAAGTCAAGGACGATACGCGCGGCGTAAACTGCCCCAGCATCTGGGCGGGGTGGGTCTTTCGTCCAACGTTCGATGTCTTTCTCTGAAAACCGCTCGATGCCAATTGCTTTGAGCCGCCGATATACGCCTCTTAAGTAGTTGATCGTAACTTCGTCGACCGGAAACCACCCTACAATTGGTCCCCATTCGGTGGTCATGTTGGAGATGGAAAAGCGCGCGTCCATCGAAAGGCTGGCCACTCCGGGGCCGCTGAATTCGATGGCGGCATTCAGAACTTCGTCGTGATTGTAGAGACCGCACAAGGTGACAATCACGTCTTTGCCGGTGGCACCCTCGGGCAACTTGCCTTCGAGCACCACTTCCACCGAGCGCGGGATCTGCCACCAGAATTCGCCCGTGGCCCAGACTGCGGCGGCGTCGGTGCGAACGATCGGCGTTCCTATCGCTCCCAGCGCACCGTACATATTGGAATGCGAGTCAGAGGCGACCACGAATGATCCGGGGACGACGTATCCGCGCTCCACCATGATCTGATGGCCGATGCCTGCGCCAGCGGGGTAGAAATCGACGCCATGCTCCTTGGCGAAGACCTCAATCGCACGATATTTTTTCTGGTTGGCATCGTCTTTATTTTGAATGTCGTGGTCGAGGGCGAAGACGAGTTGCTTAGGATCGTGGATTTTCTTCGCGCCAATTCCTTTGAACTTGCTCATCACCGCCGATGTGTTGTCGTGAGTCATGACGTGATGCGGGCGGATAGAAAGGAAGTCGCCGGTGCGCAGCGGGCGCTTGGGGCCTTCGGCGAGGTGGGTTTGCGCGATTTTTTCAACGATGGTCTGGGGCATGAGTTACTCCCGTGCAAACAAAACAGGAAGCAGATTCCTCGCTTCGCTCGGAATGACAAATTCAAAACAAAAAGGACGTTGCAAGCTACGTTTCTACGATCGTTTCTTCTTGCTTGCCGACTTGCGCATCGCGGGCCTTTTCGCTCGCACGTCTGCTTTCATCAGGGCCATCAGCTTGCTGACCGATCCTATCTTCTCCAGGCTCCAGATGGCGTCTTTCAGCTTTTTCTGGGCGCCCTGCGACAATACGCCCTCCGCCAGCGCGGCGAATTTCTCTTCGACCTCTTGATCGGTGAGCGGGTTGCGCGGGTCGCCTCTGGGATAATCGAGTTGCTTGGTAAAGGTGCGGCCATCCGTCGTTGTTATGTTCACAATCACCCGCTGCAGCGCGGGAAAAACTTTCTCGATCTCGGGATCGGCGACCACTTCGACCTTCTGCAGTTGGGCGCGGATGGTCGAATCCATGATCTTTTCCATGGTGAATTGCACCGGGGTTACTTGCCGCTCCGCCAGGGCTGCCGCGATCACGTAGGGCAACGAATGATCGGCGGTCTCTTTGCTGCGAGGATCGTACTTGCTCGGGTCGGAGAGAATGTCGGCGGCGCGAGCCAGCGATCGAATCTGGATTTTGGTCACCTGGTCGGGCTTCAAGTCATTAGACTTCACTATGTCGAGCACCGCGGAAATCGGCGTATGGGTTAGCGCTTCGGTAGGAAAGGCCTTCATGCCGCACTGCGTAATGCGCCACGAATCGCCCAGCCCGTCGGTCAGAATGTTCAGCTTCCACTCCGGCCCAAAAACGTGCGTCAATCCTTCTTTGCCGTCGATGACGTGCTCGGGTCCCGTATAACCTTTTTCCGCCATGAGGGCAGCGAGCACTCCGCTCTGTGTCGCCATAGGATCGACCGTGTTCTTCATCATAGTGAGCTTGCCGGCAGTCACTGCGCCCAGCGTTGCGTGGCGGCTGGCCGAGATGCCGACCGCGTGTTGAATCTGCTCCCATGGAAGATGCAGCACACGCCCGGCGACGAAAGGCGAGACGAAGGCAGTCAAGGTGGCGTGATGCCAGCCGCGCTCGCGAATGCCTGGGAAGGCGGCTTCGCAGAAACGCATTTCAAATTCGTGCCCGAGCACGAGGCCAACGATCAATTCTTTTCCGTTGCTCTTGGTGCGCTCGCAACCCGCCATCGCAGCCGGAAAAATGTCGGACGGATGCGATGGATCCTGTTTCCAGTAAATGTCGTTGTAATCCATGCAGCGGATCATGAGGCCGTTGGCGAGTGAGGCCGAGACAGGGTCGATCCGCTTGCCGGTTCCGATCACGGTGGCCGGACCTTTCCCCGCGATCTCATCGAGAACTTCGAGCGCAATCTTCACGTCGTGTTGCTGATACCCACCGAGGGCACAGCCGACGGAATCGAGCAGAAAGCGCTTGGCTTGATACACGGCGTCCGGCGAGAGATGCTCGTAATCCAGGCCGGCGGCCCAGCGCGCCATTTTTGCGGTGATGGTTGCTTTTGGTGCGGCAGCTTCTTTAGCGGCGGACAAGAGATCTCCTTGGGTTGCGTTACTACTTTAAGTGCAGTGTGCGAGAAACAGCAGATTCCTCGCTTCGCTCGGAATGACAAGACTGAAAAGATCGGAATGACCAGACGGAAAAGGCCGGAATGACAAGTCTAAAAAGGAATGACGAGGGCAACAAAGCATGGGCTGTCTCATTTCACTTTCACGTTCTTCGGATTCTTGAATGGCAGAAACGCCATGAAATCGGCGTGGTGCACGATGTACGCTTCCGTGGTGCGCTTCACGAGATCACCCTCGGCAGCGTGAGCCGCGATAATGTGGCAGACTTCATCGGGCACGCCACACTCCAGGGCTAATGCCACCCCAGTGAAGGGATGCCGCAAGGCTTCGCCGCGCTCACTTTGACGGCTCTTGCCGTCGGGTCCGAGTTCGTATTCGAGCAACTTGCCGACGTCCGCGAGAATTGCTCCGGCAATTACTACGTCCATGTTAATCGGCAACGCGCGGCCCATGAACTCGTGCATGGATTCAGCGCTCTGGCGCGCGATGTGGACCACACAGCGCTTGTGCTCCATGAAAGTGATGGGACAGTTGGGCACGAGCAAAGTAAATGGAATTCGATTCAGATCTTCGGGCTTCAGCGGGCTGCGTTCCAGAGCCTTAATCCAAGTCTGAGTGACCTGCTCACGCAGCTTGGGCTTTTCAATCCATTGAATCTCCGGCCACAGCCTTGCAACCGCATCGCGCATGCGTTCCGCCCTCTCTGGGAAACCATCTAGCTTATCGTGCGGGTGGCGGCGGCGTCGAGGGGCATGAGTCTATAATCGCTTCTGTGTACATCCGGCTTGAATCGTCGCTCAACCACCGGCAGACGTTGGTTCTCTTGCTCTGCTGTCTCTACATTCTTGCCGGCGCTGCAAGCGCTCAACAAGGTGCTGCGACCGGCGAACCGCTCATCGTTCGCACTACGAGCTTGCCCAAAGCATACCTGAAGCAGCGATACGAAACTCGTTTGGAAGCACAGGGTGGGATCACGCCTTTGCGATGGGAGATTACGGAGGGCACAGCGCCCGCGGGGATTGTTCTCGCGCGGGATGGGATTCTCAGCGGCGCCCCAACGGAAACCGGCGAGTTCCGATTCACCGTGACAGTCACGGACGGCGGCAGGCCCGCGGTGCAACGCAACCAGCAATTGGTTTTGACTGTGCTCGCACCGCTCATGGCGCAATGGGGCCGCTATCCCAAGGTCACGGGCCGGCGGCTCGAGGGTTCGATTATCGTATCGAATCAGACCGAGCAGGAATTTGATTTGACTGTAATCATGATGGCGGTGAATGAGACCGGGCGCGCCACCGCGATCGGCTACCAGCGTTTTCCTTTGAAGAAGAACACCGCAGGCACAGAGATCCCTTTTGGAGAGAACCTGCCCCAGGGTTCGTATGAATTGAACGTAGATGCGGTCGGTGAGGTGGCCGCGACTAACTCGATCTATCGAACAAGGCTGGTGCCGAAAGAGCGCTTCCAGATGCTTCAAGGTCCGTGAAAACAGTGGACAGTGGGTAACCGTCTGCTTTACTTCTGCGCAATTCACTCGGGGGAGGGCCGCAGTCGAGGCTAACCACTGCCACTAAATCTGCAGACAAAAATATAAGAGTCCCGAGGTGGTGTTGGGATCATTCGTCTCGGCCAGTAGCTCGCTTTAGACCCTCGCCGACCTGCCTTAGTAGCGGTCCTTGCGGATGGCTACTCGCGATCGTTGCTCGGGCTCCGGGCTTACCGCCAACCGGATAAACCAAACCAACGCCTCGGGACTCTATCCTGCCTTCGACAAATCTTCTTGTTCGCCTCAACCAGCGCTTTGCTATAGACCCTTGCTAACCCTCCCTCAGTCATTTTGCAATGCAGAGGGTGACTTCGCTTGAGCCCCGGACGCCGCACCAACCGGGAAAACTTCAGAAGCTGTCAAAGAACGATTATCTTTTTACTCTTTTCATATCGAGAGTCAATGAAAAACGGGGAATTGTATCTGTCGATTTTTCAATCGAGTGCAGGTGTTTCACAGGCGGGTGCAGCGAGTATGGTGCAGTGCGGACGTAATCGGGCTTTGTGATGTGCGCCAGCGCGCATTTTTCGCGGATGTTGTTGTCTGGGGCCGTCAAGAGTTGTCGGTGAGCACTAGTGGTATTTGTGAAAATCTGCGCAAAACCGTGTTGGACGGGCCGTTCCGCGGGATTTGATTCGCCGGCTCTTCTCGGCGCACTCCGCGGCCTTTTTCTCCGCGGTCTGTGCGTTTTAGGGTTCTTCTTAAGACGGCCACAACCGAATCTTAAATCGCAGAGAGCGCCGAGAAATAGCCGGGGAGTACGGGGAGGCAACAACATTTTGAGAAACTTTCGAGTTGGCGATAGCGTGATTTCCACGTTTTCTCTCGGCGAGGTAGAATTCCCGTTTCCAAGGAACATAACCCCAAGGAGATGCTGTGGCGCGGAAATCTCAGCTAGTTGTTCTGTTGTTGATCATTGCCTGCTTCGGCGGAGTGGCGCTGGCGCAGTCCGGCGCGAGCCCGGAACAACGAACGTCGCGTTATCTGGATTCGATCCGACGACAACCGTCTCTCCAATTGGCGTTCCTGCGCGAGATGCCGAAGGGTGGCGATCTCCACGTTCACCTCAGCGGCGCGCTTTATGCGGAGAATCTGATCGACTACGCCGTGGGTGACAATCTGTGCGTCGACCGGACGACGTCGATTCTCATCGCTCCGCCGTGCGATGATTCCTGCGAAAAATACACCAGCAAACCGGCTATCCGTTGTGCCTACGGCGATCATGTCCTCTACAACTCGATCGTGGACGCATGGTCGATGCGCAACTGGGAACCGGGAGAGGAATCGGGGCACGATCATTTCTTCGCAACCTTCGATAAATTTTCTTTAGCGACGCAAAATCATATCGGGGACGCTCTTGCCGAAGCCGCATCGCGGGCGGCTGAAGATCATTTGCAGTATTTGGAGTTAATGCACACTGCCGATGCCGTCCAGTCCGGGCAGCTGGGCGCGAAGCTGGGTTGGGACGATGACTTTGCACGCATGCGCGAGAAGTTGTTGGCGGGCGGGTTGAAAGACATCGTCACTTCTACAAGCAAGCGCCTCGATGACGATGAGAAGAAAATGCGGTCCGTGCTCAAGTGTGGAACTCCGGAAGCGAATCCGGGATGCGCCGTCACGATTCGTTACCTGTACCAGGTGCTGCGCGGACTGCCTCGTGACATGGTCTTCGCTCAAATACTGCTTGGCTTCGAGATCGCAATGGCCGACCCGCGCTTCGTCGGTCTCAATCTCGTGATGCCGGAAGACTGGTACGTGCCGATGCACGATTTCAAGTTGCATATGAAGATGCTCGATTACCTGCACGGAGTATACCCAAAGGTGCACATCAGCCTGCACGCGGGGGAACTGGCCATGGGCCTGGTGCCACCGGAGGGTCTACGCTTCCACATCCGCGAGTCGGTCGAGCGCGGACACGCTGAGCGCATCGGGCATGGCGTCTCGGTGATGAACGAGAATCATCCCCTGGACCTGCTGCGTGAGATGGCCCGGAAGAATATTCTGGTCGAAATATGCCTGACTTCCAATGATGTGATTTTGGGCGTGAAGGGTGACGATCATCCCCTGCCCGTCTATATAAAGTATGGGGTGCCGGTGGCGTTGGCCACGGACGACGAGGGCGTTTCGCGCTCCGACATGACGCACGAATATCTGCGGGCAGTTCAAACCTACAATTTCCTGGGCTACAAAGACTTGAAGCGCATGGCCCGAATGAGCCTGGAGCATAGTTTTCTAGCTGGCTCCAGCCTGTGGGCGTCCGAGTTCCGTCCCGTGGCAGCTTGTGCGAATGATCGCGCAGGCGCTGGGAAAGTCTCGTCCGCGTGCCAGAAGTTTCTGAATGCGAACGAGCGTGCTCAGATGCAATGGAAGCTGGAAGCAGAATTCGCGGGATTCGAGAAGAAGTTTTAGGACCAGTTCTTAGATGTTAGTTCTCGGTTCTCAGTAAGCTGAATTTTCATGGACGACTTCAGTCGCGCCGAATCCGCCGCACAATTCCTGCTTTCACAGACTCCTCTTCGTCCGTCAATTGGACTGGTTCTGGGTTCGGGCCTTGGCGGGTTTGCCGACGAATTCTCTGAAGCTACGCGGATTCCCTATGCAAGCATTCCCTCGTTCCCGCGCTCCACCGCGGTCGGTCACGCCGGGCAGATGGTGATCGGAAAAGTTGGCGATGTCACCGTCGCAGCGATGCAGGGACGCGTGCATCTTTACGAAGGATATTCCGCGACTGAGGTCGCATTCCCGACCCGCGTATTTGGCAGAATGGGCATTCGCGCAGTCATTCTGACAAATGCGGCTGGAGGAATCAATCTCGAATTCAAACAGGGTGCGTTGGTGGTGATTACCGACCACATCAATCTGCAGGGACACAATCCGCTGGTGGGAGCGAACGACGATCGCTTCGGGCCGCGATTCCCCGACATGACTCAAGCGTACTGGAAGCCGTATCGCGAGATCACGCTCCGAGCGGCAGGGACTTTGGGCAAGACGGTGCATCAAGGCGTTTACGCGGGCCTTCAGGGCCCGAGTTACGAAACCCCGGCGGAGATTAGGTATCTGCGTACGATTGGCGCGGATCTGGTGGGCATGTCGACCATCCCGGAAG
>Ga0210390_10003243_pt1 | contig 14012 bp, 12 predicted proteins | sample IncBWH11OmetaG_FD_161050 | JGI IMG/M metagenome (GOLD analysis project Ga0210390, IMG submission 161050) | Forest soil microbial communities from Barre Woods Harvard Forest LTER site, Petersham, Massachusetts, United States - Inc-BW-H-11-O ...
TCGAACCGATGTCCGCCTGTTCAATCACTATTTCTCCGATCAACTTCTCAAGGATATGGCGGCCAAGACTTATCCGATCGAATTTTCGACGGACGTGCCGTGGCACACTCTGGGCAAGAAGACCGGAGAACTTGCCGTAGCGTTGGCGCGAGGGGAAAAGGTCGAGCCGCTTCAGTATCGGGTGCCGGTAACTGCGATCGTGCAGGAAGAGGCTGCCGCGGCTCTCGCCGAGGTCCAAAAGATGGACAAGCAGGCGATTGCACTTCTTGGCCAATACGGAGGCTGAGCGGCATCTTCACCGCGGACATCGTCCAAACGAACGATGCTATTCCACAAACCTGACTGTCACGGCGTTCTCGGAACGCCGTGTGGTCATCCGTGAAAGCGAGCGCTGATAATGGCTAATCGTCTCAAAGGTAAGCGGATCGTCATCACCGGTGCCGTCAATAACATCGGCAAGGAGGCGGCCGGTCTTTTTGTCGAAGAGGGTGCGCGCGTGTGCATCGGCGACATCGACGAGAAGGCCGGGCAAACGACCGCGAAAGAACTAGGCGCCACGTTCGTCAAAGTAGACGTCACTCGAGAAGAAGCGGTCAAGACCTTCATCGAACAGGCTGTCGCAACCTTGGGCGGTCTCGACGTTCTCGTCCAGAATGCCGGTCTGCAGCGCTCGGGTCAGGTTACCGGGTTTCAGGCCTCGGATTGGGACGCCCTATTTGCGGTCAATTCGCGTGCTCATTTCTTTGGTGCGAAATACGCCGTGCCGCACATACGCCAAGCCGGCAAAGGATCGATCATCAACACATCGTCGCTGGCCGGACAGCGAGGGGGACCAGGTTTGACAGCCTATTCCGCCTCGAAGGGTGCCGTCATCGCATTCAGCACGGCGCTTGCTATGGAGCTTGCACCCGACAACATTCGCGTCAACGCGATTTGCCCCGGTTGGGTCGACACGGCATTCAATCAGCCCGCCATCGATTTCATGGGCGGACGGGCGACGCAGGAGGAAGTCGTTCGGCGTATCGTGCCGCTCCGACGGCAAGCGCAGCCCCACGAAATAGCACCTCTCTTCGTGTATCTGGCGTCGGATGAATCGTCGTACGTTACCGCTCAAGCGATAACGATCGATGGCGGCGTCTACAACTGATTGCATTTGAGATGGCGATGCAAGTCCATCGGGGGGGAGCGGACGCGATGAGCGGCCTGGATCAGGTAAGCTCCACGACTGCGGTCGCGCCGGCCGCCGCGCAGAGCGTTTCCCGAAAAGAGATCTGGTGGGTCCGCTTTCTCCGGCAATGGGGAACGATCCTGGTTATCATCCTGACGGGTGTCGCATTTTCTCTCGCGTCGCCGTGGTTTTTGTCCTTCTCGAATCTGAACAATATCCTGTTCTCCATGATCGTAAGCTGCATGGTTTCCATGGGGCTGACGTTCGTGGTGGTGGTCGGAAGTTTCGATCTGTCGGTGGGACTGACGGTGACGACCGCTTCGGTGATCGTTGCATTTCTCATTCCGAAGATCGGGCCATGGGCGGCAATCGCTGGCGGCCTCGCGTGCGCGTGCTTGATCGGCGCTCTAAATGGAGTGATGGTAACCTACGGGCGATTGTCCGGCATCGTGGTGACGTTAGGAATGATGTTTGTTCTAGGCGGGGTGAATATCTTCCTGACTGGCGGCTATCAGGTCCCCGTCGACTATAACGAGATCGCATTTCTGTTTCTCGGACAAGGGAAAATCGGCTTCGTTGCATTTCCCGTCATCATCCTGCTGGTCGTATTCCTGCTCGCTCATCTGCTCGCTACGAAGACCAGGGCGGGGCATTACATCACCGCGGTCGGCGACAATCCGCTGGCAGCTTATTACTCCGGCATAAACGTATATCGCTGGGTGATCCTCTCGTTTATTGTGGCGGCGGTTCTTTCGGGAATGGCCGGCGTCATCTTGACCTCCATTTCAAGTTCCGCCCAACCCGTCGGCGGCCAAGGTTATCTGCTTGAGGCGTTTGCGGCGGTGTTCCTCGGCGCAACGGTTCTCGGCAAGGGCAAGCCGCACGTCCTTGGGACCTTGCTCGGCGTGTTCTTCATCTACATGGTGAATTCCGGCATGAGCATGGTTGGCTTCCCCTTCGCCGCCCGCCAGCTGTTCGCCGGGTTGATCCTCATTCTCGCGGTCGGCGCCAACGCCATGCTGAACCGCGAAGAGCTGCACATGAAATTTGTGTGATCGTGAGCGTCATGGAAGCGGCACTCGTCGAGCTCCGAGGCATCGAAAAGGAGTTCTCAGGGACCAAGGTCCTGAAGGGAATCGATCTCGCTTTTCTGCACGGCGAAGTTCACGGCCTTCTGGGCGAGAACGGCGCTGGCAAGTCGACGCTCATAAAGATCCTCACCGGCGTGTATGCGCCGACGTCGGGCGAGATTCTGCTGGACGGCCGTTCAGTGCGGATCGGCTCGCCGCTGGACGCCCATGTTCTTGGCCTTGGTGCCGTCTATCAGGATGCAGAACTCGTTACCGGCTTTACAGTCGCTCAGAACGTCGTGCTCGGTAATGAGCCCGGTGGCGGCATCCTCAATCAACGCCGGATCCGCGAAGAGGCCGAGGCGATTTTGCAGGAGATCGGCATCCACATCGATGTGGATCGCCCGGCGTCGTCGTTGTCTGCGGCCGAGATGCAGCTTGTAACCCTGGCAACGTTATTTCATCGTAGATACAAGGTGATTATTCTCGACGAACCGACTGCGCGTCTGTCGGGTGGCGAAGTCGAGCTGCTGTTTAAGATCATTCAGCGCTTTCGCGAGCAGGGCATCACAATCATTTATATTTCGCATCGTTTGAGCGAGATACGCCGGGTCTGCGATCGCGTCACTATCCTGCGTGGCGGTCTCGTATCCGCCACCCTGCAGGGCGACGGAATAACGGAGGAGCGCGTCACCGAGCTGATGATCGATCGGAGCCGCGCTGACCTTGAGACGTACAACGAGGGATGCAGCCGCGACGAGGTCGTTCTCGAGATTGAGAATCTCGCCACGCCAAACTTGGCGCCGCTAACGTTTTCGCTCAAAGCCGGAGAGGTGCTTGGAATTACCGGCCCGGTGGGCGGTGGCATGGAGCAAGTCGAGCGTGCTCTTGGCGGAATCGTGCCTCATAACGGCAGCATAAAGCTCCGGGGGCGCGCTATTAACATCAGAAGTCCGTCTCAAGCGCGGAAGATCGGTATTGCGGTCATTCCGGAAGATCGGCGGAAGCAAGCGCTGTTTCCAAACCTGTCGCTCACCGACAATGTTTGCCTGCCCGTGCTTCACGCCTTGGCGCAATTTGGGCTTCTGCTAAACGGAAGGAAGGCTGCCTACGCGAAGGACGTGATCGGGCGATTGGGTGTGCGCCCCAGTCTCCCGCTAATGCAAATCAAGTTCTTCTCGGGCGGAAACCAGCAAAAGGCCGTCATCGGCAAATGGATGTCGGCAAAGGCTGACATCTATGTCTTTGTTGAGCCGACATCCGGCGTCGATGTGGGCGCGATCAAGGAAATCTACGACATCATATTGCACATGGCGCGCAGCGGTGCGGCGGTGATCGTCATATCGTCGTCGACGAAGGAGATCCTGTCGTTGGCGGAGCGTGTCTTTGTCATCCGCGATAAGGAACTGGTTTACGCGGCGCCGAAGAAGTCGTGCAGCTACGATCAATTGCTCGCGATTTCGATGACCGGGCGGGTGAGAACGGCGGCTTAGGACAGAGGTTCAAGAGGAGAGGAGAGCGACATGGGGATCACGGTTGAACAGGCGCAAAAGGGCATTGCGGCGGGCCTTGCTAAAGCCGCGGCGATTAACTCGCCATCAAGCATTTCAATTCTTGATGAAGGCCGCAACCTCGTCGCATTCGCACGCATGGATGGCGCCCTGCTTGCGTCGATCGAGATCAGCAAGGCAAAGGCCTATACGGCCCGGTCGCTCAATATGAAGACCGGCGATATCATGCCGCTGGTCCAGCCTGGCGCCGTACTCTATGGCATGGACAAAGCCCATCAGCCGCCGATGGTGGTGTTTGGCGGCGGCGAACCGGTGGTGCGGGACAACGCGGTCATTGGTGCGGTCGGGGTCGCCGGGGGCATGGTGCCCGACGATGAGGCAATCGCTGCCGCGGTCGTGGACGCGATTGTCCGCGGCTGATGCGGTTGAATGCCGCCGTGCGCGCTGCGCGCGGGCGCTCGAGAAACAACTCAATGTGGGCTATCCAGCAGCGAGATCAACTGCATGCATGTGATGGTGGCGTTGCGGCTTGTTCCGGATACGGCGGAAGAATTCGAACTTGCTGCGGATAACAAGGACATCGACCGGGAGTGGATCGGGTTCAAGCTCAACGAATTTGACGATCATGCCCTCGAGGAAGCGGTTCTCCTCAAGGAGCAGCATGGAGCAAAGGTGACTGCCGTGGCGCTCGACGGGGAGGGGATCGATCGCCTGCTTCAGACGGCACTCGCCCGCGGCGCGGATCAGGTCGCAAAAATCGTTCACGAGGCGTCGCCCCCGGTCCCGGCGCCAGCGGCGGCGAGCATGTTTGCCGCGGCTGCCAAGAATTTCGAATGCGATTTGATCCTGACCGGTGTGCAAACCGGTGAGGATCTGTTCGGACAATTGGCGCCGTCGCTCGCAGCGGTGCTCGATTGGCCTCAGGTCAGCGCGGTGAGCAATACAAAAGTCGACGAGGGCGCTGTAATCGTTCAACAGGAATACAGCGGAGGGTTTGCGGCTACCCATTCCGTTCGCATGCCTGCGGTTCTCGGCATCCAGACCGCATCGGCGCCGCCACGCTACGTGTCCGGAAGCAGGCTCCGGGAGGTTATGTCTGCAAAGGTCAAAGCCCTTGACCTCGATGTGAAACTGCCGTCCACCGTCTCCGAGATTCTTGCAGTCAGCTTCCCGGAGAGTGCCGCACGGGCAGACATGGTGGAGGGCGATGCCGATGTCGTCGCCGATCGGCTGGCGGCGTTTCTGCATGAACGAGGCTTTGCGAACGGATAGCAATCGGATGCCTAGTGCGCTTGTCTATGTTGAGCATCGTGATGGACAGGTTTTACCCATCACGTACGAACTGCTCGGTGCCGCTCGCGGTATCGCGACGGCTGGGGGCGATGTAGCGTGTTGCGTCTTCGGCGCCGATCCCGAAAACCTCGTCGGGCAACTTGCCGGTGCTGATCGGATCTTGCTCATGCGCCATCCGGCGTTGTCGCCGTACAATCCCGAGGCGCATGCGGTTGCTCTGCAAAGCGTTGTTCAATCCTGCTCGCCCGATATATTGCTGCTTGCCTACAGCTCAGTCGGCCTCGATCTCGGGTCAGTCGTCGCGATCAGAACGTCGCTGCCGTTTGTCTGTTATTGTACTGCGCTGCAGGTGGACAACGGCGCGCTGGAGGCGGCGAGTCAACTCCACGGCGGAAAGCTGGTCGCCAAGACCCGGACGCCGTTACCGGCAATCGCCGCGGTTGTTCCCGGCAGCTTCGACGAAAGCAGCGGCAAGATTGCCGGCCGCGCCGAGGTGATGGAGATGGCCTCACCCGAGGCGCTAACGGCGTTGCGCATCCGTTTCATCAGCGCATCCGCTCCCGATACCAATCAGATCGATCTCACCAAGTGCGAGCGGATCGTTTGTGTGGGACGCGGTATCGGCGCGGTCGATAGGATCGCGATCGCAAGCGATCTCGCGGCATCGCTTGATGCGGAAATCGCCGGCAGCCGGCCGGTCATTGATGCCGGTTGGCTTCCTAAGATGCGGCAAGTCGGAAAATCGGGGCAGACGGTCAAACCGAAGCTTTATATCGCTGTCGGCGTTTCGGGGGCACCGGAACATCTCGAAGGCATGAAAGGGGCCGATTGCATCGTCGCCATCAATACCGACGCCAAGGCGCCGATCTTCGAAGTGGCTCATATCGGAACGACCTGTGATCTGTTCGAACTGCTGCCGGCGTTGAATGAGCGAATAAGAAAAAGCTGACGTTCATGGCGAACGAGACGCTTGCGATTTGGTTGCTTCTGTTAGCGGCAATTTTGGTCACGGGTTGGCGTTTTGGGCGCTTACTTCGGCCGCTGCTTTCAGCTCCGCCTGACGATCGTTTGGATCGCGTCTCGGTCCGGCTCGGAGGATTGGTCACCAACGTCGGGCTCCACCGTCGGCTATTGAAGTTCCGATATTCGGGCGTTCTGCACCTGATGATCTTCTCCGGATTTGTCGTTCTGCTCACGGCGATTGTGCAGAGCTTCGGCAGCAGGCTCGTCCCCGGTTTTAGTCTGGCGCCGATCGGCGGACGGACATGGATTGCATTCCTTCAAGATATTTTCGGAGTGTTGGTGCTGGCCGGCGTCGGCCTTGCGGCATGGCAGCGCTATGTGCTCAAGCCCGCGCGCTTTAGAGGTTCGAGCGGTCAGGATGCTCTCATCATCTATTGCCTCGTTGTTGCGGTTGTCGGCGCGATGCTCCTCGAATTCGCCTGCGGCATTCTCTCCGGAAATGAAGCGTCGGCGTCATGGCATCCGGTGGCGAGTGCGCTCGCCAAGGGCTTGGCCCATATTGGATTCAGGTCTACGTGGGCCGCGACAGGGCAGCTTATCTTTTATTGGATACACGTAGCCGCAATTCTACTGTTTCTGATCTACATCCCCGGATCGAAGCATCGGCATATTTTCACAGCAATACCAAATATCTTTTTTCGTAACATAAAGGCGAAGGGGTTCCTTCCAGCGCCCCCGGCCGAGCGTGGCCAGGTTGGCGTCAGCGAGATCCGGCAATTCTCCTGGAAGCACATGCTAGATCTTTATTCCTGCACCGAGTGCGGCCGCTGTCAGTCCGTGTGTCCCGCCAATGCGGCGGGGCAACCTCTCAATCCGAAATTACTGATCATGGATCTGCGCGATCACCTGATGGAGGTTGCCGATCGCGCGGCCGGCGGGCCGCTGATCGGCGGTACCATCCAGGAAGCCACGCTATGGGCGTGCACGACCTGCAGAGCTTGCATGGACGTCTGTCCTCTCCATATCGAACACGTTCCAAAGATCGTCGACATGCGGCGACAGCTCGTCGAAGAGGGTAGCGTGCCGCGGACGCTGCAGGATGCCTTCTCGGCAGTTCAACGCACCGGCAACTCCCTGGGCAAGCCGTCCCGCCAGCGTCCAAAATGGACCAAGAAGCTGAGCTTCGGCATCAAAGATGCACGTAAGGAGCCGGTGGATATCCTGTGGTTCGTCGGCGATTACGCCTCCTACGATCCGCGTGTAGAGCACATCACTGTCAAGGTCGCCGAGATACTGCACGCAGCAGAAATCGATTTCGGCATCCTCTTCGAATCGGAACAAAACAGCGGCAATGACGTGCGGCGGGCGGGCGAGGAAGGTTTGTTCGAAATGTTGGCCAAGTCAAATATCGAGGCGATCGATGCCTGCACCTATCGCCGCATCATGACCACCGATCCGCATAGTCTCAACGCTCTGCGCAATGAGTATGCGGCGTTCGGGAAATCCTATCGTGTGTACCATTACACGGAGGTTCTCGATGAACTCGCCGAAGCCGACAAGCTTCGCCTGAAATCCGGTCGCGACGACGTCGTGACTTATCATGATCCGTGTTATTTGGGCCGCTACAACGGTGGCTTCGACGCGCCGCGCCGTCTGATAGCCCGCGCAGGCTATCGGCTGCACGAGATGGGGCGCTGCCGCGAAAACTCGTTCTGTTGCGGTGCCGGCGGCGGCAGGATTTGGGGGGATGACTCCGGCGTCGTCGAGCGCCCGAGTGAAAATCGGATCAAAGAGGCATTGGCCCTCGGCGACGTGACGCGGTTCGTCGTTGCCTGTCCAAAAGATACAGTGATGTACACGGCCGCCGTCCAGGCGCTCGGGGCACAGGATCGTATCAAGGTCTGCGATGTGGTCGATTTGATCGAATTGGCGGAACCGCTTGCGCAATAACTGCCAAGACGTCGCACGTAACGGATTTAGCTAATCTTCTGCGGAGCCGCTGGCGCGCCGGCAAACGTGGCCATACGAACGAAATCCACCCATGCGATCAGATATCGGTCACGACGCAGCGGCAAATCCATCAACTGCTGCGGCATTGGTCCGCTATCTCGACCGTCCTGATACATGTCCTCTGCCTTACGGCCGCCCGCTCTTGCCCGAACCACGAATTCGGCCAGCTCAGCGACCGTTGCCAGTTGACAGATTGTCTGATTGTGTGTGGTATTACGAGCAGCCTTAGAGGGCAGGGTGAGGGTCGGGATCTGCCGGTGCAAAGTATGACAGTCGGTAATTTAGGACGCGCCGGCTTCGTGCGAGACGCCTTGCCTTGGTTTTCGCGTTTGAAGACGGGGCGCAACAATTCGACTGATGTCAGAATGAAGCCGTTTATTCTCGGCGAGTCCTTCGCGTCGGGCTTCACGATGGCGATGATGGCAAAGGATATCGGCATCGCGGCCGAGTTATCGCGGAAGCTTCACGCAGAATCTGAAGGGATTCGCGGCGCGTCGTTGCTCTGGAACGAGGCCTTGCGATCGTTGGGGCCTATCGCGGATCATGCGGCTATCTGCAAGCATCTTTCTGAAAACATCTTTCGTTCGAAAGAACAGATATCTGGGAGTGGTTGACGCAGCGCTGCGCATACCAAGCCGGCGAGCAGAGAAATCTAAAAACGAGGAGGAGAACGTCTTATGCCGCTAGTGGATATGGAAGCGGTTCGAGCGGTCGCTGTTTCCGACCCGGAGTTTCGTCGCGAAACGCGCTATCTGAATGGTGCCGTCAAGCTCAAGGTGGCGGACGATACTCATGTTTTGCATTTCAAAGACGGATCAATATCCGATTTGACCGGCGACGATACGCCGGACGAACAGTGCAAGATCGTGATCAAGGGCACCCGCGAGCACTGGGTCAACCTGCTCGCCGAAAAGCCGAAGCCGTTCTATCAGTGTCTGCAATCGACCGCCGTCAAACATGGGCTGTCGATCAGCGACACCAATGAGACATTCGCGTATCTGCCTGGGCTCAACCGCATGACGGTTCTGATGCGCCAAGTTTTCAATTCGGGAGGCAAGGCATGATTAAGCGAGATCCGATTACCGGGAGCTATGTTTACCTCAATATCGATGGCGTCGAATATCGCGTTTACTACGAGGAGGCCGGCCAGGGAATCCCTCTGCTTCTCGGCCACACTGCCGGATCCGACGGACGCCAATATCGTCATCTGCTCTGCGACGCGGAAGTGACGCGGGATTTCCGCGCTATCGCTTTTGATCTGCCATTCCATGGGAAATCGCTGCCACCTCACGGCGAGAAGTGGTGGACCAAAGAATACAACATGACCAAGAAGTTCATGATGGATTTTCCAAACGCCCTAGCCGCTGCTCTCAGTCTCGAACGGCCGGTTTACATGGGAAGCTCGATGGGGGGACATCTGGCCGTCGACCTGGCGTCGAACTATCCGGACAAGTATCGCGCGACCATCGCGGTCGAAGGCGCCCTTCGCTCGGCGGCCGAATACGTCGATGTCGGCATGGCGGGGATACGGAAGGAATTCGACAATCCGAACGTCAATCGGACGTCGATCGGTGCGGCGATGCTGTTGAACATTTCGCCATATTCGCCGGAAGCGAACGTCCGGGAGATTCAATGGGAATATAGCTGCGGCGGCCCGGGCATTTTCGCCGGCGACTTATACTACTATTACTACGATCACGACGTATCGGCGGAGGAAGCGCGAGCCATCGATACCAAGAAGTGCATGCTGTACATGTTGACCGGCGATTATGATCCGAACACGTCTCCGGCGGAGACCAAGCAGCTCGCTGATTTGGTGAAGGGCAGCAAATTTTGGGTCATGAAGAACCTCGGTCACTTCCCGGTGACGGAGGACTACACAGAATTTCGCAAATATCTGCTGCCCATCCTCTCCGAGATCAAAGGCCAGCGCGCCGCGTAGCCCGCCTGACCGCGAAATCTGTCGGAATCCTAGCATCAGTGGAGACGTGTTTATGGACTTGCAAGGCAAAGTTTGCGTTGTGACCGGCGGGGCGAGCGGCATTGGTCTCGCCGCGGTAAAACTATTTGTGCGGCATGGCGCCAAGGTCGCAATTGCTGACGTAGACGGCGAGAAAGCGGAGCGCGCCGCAAAAGAGCTCGGCGCCGGTGCGAGTGCTCACCGATGCGACGTCTCGCAGTCCCAACAAGTCGCCCGGATGGTGGAAGAGGTGCTTCAGAAGTGGGAGCGCATCGACGTGTTGGTGAATAACGCGGGGTTTGGGTTTACAGGCACGGTAGTCTCCATCCGCGAAGAGGATTGGGACCGTCTGATGGCGGTGAACCTGAAAGGAATGTTTCTCTGTAGCAAACACGTCATACCGGTGATGCAGCGACAGGGCGGCGGCACGGTCGTCAATACAACTTCATATACGGCTGTGTCAGCCATCGCCAACCGTGCCGCCTACGTCGCCTCCAAAGGAGGGGTTTCCGCACTGACGCGGGCGATGGCGCTCGATCACGTCAAGGACAACATCCGGGTCAACGCAGTAGCGCCGGGCACGATCGATTCTCCCTATTTCACGAAAATCTTCGAGCAGGCGGCAGATCCGGCGGGACTGCGAAAGCAATATGATACACGCGCCGCGATGGGGCGGATGGGGAAAGGCGACGAGATAGCCGAGGCAATTCTCTTTCTTGCATCGGATCGCTCGCGGTTTGCTACGGGAAGTATCCTTACCGTCGACGGAGGCTCCTCGATTGGCAATCACCTCGTCGCGTGACGTGATCGCCCTAGTCTGCGAACACGGCCACTGCGATCCGACATAACTTCAATTCCATCGCGTGTCGGCGGCACCTTGCGTCGGCGACACGCTACGGCGAGAGGACCATGGCTTCGTCGTGGTAGGTCGCCGCAACGTCGCACGCCAGGGTCGATTTGCCAGCGCGAGCTTGGGCTCGATACCGACATCACAACGCTCTCGGGTTTCTGGATTATTTCAGTCGGCCGCTGAGGGATGGCGATCGGCATGTGCCGACGCCAAAAGGCCAAGCTCTCGTCTCGCTTCATGGCGCTCCGTGCGGCAGCAAAACTTGCCTTATCACTTCCGAGCGATCGAGCCGATCGAACGCATCATTGATCTCATCAAGCGGTCGGGTCCGCGACAACAGCTTGTCGACGGGCAGTCTCCCAGCTTTAAACAAATTGATATACCGGGGAATATCGCGAGAAGGGACCGCCGATCCCATGTAGCTGCCCTTGATGGTGCGCTCCTCGCCGACGAGAGCCAAAGGAGAAATCTCAAACTGAGAATTCACGTTGGCGAGGCCGGCCGTTGCCGTGGTGCCACCGCGCCCGGTCAGCTTGAAAGCAAGTTCAAACGCCTTGGCCGAGCCGGCCATCTCCAGCACATGGCGCGCTCCCCCGCGCGTCATGTCCTTAACCTTCGCGATGATGTCAGGATCGCTGGCCAGAAACGCATGGGTCGCACCGAGCTGCAATGCAAGATCGAGCTTCGACTGGATCATATCCACCGCGATGATGGGATCGGCACCGACGGCTGCGGCTCCGAGAATTGAAGCCAGCCCCACGCCGCCCAGTCCGACCACGACCACGCTCTCGCCCGGTCGGACTTGGCAGGTGTTGGTCACCGCCCCAACGCCGGTTACGACGGCGCAACCGAAGAGCGCGGCATGAACAAGGTCGAGCTCGGGATCGACTTTGATCAAGGATTTTCGCGAAATGACTGCATATTCGGAGAAAGCTGAAACGCCGGAATGATGGTTGATTGGCACTCCTTCGCAAAAGATATGCCGGCGGCCGGACAACAACGTTCCCGCAGCATTTGCAGCGTAACCCGGGCCGCAAAGGCTCGCGCGTCCCTCCGCGCAAGCAGCGCACTCGCCGCAGATCGGCAGGAACGACATCACGACGTGATCGCCACGCGCGACCGACGTAACGCCGGGACCGACGTCTTCAACGATACCCGAAGCCTCGTGACCGAGGGCGACCGGCAGAGGGCGGGGCCGGTCGCCGTTGATGGCCGAGAGATCAGAGTGGCAGACACCGGCCGCCGCGATCTTCACGAGCACTTCGTCCTCGGCGGGGCCGCTGAGTTCGACATCGCTGATCTCAATCGGACGTGACTGGGCATAAGGCTTTGCGACGCCGGATCGGCGCAGAATCGCAGAACGAACTTTCATGGAACTGAACCTTTTGTCGGTTGCTAGGCGGCAGCGAGCTGCATGGGAGATGGGAAGTAACGAAAACCGCTTCCTTCCTTTGCCACGTTGCCAGTGCCGGGCCACGCGAAGTGATATGACATGATCCGAACGCGCTCGGTCGCAAGCATCTCCAGAACCCGGGTCCGGGAATCAGCGGAGAGCTTGGGATCGGCGTCGTCCTTGAATTGGATCCATGGTTGCTCGAACAAAAGAATTGGGTGATGTGTGAGATCGCCCAGGAAGCAAAATCCTTCATTGCCGGATTTCACGAGAAAGCAATGATGGCCCATTGTATGGCCGGGCGCGTGAATGGCCTGAACGCCGGGCAGAAACTCTTCGCCATCCTTGAAAAAGATTATGCGATCGCGCACGGGCAACAGATTTCTCCGGGCGCTTTGAACCTGAACCGCGAATCTTTCGGGAACCGACCGTCCTTCCGTCCAATCGTCGAAGTCGCGTTGGCTGATATAGACTTGGGCGTTCGGAAAATTCGGCGTGCCATCGTCCGCGCAGACGCCGCCGCAATGATCGATGTGGGCGTGTGACAGAACCACGGCGTCGATGTCGGCTGGGTCGATGCCGGCTTCGCCCATGCTTCTTAGCAAGCGTCCCGTGGTCTCGCCGAAGATCTTGTTCGATCCCATCCCGGTATCGAACAAAATGGTTTTGCCGTTGACTTCGACTATTGGAGCGTTTTGCTCGAGCGTGACGAGATCGGTACGGAGAAAATTGCGCGCAAGCATCTCCCGAACCGTGTCAGGCGTTATGCCCAGAAACCACTCGCCCGGATCCCCCAGTGCAAGAGGGCCATCGGATACCACGGTAATCTTGGCGGCGCCGATCTGAAACGGATAAAAGTAGGGCAATTTTGACGCGTGCGCATCGCGTTGGTCTGTCACGGTTTCCTCCTGAGTGTGGCTTTGTGTTTTTGATGCCGACAAAGATGGCTTGATCGGAGTTGGTGGATCTATTTTGAGTTTTTGAGGTTCGAGGCGTCGCCGTTGTCGTGCGGCGGCGTCGGTTTCCAGTGGATGGGATCGGTCCATCCGTTGAAGGCATGACGCCGATGGCCGCCGCGCCCCGGCGGCACCCCGGCGTATTTATTGAGACAGTAGAACTCGGCGTCGGATCGCCACCTATCGCTTCGGACGACGTCGGGAAATGCAGCCGATTGCGTCTGTGCATTGCGCCCTCAATACGATAGTATGATTGTCTGATAATCAGCTCATGGCAAGCCTAAATCGAGGCAAGTGGAAAAGGTGCAGAAAGGGCTTGGCGGCTGGAGAGGACGTTGGAGAAGATTGTGCGGGATCGCTTTCCTGCTGCCCGCTTTCCCTATCGGTGTGTCCCTTGTGCTTAGCGCCGCCCAGCCGTCCGGAACCTTGAGGCAACGAGGCGTCCGGCGTGCATGATGCAAGCGCAGGTCAGACCGACGGGTAAGCGGGCGGTGCCGACGATTGGCGCGGAGGGGAAGTGCTCCGTACCGGTCTGTGCTACGACATATTGAAAGGGAAAGGATTCGCTTGTATGATTGTCTTACTCGGTCGGTTGGCTTCGATGGAAGAAACTGTCATGAGTGGGGTCGGCGTAAGGTTGCGCTTGTCACCAATCTTTTCCTGCTAGCGTCATGGACCAAATCGACCTCCAGATTCCCAAGCAAAGTGCCACGCTGCGCATGGCAGTCGAAGAGAAGATTCGGCAGGCTATCGGGTCGGGCATGTTCCAACCCGGGCAGCGTCTCGTTGAGAAAAAGCTCTGCGAACTAATCGGCGTAGGGCGCACCTCGATTCGCGA
>Ga0210390_10003248_pt1 | contig 14003 bp, 15 predicted proteins | sample IncBWH11OmetaG_FD_161050 | JGI IMG/M metagenome (GOLD analysis project Ga0210390, IMG submission 161050) | Forest soil microbial communities from Barre Woods Harvard Forest LTER site, Petersham, Massachusetts, United States - Inc-BW-H-11-O ...
CGGCGCCATGAACGGTGCGTCCATGCTGATCTCGTGGCTCACGTCATAGACGCGGCCGTCGCGAACCGATTGCAGCGCGGCCAGGCGCTTTTCCACGGTCAGCAGATTGCCAGCGCCGATCTGATCTGTCGGCCCCCAACGTGAATGGTCGTGCACCGTCATGGTCATCTCCTCCGCAGATAGCTGCGTGAGCTACCTCAGCCGCGCCGGCGCAGGAACCGGCCAAATGCCGCCAGGCTGGTGTCCGACACGTGGTGCTCGATGCCCTCGGCGTCCTGCTCCGCTGCCTCGGCCGGCACGCCGACCGCCAGCAGCAGATCGACCACGATGCGGTGCCGCGCTCGCACCCGTTCCGCGAGCCGCTCCCCGGCCTCAGTCAGGAATACGCCTCGGTAGGGCTTGGCCACAGCGAGGCCCTCGCGTTTCAGCCGCCCAATCGTCTTGATCGCGGTGGCGTGCGACACGCCAAGGCGACGGGCGATGTCGGTGGGCCGCGCCTCGCCACCGTTCGCCAGCAGGTCAGAGATCAGCTCGACATAGTCTTCATGCAGCGCGCCCGACTGAGCGGTGCGCGCCTTGCCGAACCGCCTCGCCTGCGTGGGCTCGGCCGGCATCTCGGCACGCCGCACAATCGGCGTACTGGCCACGGCGACTCCTGTGGTGGCGTCAGTTCGAACCGAAAAGAGACACCGACACGCCCATGGTCTGCAAGAGCAGCAGCAGATTGAGCGCCAGCACCATCGTTGCGGCGACCACCGCGATCGCCTGCGTAAGGCGCGAACTGGTAAAGCCGCCCATCACCGTGCGCCGGCCCGACAGCACCAGGAGTGCGATCATCGGCACTGGCAGCACGAGGCTCAGCACCACCTGACTGAGCACCAGCGCCTGCGTTGAATCGACACCGATGGCGACGACGATCACCGCCGGAACCATGGTGGCCAACCGACGCACCCATAGCGGAATGCGGAAGCCCACGAAGTCCTGCATGATCGTCTGGCCGGCCATCGTGCCGACCACCGAACTCGACAGCCCGGATGCCAGCAGAGACGCCATGAACACCGCGGCCGCGCCAACGCCGAGCAGAGGCTTCAGCGTGTGATATGCTGTCTCGATCGCGGCGACGTCGGCGTGGCCCTCATGGAACACCGAGGCGGCCATTGCCAGCATCGCCATGTTCACCAGTCCGGCGACACTGAGGGCGATCAGCACCTCGCGATGCGAATAGCCGATGATGCGGCGGCGCTCGGCGTCGGTGCGCACCGGCACGCGGTCCTGCGTGAGGCTGGAGTGCAGGTAGATCGCGTGCGGCATCACAGTGGCGCCGATGATGCCGACCGCCAGCACAACGCTGTCGGGGCCGGCAAGCTGCGGCACCACGGTGTGGAAGGCGAAGAGGTGCCAGTTAGGCGGGGAAACGAACAGCTCGATGACGTAGCAGACGGCAATCACACCGATGAACGCCGCAATGACCATCTCGAGTGGTCGAAAGCCGCGGCCCTGCAGCAGCAACAGCACGTAGGTCAGCGCAAAGGTGATCAGCAGCCCGGTGAGCAGCGGCAGGCCGAACAGCAGGCTGAGGCCGATGGCGGCGCCGAGTGATTCCGCAAGATCGGTCGCCATCGCGGCAACCTCGCTGGCGACCCACATGGTGTAGACCAGCGGGCGGGGGAAATGCGCACGGCAGAGCTGTGCGAGGCTGTGGCCGGTGACGATGCCCAGTTTGGCGGAGAGCGCCTGGAACAGCATGGCCACCAGGTTGGCCAGCAGAACGACCCATAGCAGCAGATAGCCGAACTGCGCGCCGCCCTGGATGTTGGTGGCGAAGTTGCCGGGGTCCATGTAGGCGATCGAGGCGATCACCGCGGGGCCGGCGAATGGCAGGAACCCGCGCAAGCCGCGCCGCCGCCCGGCCAGCGCCTCGCGGCCGGCAGCGATTGTGCGATCCGTCAGGCTCAGGCTCTCGCTCATGCAGCCGCGACCATACTATGAACACACTCCCACAGAATGTAGCCGAGGCTACACTCCGTGCAGTTAGATAGGACGAAAGGGGCGGCCGTCAACACCTGAAAGGCGGTGAAGGAGGCGGAAAATGAGTACTCCCCCTCCCGCGAGGGGAGGGGAGGACCGGGGTTTACTCCGCGAGCTGCGCATGATCCGTCAGCCGGCAGTGGCCGAGCCGGCGCACCGCAAGCAGCGCATCAGACCTTCGAAGGTTTCTTCAAGCAGTATGGGGGGCCAGGAGGCGTCCCAGCCCGCCAGAGGGCGTTGGGCTGGTTTCAGCGCAAGTTTGAACAGACACTGAATGAATGGCGGCGGCAAATCGGCAAGTTATTTTCTCCGTAATCGACGAGCATTCGACTTGGCCGTTCGATGCCAGGGATCCAAAATGGCGGTCCAGTCAGGCACTCGCTTCGATCGTGATACCACGGACCCGGAACGCGTGGCGGCAGCCATCTTCTCCAGCACCATTCGAGAGTACTCGGCTGGCGAGCACTTCCCGCGCGCCATCATCTGTCCCCGGCGGCCAATCGTCTCCCAGGAGGCAAATGCCAATTCCAATATCATCATGGGTAACAAAATCGTTTTCCGACGCCGTTGCTTTCTCATCGCTGGTAGATGGGAGCCAACGCTAGGTGCGGCAAGGTCGGCTGCATCAACCCGATGCACCGCGACACGGGTCCGCCGGACAACCAGGACTTTATACCGGTTTCATTTTCTCCACGGACGCGCCCAGCGTGGCGTGTCCAATTCGCAGATACTTCATCGAGAATGTAGTTGCGGATCGATCATGCGGAAACTGTTGGCCATCGGCGTGGTAACGGTTTCGCTTGCCAACTTCGGGACATGCTTGGCGCAAACATGCAGCGCCGCCCCCTTCACGGACACAGCCGCCAGCACAATTCTCCACCACACGAGCGTTGCACTCAAAGTCACGGAGCAACGGGCAACAATGCAAGACTAAAGCCGACGCCAAACCGCATTGCGGCAAGTGATCTGCTGCAATAGCGCTTTTGCTGAATCTGTCGCGCCGCCATCGCCTGCGATACATGATGTTGATCCAAAGCCGACTTTCGCTGGCGGCAATCAACTACCAGGGCTGATCCAGCGAGTCTGCAATGCGCCGGCTACCGTCGAGCAGGTCATTGTAACACCGCCGAAGCCAGAATCGGCCGTGCCCGTGAAGAAGTCACTGTTGGCAGATCGCATGTCCGTCTCGATTGCGGCAAGCATTCTTCCTTGCTGCGGCGGTGCAAAGTCATCAGGAGGCCTCGCGCGATTTTTGCCCTAGCTCGATCATGTGCAGAATCCAGTCCCGGCTGGCGCCTTCATCGAAGTGCGATTGCAATAGCAGTCGGCAACTGTGATCCACCAAGTGGCGCAACGTCGTGTCCAAGTCCTGCCGTGCCCCATCGACCAGCTTGGCGCGGTCGTCCGCACTTACATCGGGCAACTGCGCAAGCTGGTCGCGGACATATGCTGCACCGCCGTGCTCGACCTGGGCATCAGTAAATATTTTGATGATCAGCTGCAAAGTGGGAATCTCGCCGTCGTCGAGACTGCACTGTGCAAGTGCCGGCAGCACCGAGCCTGGTGTCAGACCTTGTTCATAAGACGGGTCCTCCTGTGCGTTGACGGCAGGCAGTCCCATCGCGATGCGCTGGAGACAATTCCAACACTGTGGGCTTCTTGGGTCAGCAGCAGCCGACCCTGCGAGGGCTACCACGACTGCCGCAACGGACGCATGCCTCCTGAACACCCGCCACGGCCCGGTACGACATGCTCGCGATAAAGCTGGCGATGGAAGAAGATGCATGGTTGGCCTAATAGGTCATCTCCCGGCAAGTCGAAGTGCCATCCACCACTCGCGTGTCAGGCGTAGATACACCCTCCAAGTCTGCCGCACGCGCAACAGACAAGGTGAGCACAATTATGGCTGCCAGGATCAATCCCCGGCGACTCGATCCTACCTGCGCCAGCCTTCGCATCCCGACGTTCAATTTGTCAACGATTGATGACCTGCAACGGCGGTTGTCCGGGCCGGTTTCGCTACCCAATCAATAAGCTGTTTTTCGTTCCATCGATCGACCGTCTATACAGTAGTCATGGAGATCGGGATAGAACCGTCCCTTTCTCCACCGAGATCGGTTCCTTGGAATGAGGCTAAAGGTTATGTTTGGCGTTTTGAGGCATAAGTACGTGCTCACCATGGTCGCCGGGCTGTCGCTGATCTCGGCAGTGGTTGCAGGACCAGATGGCTAGAGGGATCCGGAATGCGTGACATTCACTTCGTCCAGAACCGAGTTGCTTTGTCGATACGAATAGCTCTGCTCATCTGTGGAGCACTGCCATCTTTTGGACGGTTGCGCTGACACGTCGCATCAGGGACAACCCACAGTCCAGGGTCAATCGATGCAATACATGCTGGCGGACGTCGATCAGGTTCGTGCCTTTGTATATGGAAGCAGCATCCAGGTTGATGCTGAGAAGGTTGCGATAGCCTTGCTCTCATGGTCACGACGTATGGCTGAACTCTTCCCACCGGGATAAGCGTCCACGGACTATGCGGACATGAGCGTTGAAAGGGTGCGCGGTGCACCTGAGGCGATGAGCCGAAGTGCGGAGATACTGCTGACAACAGTGCGAACAGGCGGGCTGCTATTGGCGATCAGCTTGCGCAGACTGAGAGGGAGGGTTGTGGCTACTGCCATTTCAGTGGAACACGCTAGGTGGGAGAGAGTGGTTTAGCTTAGCGGGTTTGGTCGCTGAGGGGGTTGGGTGGCGGGACCACCACAAAGCTCGGCGAAGGCGCCTGACGACATCCCCAATACGGGCGGTGAGGTGATCTGACCACTTTTGTGCCAGGATTGCCTCGGGTGGCAGGCAGGAGCAGCCGCAACGCACCGACCTTCGGGCCAAACTCCGCCCAGGACAGCGCGTGCAGATCGGCCACACCCGGCTTCAGTGGATTGCCCATCGGTCCGATACCCGGGGCGCTGCCCTCGGCCCAACCCTCCAGCATCACGCTGAGCGAGATCGCCAGCGGCTTGCCGGCAGGCCAGCCCAATCCATCGGCGCTCGGCATGAAAATCCTGCGGTCAGGGGCTGTGGTCGCGGATTTCGCCGCCAAGTGTGAAGTAGGTCAACGACGGTGACGGTTTTGGCAAGGACGATGGCGGCATCTTGAGGCAGGGGATCGTGTCATGTCAGACGTCAGACAGCTTGGGCCAACGGACATCGCCAGGCAGGAGCTCCGCCAGCTCTTGGGCGTGGCTGAGCGGATCGGGATGGATGCAGACCGTCTGAGCCACTCGCTGGGGTTATCACGCGACGACTGGCAGAGCTGGCTTGGCATCCTGCACGACGCGCCGTTGCCATCGTACCCCGCGTTGCCGCGGCTGCTGCGCCACATTGGCTCCTGGACCAGCCGTCTGGATCGCATGGCAGAAGCAGCGTGCGCCTGACCGCGCATGACAAGGTTCGGCAGCGCCGCGCTTGCGCAGCACGGGCAGGTCGTCAGAGCGGTTGCATCGGCGGCAGGACGCCCGATGGATCGAGGCCGAGTTCGTGAATTGCCATGCTCCACAGACAGAAGTCCGCGGGCGGTGGCTGAATGGGGGCTATCGCGCCGTCGCGGAACAACTGCTCGAGGCGCGAGCCCTTGAAGATGTTGTGCGCGCCGCCGAGCGTCAGCGCGACACGGGTGATACGGGTGACGGCCTCGCCCACCACGTATTTCGCACGGTACAGCGCCGCGGTTGTCTCTTGTGTCGGTCCCTGCGTGTCGCTGAGCCAGGCGGAGCGATAGGTGATCAGGCGCGCCGCCTCCAGGTCGGCGCTCAGTTCCGCGATGTGCCGGCGCACGTCGGGATGATAGGCAAGCGGCTGCGCATAACCGTGCGGCTGCCGCGTATGCATGACCCGGCGCAGCTCGTCGTACGCCGCAACGGCAATGCCGAGATAGACCGCCGTGTAGGAACCCCAGAACCAGTTCAGGAAATCGCTGCGGAAGCGCCTGGTGTCATCGGCCCGGAACAGCACCGCGCTGTCCGGCACGCGGCAATCCTCCAGTATCAGTGAGTCGCTGCGCGTCGCGCGCATCCCCAACGTGTCCCAGTTGGCGTTCACTCGCCGTCCGGGCGCGCCGCGCGGCACCAGCAGCAGCATGCCGGCGGACGGGCTTATCGCATCGTCGGGATAGGCCATCACCATGACATGGTCGGCGGCCTCCAGCATCGAGGCGAACATCTTTCGCCCGGTGATGCTGTAGCCGCCATCCACACGTTGCGCCCGCGCGGTGAGTGGTCGCTCGCCGATCAGCGACGTGGTACCAGGCTCGGAAAAGTTGCCGCCGATGAGTTTATGCTGGCGAACCACGAGGTCGGCGATGAGTTCCTTCGCGGCGGGAGCGACCTCGGTGCTTTGCAGCACGGGCATGACGACGGAGGCATGCATGTTGAACGCGAGCGCGGTGGAGGGACAGCCCTGGCCCAGTGCCTCATAGGCGATCGTGTGGTCGAGGAAGCTGGCGCCGCTGCCGCCCCATTCCTTGCCGATCGTGAGTTCGAGAAAGCCTTCTGATCGGAGCCGGTCGTAGTTCTCGATGGGATGTGATGCGTCCCGGTCGTGCTCGGCGGATCGGATGGCGAAGTCGGCGGCGAGGTCCAGGCAACGTTGCTGGAGGTGGCGCTGGTCTGCGGTGAGGGCGAAATCCATGGTTCTCAGTTTGATGGGGAGATACCGGTTTTGGCGCGGCCCCTCCCCCCAACCCCCTCCCGGGAGGGGAGGGGGAGTGGTGGTGCGCGTTCAGCCGCGGGCGAGGGCATAGATCTGCGTGCCGCCGGGCGGGGTTGGATGCGCGCTCCAGCTCTCGCCGCTGTCCCGGCTGCTGTACACTTCGCCGCCGTTGGTCGCGCATGACATCAACGCTGGCTGGCGTTCATCGAATGCCAGCGCGAACATCGTGTGTGGCGGCCTGGTGCCCAAATCCACATTCGTCCAAGTATCGCCGCCGTCGCCGCTGTACAGCAGCACGCCGGTGTCACTCTGGAAGTTGGCGCCCGCGGCGACGAACAGCTTGCGTGGATTGCCTGGCACCTCGTGGATGTCGCGGCAGTAGATCTGGCCCTTCGCGTTCAGAGCATCGAGCTTCACGTGCCGCCAGTGGTCGCCGGCATCGGTACTGTGGAACATGCCGGCGCGGCCTATGCCGATCACCGTGCCGGGGCGCCAGCGGCTGACCAAAACGCCGTGCATGTCCACCGCATCGTCGTTCAGGTACTGGCCGTGGCTCAGGTTCTCCCAGTGCTCGCCGCCGTCGGTTGAGCGGATTGTGCCGCCGACCTCGATGGCGGCGTACAGGTGGTCCGGCTGGTTGACGCTGGCATCCATCATCAGCACGCGCTTGGCGGGATTGGCGCCGGGTGCGGTGGTGATCTCGGGGAAGCGCACACCAACCGGCAGGCGGGCCCAACGTTCACCGGCGTCGTCGCTGCGATAGATCTCGCAGTTCTCGTAGCCGATGAATATCGTGTCGGGATCGTGCGGGTGGAACAGGATCGACCACACGGGCAGGCCGTGGTCGGCGATGGGCACCTTCTCCCAGTGTTCGCCGCGGTCCGTGCTGCGATAGGGTCCCGATTGGGTGCCGGCGTAGATGATTTCTGGATGCAGCGGGTGCACCGCGAGCGCGCGGATCGCCGGCGCCTCGGGTAGCCCGGTGTGCATTGGCTGCCATTCGTTGTCGCCGTCGGTGAGGCGGTAGAGGCCGGCGTGAACCGTGCGGCCACGTCCGGTTTCTCCGGCCAGGCCGAGGTAGATGAAGGATCGCTGGTCGTTCGCTCCGTTGGTCGCCATGGGATCGCCCTCCGATCTGCAAGTCGGACCAGCTTGGCAAGGCTTGCGGGGAGACCGCAAGGCGGCACGAAGAGATTGTGGTGCGTGTTTCGCTGAATCGTGACATCATGTCGGATGTGAAACCCGAAAGGATGTGGCTGTGGCCAAGGGGCAGAAGAGATCCAACCGCGAAGCCAAAAAGCCTAAGAAGACCGCTGCGGAACGGCTGAAGGCTAGCCAGTCAGCAGCAAACGTTCAGCTTGCACGCATGGGCGACAAGGACGCTGCGAAGAAGTCCTAGCGGTCCCAGCCGCGGCGGCTAATTATCAGGCCGATCGGTTTTCTTGTTGGCCGCGACGCGATTGCGGCGGATAGCCTCTGCTGTGACCTCAGCCGAGACCCGCGCCAGGACTCCCTCGAGCCCTGGCGCCGATGTGGTATTCAGTTCCTCGGCGGCGCGACGCAACGCCTCACGTCGCAGCAGACGAGCGGTCATCGCGTCGAACTGCGGATCCGGTGCATCCTGGTCTGCCATCAAATTCTCCCAGGGGCTGAGTGGGCGGCTCGTGCAACAGCGGGCCGCCCATTTTTCGCTCAATAATCCCCGTCGTGCGTGCCGCCGGACGACCCGTTCCCAGCATGCGACTTTTCCTGGTGCTCCGCCACCATGGCCTCGGTCGTGATCATCAGAGAACCGACGGACGCAGCGTGCTGCAATGCGGACCGCACGACCTTGGTCGGGTCGATGATGCCGGCCTTGACCATGTCTTTGAACTCGCCGGACTGCGCATCGAAGCCCCAGTTGTAGTCGTCCTTGTCGAGGACCTTGCCTGAGATCACCGCACCATCCTCGCCGGCATTCTCGGCGATCTGACGCAACGGCATCTGCGCTGCCTTGCGCACGATCTCGATGCCGACGCGCTGGTCGTCATTTTCGGCATTCAGCTTGGCGAGGATCAGCGACGCACGTGCCAAGGCTACCCCGCCGCCTGGAACGATGCCTTCCTCCACCGCCGCGCGTGTGGCGTGCAGGCCGTCATCAACCCGGTCCTTGCGCTCCTTCACCTCGACCTCGGTGGAGCCGCCGACACGAATGATGGCGACGCCGCCAGCCAGTTTCGCCAAGCGCTCCTGCAGCTTCTCTTTGTCGTAGTCCGACGTGGTTTCCTCGATCTGCGCGCGGATCTGATTGCAGCGGGCGGCGATGTCGGCCTTCTTGCCGACGCCTTCGACGATTGTGGTGTTCTCCTTGTCGATCAGCACCTTCTTGGCCTTGCCCAGCATGTCGAGCGTCACATTCTCCAGCTTGATGCCAAGGTCTTCGCTGATCACCTGGCCGCTGGTGAGCACCGCAATATCGTCGAGCATCGCCTTGCGGCGATCGCCGAAGCCAGGGGCCTTGACCGCCGCGACCTTCAGGCCGCCGCGCAGCTTGTTCACCACCAGGGTCGCGAGCGCCTCGCCCTCGACATCCTCGGCGACAATCAGCAGTGGGCGACCGGATTGTGCCACTGCTTCCAGCAGCGGCAGCAACGGTTGCAGTCCGGAGAGCTTCTTTTCGTGGATCAGGATGTAGGGCTGATCCAGCTCGATATTCATCTTCTCGGCGTTGGTAACGAAATAGGGTGACATGTAGCCGCGGTCGAACTGCATGCCCTCGACCACGTCGAGTTCCGTCAGCATGCCCTTGGCTTCCTCGACCGTTATGACGCCCTCGTTGCCGACCTTCTGCATCGCCTCAGCGATCATCTGGCCGATCTCGGATTCGCCATTGGCGGAGATTGTCCCGACCTGCGCCGTCTCCGCCTTGGTGGTGATCTTGCGACTGCGCTTCTTCAGTTCATCGACCAGTGCGAGAACCGCCTTGTCAACGCCACGCTTCACGTCCATCGGATTCATGCCCGCGGAGACCGCTTTGCCACCCTCGCGCACGATCGCCTGCGCCAGGACGACGGCGGTGGTGGTGCCGTCACCCGCGATATCGTTGGTCTTCGAGGCGGCCTCGCGCACCATCTGCGCGCCCATGTTCTCGAATTTGTCGGAGAGTTCGATTTCCCTGGCGACAGTCACGCCATCCTTGGTGATACGCGGTGCGCCATAGCTCTTGTCCAGGATCACATTGCGACCCTTGGGACCGAGTGTGACATTCACTGCGTGGGCAAGTATGTCGACGCCACGCAGCATCCGCTGACGGGCATCGTCGCCGAACCGAACGTCTTTCGCTGCCATTTGCTTATCCTTCCTGAAATCGATGAAATGGGCTGATCATGCGGCCTTTTTCTTGACGGCCGGACTGCCCTCGATGATACCCATGACGTCGGACTCCTTCATGATGAGGAGCTCTTCTCCGTCGATTTTCACCTCGGTTCCTGACCACTTGCCGAACAGGATGCGATCGCCGGATTTCAGCTCGAGAGCGACAATCTGGCCTTGCTCGTTGCGGGCCCCTGGACCGGCAGCGACGACCTCACCCTCCATCGGCTTTTCCTGGGCGGTGTCGGGGATGATGATACCGCCCACAGTCTTCTCTTCGGGAGTGAGGCGGCGGATCACGACCCGATCGTGCAACGGACGAAATTTCATGAGGTTTTTGACTAACATGGTGCCAGCCATCGAAGGCTGGTCGGCTTGCCCTGTGCCCCGTCCGCACGCTCAGGCGCAGATTAACTGGCACTCTAGTCTTGGGAGTGCCAACCATTTGGGGTCCGGGACGTTCGTATTCAAGCCGCCGTCGCAACTCTTCAAACTGTCAGCGGCATCCGCGACCCGGTCTGATTGCGGACGTCGGCGAACTCGGCACCCGCGCTGCTGGTCGACACCCATTCAACAGGCAGCCTCTCGCGTGCATGGGTGGCCGCTGTCTGCTAGCTTCGCGCAATCCACATGTTCGGCGCCAAAGGAGCCCTGACCATGCCCGTCGTCGAAACTGAGCGCCACGGCCAGATCCTGGTGGTGCGAATGAACCGGCCGGAGCGGCTGAACGCGCTCAATCACGAAATGCGCACGGAGCTTGCGCAGACGTGGAGTGAATTTCGCCATAGCGACGAAATGGAAGTGGCGATCTTCACCGGCGCCGGCCGCGCATTCTGCGCCGGCGAGGACATGAAGGAATCGCTGGCAAACGGCGCACCCGGTGGCAGGCGCCCGGCCATCGAGGACCCGTTCATGTCGGGTGCGCTGGAAAAGCCGGTGATCGCCGCGGTGAACGGCTTTGCCATGGGTGGCGGCTTCATGCTGGTCGAGCGCACAGACCTGCGCGTCGCCGTCCGCGGCGCGGTGTTCGAGGTGTCGGAGGCGAAGCGCTGGCTGCTCGGTGGTTACAACCACGGCCACATCGCCAACCTGCCGTATCCGATCGCGATGGAGATGGCACTTGGTTTCCGCTTCACCGCCGAGCGGTTCTATGACGTGGGCTTCCTGAACCGCCTGGTCGACGCCGATGAGTTGTTGCCGAGTGCGCTCGCCATGGCGGAGCATCTGTTGACGCTGCCGCCGGCCTCGCGCGTCAACACCGTGCACATGATGCGACAGATGCGCCCGGCGCCGTCGGCGGATCAGCAACGGCTGGCGGACGCGTTGCATGAGCATGGCGCCAAGAGCGACCTGATGGAATCGCGCGCAGCGTTTGCCGAGAAGCGGTCGCCGCGGTTCAAGGGCTGGAATGATCCGCAGGACCGCTATCGGCTTCCGAAGCTGTAGCGTCAGCGGACCTCGACGTCCTCCCAGAAGCCGACGCGATCGCGCACCTGCGCCATCTTCGGCTGCGGCGCTTCATAGATCCAGGCGTTGCGCACGTGACGGACGCCGTCGATGACCACGTCGTAGAACTGCACGCCGTGCGGGCATTCACGATCATGGTCTGTCTTCGGTGCCTTCTCCAGCCAATCCATGCGAACCGCCGATGGCGGGAAGTAGTGGTAGCCGCCGGTTTCGACGATGTCGTCGCTGGCAGCGATCTGATGACCGTTGAGGACTGCTTGCATTCGCCGGTTCCTCCTTGCTTGGAAGGGTATCCGGCAGAGAGCTAGCGCCGCGCGACAGCAACGACAACCCCCTGGCCTCTCCAGCGACGCATGCCTCGTCGTCGGCGACGCAGTGTTGCGATCGCTGCGAAAAGGCGAGACGCTAGCCGGGACGGCTATGAACCGGGGGAAATCGACGAAGGAGGGGAACCCATGAAATATGACGTAGTGATCGTCGGCGGCGGAGCGGCTGGTTCGGTAATGGCCGGCCGATTGGCGGCAAACACGCATACTTCCGTGCTGTTGCTGGAGGCCGGGCCGGATTACCCCGATCCAGCTAATCTTCCCAACGAAATCAAGTTCGGTCACACGCGCTTCGCCGAAGCGCCGGATTCACAGCACAACTGGGCCTTGCGCGGCACCATCACCGAGGAGCAAGGCACGATCCACGTCGCGCAGGGCAAGGTGATCGGGGGAGGCTCGTCGATCAACGGTCAGGCCATGCAGCGGGGCTTCCGCGAGGATTTCGATTCTTGGGCGGCACTCGGCAACGATGAATGGTCGTACGACAAGATCCTGCCGTACTTTCGCAAATCGGAGCGTGACCTCGACATTCAGGATGATTGCCACGGCTCGGATGGACCGATGCAGGTCAGGCGCCGTCAGTCAGGTCCCTGTCCTACCATCCAACAGGCCTTCCATGCAGCCTGTGTGCAGGCGGGGTACGGCACCACGAACGACACGAACGGCCTGCATCCCGCCGGCCTCGGTGTGTCGCCCTCGAACAATATCGATGGCGTGCGAATGAGCACGGCCATGACACATCTCAATCCGGTGCGCCACCATCTGAACCTGACGGTGCGGGGCGGCGTGTTCGTCCGTAAGATCCTGATCAGGGATGGCGAAGTCGTCGGGGTCGAAGCCGAGAGCGGAGGAGAAGTGTTCCAAGTCGAAGCGGGCCGAGTGGTGCTAAGCGCCGGGGCGATCAGATCACCGCATCTGCTCATGCTCTCAGGCATCGGTCCCGAGGATCAGCTACGGCAGTTCGGGATACCCGTGGTTTGTCATCTCCCTGGCGTGGGTCAGAACCTTTGGAATCACCTCAGCGCGCAGATGACCTTCAAGGTCAAGGACGGCATCTCGCTCGAGGCGCACCGCGATGCGGTGCATTTTTGCTTGCACTACACCGCCGAAGGATCAAGCGCCGTCAACGACATGCTCCTGAGGAGCAGCCCGGTCGTCGACGAACGGGAGGAGCGGTTTCCCGGTGTTCGAACCAAGTACTTGAGCGGGGATGTTCCTCCTGATCGGGTGGCACGGATCTCTTGTACGCTCGGGCTGCCCGACGGCTCGGGATACGTCAGGCTGGCCTCGGCCGATCCCAGCGTCCAGCCTACCTTCAACTACCGTTATCTCCAGCATCCAAATGACATTCGACGCGTGCGGGAGGGTCTGCGGTTGGCGACAAAATTGCTGCAGTCCGATGCGTATGAAGACGTGGTGGATCACCGGATCCACCCCGCGGATGACATTCTGGCCAGCGACGACGCTCTGGACCTGTGGATCCGGCAAACCGTGGGCTCAGCCAGGCATGTTTCCGGGACCTGCAAGATGGGACCGGATACGGATCCGATGGCGGTGGTTGATCAGTATTGCAGGGTCAAGGGCGTCCAAGGATTGTCGGTGGTTGATGCGTCGGTGATGCCGCGCATTCCCAGGTCGGGTGGCGCACATGCAACGGTGATCATGATAGGCGAGCGCGCAGTCGAGTGGATTGCGGCGAATTAGCGGGGCGACACGCCCACATCCCCGGCCTCTGCCACCAACCCCCTCCCGCATGGGGAGGGGGTTGGGTCCGAGACCGACGCTGGAGGAATATTTCGAGTTTCGCGAACAGCTTGAGGCTCTCTTCGAACGCTCGGTCGATCTCGGGATAGGCAGGTGCCGTGCCCAATCCATACGTCCGCGGTGCATCGCGCGCTCCCGCGAGTTGGTCTAAAAGGCGTGATCCCGCGCCTATCTTTAGGACGCGCGTGAGGCGGCGGATGCCATCGCCATTTTCGCGCAGATCAAAGGAAGAATTGGTCGGAGCGGCGGGATTTGAACCCACGACCCCCAGTCCCCCAGACTGATGCGCTACCAGGCTGCGCTACGCTCCGACCGTGGGGAACGTGGGTCTAGCAGCACCGACCCCTCGCGCGCAATCAG
>Ga0210390_10003250_pt1 | contig 13997 bp, 11 predicted proteins | sample IncBWH11OmetaG_FD_161050 | JGI IMG/M metagenome (GOLD analysis project Ga0210390, IMG submission 161050) | Forest soil microbial communities from Barre Woods Harvard Forest LTER site, Petersham, Massachusetts, United States - Inc-BW-H-11-O ...
AACATTTCCCCGGCCTCGGAGAGGCGAATCTCGATACACATCATGAACTCCCGAGTGTTGATAAGCCTTGGAAGAAGCTGTGGAACACCGACATCGCCCCCTACCGTGCTTTGCGGCGCGAATCACCCCTGGTCTTGGTCGGCCATGCCGCATATCCGGCGGTGACTCGCGATCGGACACCGGCGTCGTTATCTAAGAAATGGATTACTGACGTCCTGCGGAAAAAAGTCGGCTACCGCGGGCTCGTGGTCTCGGACGATCTTGAGATGGGCGGCGTGCTCAAGGCCGCCCCCATCGAGCAAGCTGCCATCGCGTTCATCCGGGCCGGCGGTGATCTCTGCCTGATCTGTCATATCGAGGACCACATTACCCGTTCGTATGAAGCGCTTCTTAACGAGGCCGAGCGTGACCCGAAATTTGCACGGCGTGCAAGGGAATCGGTTGCGCGCGTGCTGGCTTTCAAAAAGAGATCAAAAGAATTGAAGCGTCCACGAGCCGCTCCAACCGCTGCAAAACTTGAACGGCTTTCGCGTCAGTTGTGGGAGTTCAGCGAACAGGTCCGACTGGAAACTATCAAACGGCAGGATCGGGCATGATCGTTGCCGGAGTGATGAGCGGGACTTCTGCCGATGGAATCAACGTCGCTCTGTTGCGCGTCACTGCCTCTTCGCGAAGCCGGGCGGGCGCGCTTGCGCTCCATTGTCTCGCGCACGCGGAGTATCCTTACCCGACGCCAGTTCGCCGCGCTGTGCTGGCGGCGATGAATGCCGCTAGGGCCAGCGTAGCTGATCTGGCACGATTGAATTTTCTGCTCGCCGAACTTTATGCCGATGCCCTGCTGGTCACGCAGGAGCGTTTTCATCTCACGGCTGAACTCGTGGGGTGTCACGGTCAGACGCTCTATCACCAGGGTGAAGCTGCGCCATTTCTTGGACGCAAGCTTGCCGTAACCTGGCAAACTGGCGAGGGAGCCATACTAGCTGCCCGCGTGGGCGTTCCGGTGGTTTCTGATTTCCGGCCAGCCGACATGGCCGCCGGCGGCAAGGGAGCGCCGCTGGTTCCCTTCCTCGATTTTCTTTTGTATCGTGACCGCCGCGTTGGCAAAATCGTACAGAACATTGGCGGGATCGCGAACTTGACCGCCATCCCTGCCGGTGCTTCTATCGATCAGGTACTGGCTTTCGATACCGGTCCGGGAAATATGCTGATTGACGCAGTTATTGAGCGGTTGTTTGGCAGGTCATACGACCGCGATGGGAGAATCGCCGGCTCCGGCGCGGTGCTCGATCGCGTGATCAGCGATATTTTGCGTGCTCCGTTCTTTCGACGCAAGCCGCCTAAGACGGCAGGCCGAGAAGAATTCGGGCGCGAGTTTACACAAGAGTTCTTACGGCGCTGTGGTCGTGCCGATAAGCGCGATGTCGTCGCTACGGCCACCGCGTTGACGGCCATGTCCATCTCGGATGCGCTTCGCCGATTCGTGCTTCGGCGGACTGGCACGTATAGGGACTTCATCGTTTCCGGCGGCGGCGCAAGTAATCCAACACTCATGGCGATGCTGGCAAACGAACTTCGGCCCCTTGGGCTAGACATCCGTTCCTCTGATGAATTTGGGCTGCCTTCGGAGGCGAAAGAAGCGGCGGCCTTCGCCCTGCTGGCTTTTCAGACATGGAATCGCCAACCGTCGAATGTGCCCTCAGCCACTGGAGCAAAGAGGCCCGCCATCTTGGGAAAGATTTCGTATGCGTGACTGCGACTCCTTGCCCCACAAAGCAGGCAAGGCACCGGCGCGGGCGGCTGCGCCAACATGGTTTCCGCTGATGGGGGTCGCGTTCTTCGCTCTTCTATTTCCCCTTTTTGCCTGTTCCACGAAGCCCGACCCCAACACGCTGGTGATGGTCATCGAGAGCAGTCCGACGAATTTGGATCCGCGAGTTGGCCTAGATGCGCAGTCCGACCGTATTGATGATCTGCTCTTCGACGACCTGTGCACGCGCGACGAACATTTCAACGTTCAGCCGGGATTAGCGGACCGCTGGGACATTCCCGATCCTCTCACCTACATATTCCACTTGCACCAGGGGGTGAAATTCCACGATGGCCGCCCGCTTACCTCGCGCGATGTGAAGTGGACCTTTGATTCGCTCCTGCAGGGAAAGATCCGCAGCACCAAGTCAGCCGCGTATAGGCCCGTAGATCGAATCGATGCGCCGGACGATTACACCGTGGTTTTTCATCTCAGAGAACCATTCGCCACATTTCTGTGGAATGTTTCGGATGGTGCGATCGGAATCGTGCCCTACGGAAGCGGTGATGAGATCAGCCGCCATCCGATTGGGTCAGGTCCGTTCCGTTTTGTAAGCGCTGAACCAGACAACGAAGTTGTTATCGAACGCAACGACGGTTATTGGGGCGAGAGGGCGCGTTTGAAACGGGTGCGTTTTGCCGTGGTTCCGGATCCTACAACCCGCGCGCTTGAATTGCGCAAGGGGAGCGCAGACATTGCCGTCACCTCACTAACCGGAGACACAGTTCTCGCTTTAGAACGCGAGTCCAATCTCGTGATCCTGCGGGCTCCGGGCACGGTGGTCGGCTATTTGGCATTCAACACTCGGGACCCAATTCTTAAGGATGCGCGGGTGCGGCAGGCGGTAGCGTATGCCATCGACCGAACCGCGATCATTCACTATCTGATGCGAGATTTCGCTCGGCCTGCCTACAGCCTGCTTCCTCCCGAGAGCTGGGCGTACAACGGCGATGTGCCTCATTACGACCACAATCCTGACCAGTCACGGCAATTGCTCGAGCAAGCGGGGTATCCAGCCGTAAATGGCGTGCGCTTTCATCTGACCATGAAGACTTCTACAGACGAAGGCCCGCGCCTTGTCGCGGCCGTGTTGCAGCAGCAACTGCGCGACGTTGGTATCGTGTTAGACATTCGCACCTTCGAGTTCGCCACGTTTTTTTCCGACGTCACCCGCGGCGCTTACCAATTGCATTCCTTGCGTTGGGTCGGAGGCAACGAAGATCCGGACATCTTTGAATACGTCTTCCACTCGGCTAAATTCTCGCCGCACGGCGCCAACCGCACCTACTACGCCAACCCGCGCGTGGATGCGCTGATCGACCAGGCGCGCGGCGAATTGGACCAGAACGCGCGCAAACAGATCTATGCCGAGATTCAGCAAATTCTGGCCGAAGATTTGCCTTACATCAACCTCTGGTACCTCGAAAATGTAATGGTACATACGAAGCGCGTACGAAACCTGACGCTGAATCCGCCGGGAAACTACGATTTCTTGAAGACTGCCGAGTTAGTTCCATGATCCGATGGAGAATGGGTATCCCCGTCCGTTTATGCCGTCTGCAGGGCAGTTCGCTTTTCGCGTGGTAACATCGAGCTTCGGCCAGATGTCAGATATGCTTCCAACAGTCGGCATGACGCCGGCGCTACAACAATCATGCGCATTCTTTTTATCGGTGATATTTTCGGCAGACCCGGACGAACTGTGGTTAAAGAGCGCCTGCCCGCTCTAGTGAAAGAGCACGCTATCGATCTCGTCCTCGCTAATGGTGAGAACGCTGCCGCCGGCTTTGGCCTGACGCCACCGCTCGCCGAGGAGCTGTTCGAGATGGGAATCGACGTTCTCACCACCGGCAACCACATCTGGGACAAGCGCGAGATCATCGATTACTTTCAGGCCGCCGATGGCCCGCACAGCCCGGCTCGCCGGGTGTTACGCCCCGCGAACTATCCGCCCGGAATGCCGGGGTGGGGCATGTATGAGGGCCGCAAACACGACGTTGCTTATGCCGTGATCAATTTGCAGGGCAGGGTTTTTATGGCGTCGAACGACGATCCCTTTCGTGTCGCTGATCAGTTGCTGAAGGAAATCAAGGCGAAGGTTATCTTTGTCGACATCCATGCGGAAGCGACTTCAGAAAAAATTTCGCTAGGCTGGTACCTCGACGGGCGAGTCACGGTCGTCGTCGGCACGCACACTCATGTTCCCACGGCGGATGAGCGTGTGCTGCCAGGCGGCACGGCGTACATCACCGATGTGGGCATGACTGGACCGTACGACAGCGTTATCGGCGTGAAGAAGGAACTGGTGGTGGGCAAGTTTCTAAGCAATATGCCGACTCGATTCGAAGCGGCAACGGGGGACGTTCGCTTGTGCGCCGTCGTCGTCGATTGTGATGAGGGAACCGGGCGGGCGAGAGAGATCACACGACTGATGGTGAAATAGAGAACCGGCTTCAAGCGTCGGGACTGCATGAACGAATTCCAGATTCAAACACCGGCAACAAAATCAAACGGCTTCCGCTGGATGGATGCGGATGCCTACCTGTTCGACATCGATGGCACCTTGCTCGTCTCCCGCGACCGAGTGCATCGCAATGCGCTGCATCAGGCGATGCGCGAGGCATATGGCGTCGATACTACAATTGATGGAATTGCTTACCACGGAAAAACCGACCTGGGAATCCTGCGTGCCGCGCTGGAGCGTCTTGGCGTCTCGGGCGATAGGTTCGAAGCAAGCCTTCCATCGGCGCTCGAAATTGTGCGTCGTGAAGCGGCGGCCAACGCCAACCAGATCGCACCCGTCGTCTGCTCTGCAGTTCCCGAAGTGCTTGCCGAATTGCGGGCTGCTGGTAAGTTGCTGGGCTTGGCCTCTGGAAATCTGGAATCAGTCGGTTGGCTCAAGGTCCAGTCGGTTGGCCTGCACGAGTTTTTCAGCTTTGGCTGCTTCAGCGACCACGCCGAGGACCGGGCCGACATCTTCCGCCGGGGTGTGACCGAAGTGCGGCGCAGGCTGGGGGAATCGGCGCAAGTTTGTTTCATCGGCGACACTCCCGAGGATATCAGAGCCGCGCGTCTCGCAAATTCAAAGATCGTCGCAGTATGTACCGGTATTTTCAAGGCAGATGAACTGACCGGTCTCGAACCCGATGCCTGTGTGGACTCCTGCGCAGAATTGCTAGCAGGCAGGTGAGCCTACCGTCCGAGCAGTTTTTCTAGCTCTTTTCGATTCCGGGTTGGCAGATATTGCAAAGCTGCTTTCGCCAGTGCCAGATACACATCACTAGCTTTCGAAATTCTTCTCAGCACCTGCAAATGTTTTCGCACCGTTTCCGCGTCGCCACGCACGATGGGCCCGCTGAAAGCCCCAGAAGGGCCGAGCGTCTCATAGTTCGCGATGGTCTGTTTTACGATCGGCAGCATCTTCTTGCGGGCCTGTACTGCTGACAGTCCGGCCGTGCGCGCCACCTGTTCCGCAGTCACCAGCATCGCAAGCAGCAGAGGTGAAGCAAACGCTCCCCAGGCGTGGTAAGCGGCCTTGTGTTGCTTGCGAATGGTGAACGCTTGCCCGCCCAGGCCGCGGACGATCCGCCGCGCTGCCCGCACTGCCATCGTGTCGCCTTCCACAGCGAACGGCACGCCCTTAAGCGACGGAATGGAACCTGACACAAACGTCATCAAGGGATGAACCGATGCTACCGAAGCTCCACGCCGGCGCAGCACATTGAGTTCGTCGCTCGCAAGCGCACCGCTGGAGTGGAATGCAGCTTTTCTTTTCCAGTCAACGATTGCAGCAAGCTCTGACGCGACCGAAGCAATCTTCCGATCAGGCACACAGAACCAGAAGAGATCCGCATCCAGACGTGCACTGTTGCTGGTAGAAGCGTGCGCCCCAACTCTGCGAGCGAGTCGACGAGCCTTCTCTCTTGATCCAGCTTGATTGCGGGAAACGACTTCAGAGATCGTGTATCCAGCTCGATGAAGCTCCAGCGTTAATGCCTTGCCTAATCTCCCGGGGCCGACAATCACAATGGTGGGCTTTGCTGCCATCGCGGGCAGCATATCAGGGTGCTTCCACCAGCGGCAAAATCTTTCGGTCGCTGTCGTTTATATTGTGAGCATGCCGAAATCATCCCATCCCAAAACCAAAGCCCGCCTGCTTTCTTCCGTCGAAGTCTACCGTGGGCCTGCTTTCTGGGTCACCACCGACCAGGTGCTGGAACCAGGGGGCGTGCGCGGCCGCCGCGACATTGTGCGCCATACCGGATCGGTAGTAATTCTTGCGGTCGACGAAACTCATTCCGAGCCTCGCGTGCTGCTGGTGCGGCAATATCGCCATGCCGCTCAGCAGTACCTGTGGGAGCTTTGTGCGGGCCGGATCGATCCCGGCGAAAACGAATTGGCGGGAGCCAAACGCGAACTGATCGAGGAGACAGGCTACACAGCCACGCGCTGGAAGCGAATCTTGAAGTTTTATGCCAGTCCTGGTTTTGTCGCTGAAACCATGTCCATCTACCTGGCGAGGGGCCTGCATCCAGGCACTGCGCAGCCCGAGGAGGACGAGGTAATCGAGATCCGATTCTTCCCTCTGAGCACTCTCGTACACATGATAATGGCCGGCCGCATTCAGGATGGAAAAACCATCTCCGGCATACTCTGGCTCAGTCACGAACTGCGCGGCCGGAAGTGGCCCAAGTAGCTATTTTTTTCGAATTCGCTCTCTTGACAGCTTTTCCCGGTAGCCGGAAAATGGCAGAAAATCGGGAGGCACGATCTGGGATCATGAAAGACTCGTGCCCAGGGGGCGTAAGTGGAACGCTTGAAAGGTACAGTGAAGTGGTTCAACAATGCCAAGGGGTACGGGTTTATCGGCCGCGAAGACGGGGCAGACGTATTCGTGCACTACAGCGCGATTACGTCGGAAGGCTACAAGAGCCTGCAGGAAGGCGATCACGTGGAATTTGAGATCACCGAAGGCCCCAAGGGTCCGCAGGCTGCGAATGTTACAAAAGCTTCATAAAGTAAGACGTCGATTCTGGAATAACTGCTGAGGAAGGCTCGCTGCTGATGTCGACGTGGCCGTCGGCGGGTTAGCTTGCGCCCGAAGCCGCGGCACTCATGGGTGGTATGGTGCCGTGCAATCCCTTGATGAAAGCCTCGAGGCGCTTCCAGTCCTCGATGTTGGCGCCGTTTGTGAACTGGATTCCCAGGCCTTTTTCATCGCGACGGCGTACCACGCCCCAAACGTCGGCGCGGATCTCCGCCAACTGAAACACCACTCGAACTCGGGCGCCTTCTGGGACTGGCCGAGGCGTTTCGAGGTAGCATCCACTCAAACTGATATTCCTCAACTGAACCAGAACAGCTGCTTCCGTCGACGCTTCCCGCAACATAACTGTGGCAGCCAAACTAAAGCGCGGATGCACAACGATGGGTTTGGTGCTCATGGATTGCCAGCTAGCTGACTACGACCCTATCGAGTCAAGGTTCACGGGGCAAATTACCTTGGTCACGAGTGGATGTTGTCGCTGCGCCAGCCGACACACAGCGACCTGATCTGTCTTCGCGGGTGTTTGTGGAGAGCTACGTCGGCTGCCGAGGCCGCAGCAACCAGTCATCGGGGGGAAACGCAACAGGAACAGCCCCACAAAATCAGCTCTGGGACTTTCCGAATACCAGGGCCTGACGCATTCCACCAAAGTGAATCTCGAGAAGGGTCCGCGTTCCGTCCATGTTTCTCCGGTACACATAGGCATCGTGATCGTACTTGACGTCGCGTTTCACCCATCTCCCATCGGTGGTCGCGACCACCGAGTCGTTGTGGACAAATTTCACATTCGCATCGCTGACATAAGATTCCCAACTGATGGTGTAGTCTCCCACCGGTGCTGGTTGAGGACCACTGAGATTCAACCCGGAACGGAACGAGAAGCTACGGGAACCCCGTTCGAAAGGCCGCGGCTTGAAACCCTGGGACAACAGATCTTGGTGTGTGACTTTAGCCTTATCCTCATCTCCGTAAGGCCCCACGAGGACATGGTAGGAATTCCTCCAAAGATGCCCCTTCTGCACGGCGGTCGCCGGGAAGCCGAGTTGCGCTAATTTTTCGGTGCTTTCGTGAGCTTGCTCTTCGTCTTTGAACTTTCCGATTTCGAAGTACATTTCTGAAGTTGCATCAGCATTCGATGTGCTCGAATCCTCAGCCTGGACACCAGGACGGCTCGCGGGCGCTATCGGGGGAACTGTGGCAGGTTTTGCGGCAACAAGATTCGAGGCTGCAGGGACGCGGTTCGAGGGCGAACCAGTCGTCAGCGGCGCTGACGAAATCGCCGGAGTCGCAGCGACCGCGAGAACCTTGGGCGCAGGTTCGTTGGCCGGGGGCGGCGTGGCGACAGGAGTTGCGCTCGTCAGCCGCGCAGGCTCTAGCTTGGCTGCAGGCTGCGGCTTTTCAGTGCTTGCCAAAGGTTGCGGCTGAAATTTTTCCGCGCGCGGCACCGGACCTGTTTCTAGTGCTGGCGAAGGCTTCGGTGCCGCTGCCACCACTTGAGGCGGCGCTGAGACTGTCTCGGGCGCCGACGACACCACTTGCGGTGGAGGCGATGCCTTCTGTGGCACTGGCGCTTGCTGGGCCGCCGGGGCCTGTGGCAATGGCGTTTGCGACTGTGGTGCTTGCTGTGCCGGCGAAGCCGGCTGCGGTGCGGGTGCTGCTGTCAAAGACGCTGGCGAGATGGCTTGCGCTTGCTCTTGAGATTTGGCCGCGAATCGCTCTCCCATTCGGATGAGCGTCTCGCCAAACTCACGGCGATAGTTGTTAAATAAGAAAGCGGCCGCCACCAGAGCCGCCACCAGAAGTCCAGTCGCCAACCCCCCGGAGAATCCCCTCAACGGCACCACCACTTTTGTCTCAGGCGAAACCACCGCCAGCGGGCCGAAAGCATGGGGCGCCTTTGCTTCCGTTCGGCCGGCAAAAGGGCTGGGAACAATCCGCGCCACCGGCACCGACGAGGCGGCGATCCCTCCCGCTGCGAGCTCAATCGCTGGCTGATTCATCCAATTGCGAATCTGCTGCTGAGCATCCGCGGATAGCGCCTTGAATCGCAGGCCTCCTTTCTGCGTTTCATCCGTCCACGCCAGTTCGGCTTCGGCGTCGATTCGCCGATCATGATCCGAAAACCAGAAGCGAATAGCCCCATTCCGCTTCACGGGATCAAAGGAGTGAAAGCAAAGTCCGCCACTGGACACATTCAACACGATGCCGCCGTTATCCGGCTCGATGTTGATATAGGCGTGCCTTTCCATCGTCGTGCGGGGAGATTGGCGACGTTCCAGGCCTGTCATTGGCTGCACCACTGAATCGAGAGAAGATTTGCGGCTCATGGCAAAACGCGTGGCAACTCAGGATATTCGAACAAAACGGCGACTTAATGCAATCGACCCTGGTCGGAACCTTTGTTTCCGATTTTCCGACAGAGCGGTAATATACACCGGACCGCCTCCGCGCACAATCTCCAGCAAACTTTTCATTCCCCGGCAGAGGAGGCGTGCAGACTGCGAGCCTCCACATCAACGGCCAACAGGCGCAGAACCTAGAAAAGCTCCAATCTTCTCGTTCAAAAATTTCGCGTCTGCCGGGTTGCTCGCAGCCCCCGCAGTGTGCCCCCAGAGCGACGGAATCGGTGTCAGAGTGACCAAAGGGATGAACCCAGCCTCATAGCGCGCGTCCCCGACGGGAAAGTAAAGATCCGTTTCCGACGGCATATACAGCACCGGAACCTTGATCGAGCGCAGTGCCAGTTCCACGTTTCCGCCGAACGTCGTACCTGGCGTCGTCCCAACATCGTGATGCTCCCAGGTCCGCATCTGCAGGATGAGGTCGTTGGCATCGGCCCCGGGGATGAAGTCCGTCCGGAAATCGTGCAATACTTTCTCGAATGTAGTACCGGGGGGCGACGATTCGCGCCACAACTCCCTGCGCCACCATTCCTGGGAGAACAACCAGGCCGTCCAAACCGTGGCAAACGCCTCCAACCCCTTCGTCGGCGGCGCCTTGTAGTCGCCATTCTCGAACGCGGCGTCGGCCGTGAGCGCGGCGATTTGTCCTTCCAACCGTACCACGCCGTGCGGATAATTCTTCGCCGTGCCCGACGTGGCTACGATTCGATCCGCAAAATCCGGATAGCTCACCGCCCATTGAAACGCCTGTTCCGCGCCCATGGAGAAGCCGACGATCGCCCGCACGTGCGTGACCTTCAGTTCTTCCGTAAGAAGTTTGTGAACCGCCTCCACATTGTCACGGATGGTCATTACCGGAAACCGTGGGCCATGGTAAGGCTCCGGAGTATTGCTGGGCGAAGACGAATGTCCGTTGCCAAACAACTCCGTCGCCACCAGAAACTGCTTGGATGGATCAAGCGCCCGGTCCGCTCCGATCAACCACTCATAGCCATGAAAGTCCGCCATGTAATGAGAAGGCAACAGAACCACGTTGTCCTTCCGCGTGTTCAGGTGGCCGTAAGTTCCGTACACAACTCGCGCCTGCGGCAGCGTCACACCGGTTTCAGTGTGGAAATTCGCGATCACGAACTCATGGCGTTCGCCCTTTTCCTCTTTGTTTACGGCCGCATCCTGAGCAACCAGTACTTGTGCAAGCGATATTTGTAGAAAAACAATCAGGAGAAAGAGTTTTTTCATCTTCACGACCTTCCTCGCTTCGTTTGAAGCCCGGCAGACAATCGGGCGATTCGAATACAACCTTGATCAGGCGGCAGATATCGTATCATTCTGGTGAGCGATACCGCCGGATTTCTCGGCGCCCTCTGCGGCCGTTCTCGGTGATCTCCGCGATTTAGGATTTGCGTCTGCCAAGCCCCATCAGAAACGCGGCGTCGGTGCTATCCTCATGAGTTGTTTTTCGTCTAACTTCGGCTGGCTGCCACGCCCGTTGCTTTGGAGAATTCCAGATGAGACTCATACTTAAATTTCTACCCTGCGCGATCGCTCTCTGCGCACTGTCGACCCTCGCCCCTCTCGCCGTCCCGCAGGATGCCCCCAAAGACGCCCACGGCATCGACATCGCCAACATGGACCAGTCGGTCAAACCGGGCGACGATTTTTTCCGCTACGCCAACGGCAACTGGATCAAGCGCACCGAGCTTCCACCCGACCGCCGCAGAATCGGCATCTTCAATACGCTTGGCGACCTGAGCAACAAACGCACCCTTACCCTGATTGAAGAAGCAGTCAAAGCCAATGCGCCTGCCGGTTCCAACGTCCGCAAGATTGCCGACTTCTACAACTCCTACATGGATGAAGGCGCTATCGAATCTATAGGCCTCGCCCCACTTCGCCAGCGCCTGGACGCCATCGCCGTCATCCGCACCAAGCGTGAACTCGCCCGAGCCTTGGGAGCGAGCCTTCGCGCCGATGTCGATGCCCTCAACAACACCAACTTTCACACCCCGAACCTTTTCGGACTCTGGGTTGCGCCCGGCTTTAACGACTCTGAGCACTATGCCGCCTACTTACTGCAAGGCGGTCTGCAAATGCCCGACCGCGAATACTACCTCGGCAGCAGCGAGCGCATGCGCGACATCCGCGCCAAATATCAGGTCCACATTTCCGCCATGCTCAAGCTCGCTGGATTCACCGACACCGACGCCCGAGCCCAGCGCATCGTGGACCTGGAACATGCCATCGCGGAAAAACACCGAACTCTTGCCGAGAATGAAGACATCCACGAAGCCAACAACACCTGGACGCAGGCCGACTTCTCCGCCAAAGCTCCTGGCCTCGACTGGACGGAATACTTCCGCGCCGCCGGCCTTGCTCAGCAAGACAGCTTCATTGTCTGGCAGCCCACCGCTTTCGTCGCGGAATCCGCCCTGGTCGCTTCCACCGAACTCGAGACGTGGAAAAACTGGCTGGCATACCACCTGATTGAGGCCTATGCCGAGGTGTTGCCCAAAGCGCTAGCCGACGAGCGCTTTGCTTTCTTCGACAAAATACTTTCCGGTACCCCGCAACAGCGCCCGCGCTGGCAGCGCGGTGTGGATCAGGTCAACCGCCTTCTCGGCGACGCCATTGGGCAAATCTACGCCAAGCGCTACTTCCCGCCCGAAGCCAAGGCCCAAGCCGACGCGATGGTGGCAAATATCATTGCCGCCTTCCGCCGCCGCATCGATGCCCTCACATGGATGGATCCCGCCACCAAAGCCGAAGCTCAGGCCAAGCTCACCACTCTATACGTAGGAATCGGCTACCCGGAGACCTGGCGTGACTACTCAGCTTACGAGGTTAAGGCGGGCGATATCTTCGGCAACCTCTGGCGCGGCCGTCTTTTTGACTACCAGCGCAGCATCGCGCGACTCGGTGGTGCGGTCGATCGCAAAGAGTGGTCCATGGAGCCACAGACGGTCAACGCCGTCAACCTTCCCCTGCAAAACGCGCTCAGCTTTCCCGCCGCCATTCTCCAGCCTCCGTTCTTTGACCCGCTGGCTCCCGCCGCGGTGAACTACGGCGCCATCGGCGGCATCATGGGACACGAAATCAGCCACACCTTTGACACCGAAGGCAGCGCCTTCGACTCGAAAGGCCGCGTGCGCAATTGGTGGACTCCCTCCGACCTGGCGCATTTCAACGCGTCCACCGCCAGACTCGCCGCGCAGTACGACGCCTACAAACCCTTTCCCGACCTTTCCGTGAATGGCAAGCAGACGCTCGCGGAAAACATTGCCGATGTCGCCGGCGCCTCCGCGGCCTACGATGCCTACCGCGCTTCCCTCGATGGCAAGCCCGCGCCCACTCAGGACGGCTTCACCGCCGATCAGCAGTTCTTCATTGCCTTCGGGCAGAACTGGGCATCGAAGTCACAGGAAGCTACGCTCCGCCAGCAAGTGCTGACCGACCCGCACTCCCCCTCCCAGTTCCGCGCCGCCACCGTCCGCAACCTCGACGCCTGGTACCCGGCATTCGAAGTCCAACCGGGAGAGAAACTTTATCTCGCCCCACCCGACCGCGTCCGGATCTGGTAATTCCTCGTTGGCGCCGGCATCTTGCCCGGCTGTCGCGAGGGCGGGATGCCCTCGCGGCGGAAACGGGACGCCCTGCGTTACAATTTGCCACGCATAGGTTGTAATCTAAATTCCGCATGGACAACAAAGCCATCGCTGGCATCCTCTACGAAACCGCTGCCCTGCTCGAAATCGACGGTCAGGATTCCTTCCGCATCCGCTCCTACCGCAACGCCGCCGAGGCCATCGAAGCCCTCCCGCAACAAATATCGGAATTGATCAGTGAGCCCAAGCAAGTCCTCGCTATTCCCGGCATCGGCAAAGGGATGCTGCTAAACCTTCAGGAAATGTTCAAAGACGGCCGGCTTTCACTGCACGCTGAACTCCTGAAGAAGTATCACCCTTCGATGCTCGACCTGCTCAAGATTCAAGGCCTCGGCCCCAAGACTATCGCCCTGATCTGGAGCGCCTATCAGGTCTGTGATCCCGAAGGCGTCGAGAAGCTCGCCCAGGAGGGCAAGATTCGCATCCTTCCCCGCATGGGCGAAAAGCACGAGCAGAAGCTGCTCAAAGCAATTCAGGACTATCGCCGCATCGCCGGACGCTTTCTCCTCGACACGGCGGAAACTCAGGCCGGGAAAATCATCGAGCACCTGCGCGATTATCCCGGTGTGGAAAAGGTCACACCCGCCGGATCCCTGCGCAGAGGCCGTGAAACCGTAGGCGATCTCGACATCCTGGTAACCGGAAAAGCGTGCTGTGATAATGAAGAACGCCAGAAACTAATCGACCACATCATCAAGCTGCCCGGCTTAATGGACATCATCGCGCGCGGCGAAAACAAAGTCAGCTTTCGCATGCGTGGCGGAATGCAGGTGGACGTCCGCCTTCTCTCCCCGGTTTCTTTCGGCGCAGCGATGCAGTACTTCACCGGCAGCAAAGCCCACAACGTAGCCCTGCGCCAGCGCGCGCTAAAGATGGGCTACACTTTAAGCGAATATAGCCTGGCGCAACTGGACAACGAAAAGGTCGTTGCCGGAAAAAGCGAGGAAGAAATCTACGCCAAGCTGAAGCTGGATTACATTCCGCCGGAACTGCGCGAGAACCTCGGCGAAATTGACGCCGCCGAAAAACACACCCTGCCTGAACTCATTTCACAAGCCGACCTGCAGGGCGACGTCCAC
>Ga0210390_10003251_pt1 | contig 13997 bp, 12 predicted proteins | sample IncBWH11OmetaG_FD_161050 | JGI IMG/M metagenome (GOLD analysis project Ga0210390, IMG submission 161050) | Forest soil microbial communities from Barre Woods Harvard Forest LTER site, Petersham, Massachusetts, United States - Inc-BW-H-11-O ...
CGACGGCAAATTGGTCGGTGTCCCCTATTTCCGCGAGGCCTACCACTCGACGCTCGACCGCGCGCAATGGGGATTGGTCGAGGTCGCGCAAATGTGCAACTACAAGGGTGCAATCTTTGCCAATTGGGACGCATCGGCGCCGTCCTTTGCCGAATATCTCGGCGAGTTCGCGCGCTATCTCGACCTGACCTTGGACAGCTGGGGCGGCGAAGGCGGGATCGAGGTGCTGGGCGGCATCCAGAAGTGGTTGATCCCGTGCAACTGGAAGTTCCCGGCCGAGAATTTCTGCGGTGACAGCTACCACAACATCAGCCATCGCTCGGTCGATTTGGTCGGGATCGGGCCCTCGGGCAGCGGCCGGCGCGACATGCGCGAGCGCGAGATGGCGCGTCGCCTGCAGGTGTCGCTCTATGAGCGCGGCCACCAGACCGGGGTCTATGTGATGCCGCAAGGCCAGCCGACCCCACCGGCTTACGGGCATTCGCCGGTCGTCTCCGAATACTTCGCGCATTGCGAGGAGGAGCGGCGGCGCCGGCATGGCGAGTGGGGCCGGGTCATCGGCAGCCCCGGCGAGCTGTTCCCGAACACCGCGCTGCATCCGCGCCAGCCGCGCACGATCGCGGCGTGGCATCCGCGCGGTGCGCATCAGACCGAGGTGTGGCGCTGGTACTTTGTCGACAAGGCTGCCCCTCAGCAGGTCAAGGATTTCCTGCGCGACTACTATATCCGCTATTCGGGCCCGGCCGGCATGACCGAGCAGGACGACATGGAGAACTGGAACTACGCCCACGCCGCGAGCCGAGGCGTGATCGCGCGGCGTTTTCCGTACAGCTACGAGCAGGGCCAGGGGCACGAGATCGACAATTACGAGTGGCAAGGGCTCCGCCTCCCCGGCACGGTCATGGACATCACCGAGGCCAAATCGAGCGAGCACAATCTGCGCAACCTCTACCGGCGCTGGGCCGAGTTCATGGAGGCCGACAGCTGGGACTAGCTCGCGACCTGGCGCCGCGCCGCGGGCGGGATCGCGCGGGCAGCCGAATGAGCGAGATCGTCAACACCCGCGAGCTCGCCCCCGGCATGCAGATCGTGTTGGTCGACGGCGCCGTCGCCGAGGTAGTGTCGAACCCGTTGGACGGCGTGTGGGTCTTCGCCCGCTACATCTCCTCGCCGAGCGACGCCGCGGTCGTCGGCAGCGAGGAGATGATTTTCGCCCAGGATATCGCCGAAATCCGCGCAACGCCTTAAGCGCAGGCCGCGATCTTGAAGCGACCCCGAGTAGGGGGCCTCTTCGTCCGCCAGGAAGCAAGTGATCTCGATTCGATTTCGATAATGAACTACGCTGACGGGTGTCTCGCGGATGGGTCAGGTCTGCTTGAAGAAGCGGGCGGCGTTGTCCCAGAACAGTTTTTTCCGGGTATCCGGCTTCAGGGTTTGCCAGGCGAGGATGTTGTCGATCGAATCCGGGAACTGGCATTCCGAGTGCGGGTAGTCGGAAGCGTACATCAGCACGTCGTCGCCGAGAAATTGGGTGACGGCGTTGAACATGTCCTCGCCTTCCTGGCGCTCGATGCTGCAGAAGAAGCGGCCCGAGCCCATGTATTCGCTCGGCCGATGCTTCAACGGCGCGGTGCCGCCGACGTAAACCGCCTGCTCGTCGAGCCGTCGCGCCCAGAACGGCAGCCAGCCAAATCCGCATTCGAGCACCGCAAGCCGCAGGTCGGGATAGCGGTCGAAGATGCCGCCGCCGACGAACGAGGCGACAAAGCGCATCGCACCCCACGGATGCGAGGCCATGCGGCCGAGGAAGATGTTCTACCAGACATCGCGGTAGCCGGGATAGTAAGGCGGGTTCCAGGTCGAGCTGTGGTGCGCGATCGGCAGACCGTGATCGGCCGCGGCATGCCAGATCGGGTCGAGGTCGGGGCTGTCGGGCGGGAGGTCGGGCGCCAGCATCGGCTTGACCGCGACCGCCCATTTCGAGTTGCCCCACTCGTCGATCTCGCGCACGGCGTCCTCGACGTTGCGGCCGGAGGCCACGATCAATCCCTTCAGCCGGTCGGGGAACTGGCCGCAGAAATCCGCCATATGGCGGTGGTAGGCGCGCGCCATCCCCGCCTCGAACGACGGGTCGGACAGGCCGACGACGCTCATCCACGAGCCGGGAATCAGGAAATGGACGTCGGTCCCCTCGTCGTCCATGTCGGCGACGCGGTTTGCGGCGTCGTCGTCGTTGACCCCCGGCCGCGGCGTCTTGCTGCCACGCCACCGCGACTCGCGGCCGGAAAAGGTCGCGCGCGGCTCGGCCTCGCCGAGGATGCGGCGATAGTATTTGGTCGCGACGCGGTAATTGTGGAGCCCGCCGCCCTCGGCTGCGCGCCCGGCCGGCAGCCGGTATTGCGCTAATTCGGCGAGCCGCGGGCGAAAGCCGGGGTCGACATACCGCTCGAGCACCTCGGCGGCGGGGTTCACATGGGTGTCGGCGTCAAAAACGCGGTAGCCGTTTTTCATGTCGCTCCTCCCGTTTTGTGTCCTCCGCCGCGGCGAGTCCGGGAGCATCCGGAAAATGCCCTTCGGAGCGCCGGGGGCTAAAACTTTACATCAGCAACCCATCGCCAAGAAAGCCGGCGGTCGGCGCGCGGGGTCGGTCCCCCGGGTCCGCGGACATCCGATCGGGGCGAGGGTAGGCTGCGGCCGCCCGGGTCTCCAATTCAACGGGAGCCGCCGGCGGCGGCCACCGGCGGATAGTATTGCGGGGCTTCGCGGCGGTCGCGCATGCCGTAATCGCGAATGATGCGTACGGCGCGGTGACGCAGTTCCGGCCAGCGCTCGGCCGGGCTCCACACGCGCGCGGCGGCGGCATCCTTCCACGACACCAGCAACAACAGCTTTTCCCGGTCGTTGAGACCCTCAAAGGTCTCATGCTCGACGACACCATCGGTTCCCGTGGGGAGGCCCAGTTCGGCCGCAAGATCGCCCGGCGCCTGGCCAGCCGCGACGCCCGCCGCGATCTCGGTGATCGTCGCGAGCTTGGCCTCGCCGGTTTCGGTCTCGTCAAAGCGCTGCTGCGGCGGCCCTTCGCCCCGGCCGAAGTCGCTGTCGGCGGTGACCTCGCCGACGCGCAGATGGTAGTCGTCAAAGATTTCGGATCGGCCGCGCGCCTGGGCTTCGTGATGGCGGGCGAGAGTGCGCCAGCGGACCACCGCCTTCTCGTCCCGCCACAACGACAGCGACAGCACGCGGTTCTCGCGGCGCCGGCCGGCAAAGCGCTCGTTTGCGATAAAGCCGTCGACTTTCTCCAGATCGGGGCGCAGCGAGCCGGCGAGCGCGAGATAATCCTCCCAGCGATCCGGCTTCGGCTGCACCTCGAAGATCACGGCAAACATCTTTTTTTCTCCCGATCCGAAGCGATCCGGCCACCTCACAGATATGGCGGCACAGATATGGCGCCGGACGGCACCTTGGTCGACCGCGAACGTCGCGGCGGCGATCGAACCGTTGGCGGCTCGACGCGGCCGGCGCCGGAAATCTTCGGAACCGCGCCGTCGGCGGGGCCGTTCGCGGATTCACAGCAACCGAATGGAGGATCGCGAGTGGATACGGTTGAAAGAACGGACGCCACCGTGCGCGAAACCGCCCGGCTGATCGCCAGCGACAAGGTCGAAAGCACCGCGGTGCGCGACAGCGCCGGCAACAAGGTCGGCACGATCGAGCGGCTGATGATTGACAAGCGCTCGGGCAAGGTCGGCTATGCGGTCATGAGCTTTGGCGGCTTTCTCGGCATGGGCTCGGACTACGTCTCGTTGCCGTGGCATGTGCTGCGCTACAATGAGAACCTCGATGCCTATGAGGTGAACATCACCGAGAACCAGCTGCGCGGCGCCCCACCGGCGGCCGGCGGATGGGACACCGGAACCGTTAGCCGGGACTGGGAACGCAACGTCCACAACTATTACGGGGTCGACCCGTACTGGTAAGCCCCACCTTTCTAACGGACGCGACGAGCGGGGCGGCTTCGGCCGCCCCGCTTCGTTCTCGGGGCCGCCGGTTTCGGCTGGGAGAAGCTCGGGCCCGGTGTCAGGATTGCCGCGTCACGGCAACGAATGAGGGGGGATCCTGTGTCTAATGCGGCTGAACTGTCGGCGGCCGAGCGGCTGCTCGCGCTCTGGGAGCATCTCGGGCTCCGCGCCGCGCACGTCGCAACTCCGATCCCCGGAGATCTGGCGCGACTTGTTGCTCACCATCCGGGGCGCGTCGCCGGCATCGTGCTGTGCGTGCCGAGCCGGCTTGACCCAGTGCCCTTTGCCGATGTCGCCGAGCGGCTGCTGATGATCGGCGCCGGACGTGGGCCATCCGCCGAGGCGACGGCGCGCGCCGCCGCCGCGCTGCCGGCGGCTCAGTACGTCGTGCTGGCCGGGTACGCGGCGCCCGGTAGCTGGACCGATGCCGTCGCCGACCGCGGGGCCGAGATTTCCCGCGCGATGGTCGACTTTCTCGGCCGGCTCGCCGGTGGCGGCCATCCCGCCGACGTGCCGCGGGTCGCCGCGGCCGAAGGGGTGCATGCCGGGATCAGCTACCGGATGCGCGGCGCCGGACCCGCGCTGGTGCTGCTGCCGTTTTTTCTGGCGCCGTCGCAATGGGAGCCCGCGGTCTCGGCACTGGCGGAGCATTTCACGGTCTTCACCTTGGGCGGGCCGTATCTGGGCGGTGTCGCCTCGCTCGAGGATCGCGCCCGAAACCGCAGCTATCAGGCGATGTTCCACGCCTTGATCGACCGGATGGGGCCGCGCCCCGGCGAAGCCGTTCTGGAGGTCGGGTGCGGCGCCGGCTCGCTCGTGCGCCTGTTGGCGAGGCGGCTCGGCGGCGCGAACCCGATCACGGCCGCCGACGTAAACCCGTTCCTGCTGCGCGAGGCGGCAGCTCTGGCGGCCGCCGACGGCCTCGCCGGGGCGATCCATTTCACCCACGGCAACGCCGAGGCGCTGCCGTTTCCGGACGGCTCGTTCGACTGCGTCTATTCGGTGACGGTGCTCGAGGAATGCGACGCCGGTCGCGCGATCGCCGAGATCGGGCGCGTGTTGCGGCCGGGCGGGCGAGCCGGCATCGCGGTGCGCGCGCTCGACATGAAGCAATGGTGGAACCTCGACCTTGCCGAGCCAATCCTCCACAAGGTCGACACGCCGCCCTATTCAGTCGGGCCGTCGGGCGTCGCCGATCGCAGCCTCTATCGGCGGATGCGCGAGGCGGGGTTTGCCGATCTCGTCTGCTTTCCGACCCTGGTCACGCTCGACCGCCCCGGCGGGCCGATCTGGCGCAACCGGGAGGACCATGTGCTTTCACTGCTTTCGCCCGATGAGCGCGCCCAATGGCAGGCCGAGCGCGACCGCGCCGCCGGCGACGGCCTGTTGTTCATGGCTCATCCGCTGCACTGCGCCGTCGGCATCAAGCCCGCGCAATAGCGAGCGTTTGTCCGGTGGCCGGCGTTGTCATTTCCTCGGCCAGCCCCGATCGGGTAAAATTCGGCTCGACCGCGCGCGGCGAGTCCGGCCCCGACAGCGACATCGACCCCCTGGTCGTGCTCGACGACGATGCCCCACTCGAAAGCCTCTCGGCGAGAGCGGCCTATGAAGCCCGCGCCGGGTATCACGGCCCGGTCGACATCATCCCTTGCCCTCACCCTTTTTGTTGGCGGCCGTGAGCCAGTGGTACATCGCCAGCCGCTATCCGGAAATCGATCAGGCACCTCCGACTCCCTCCGAGATATCGCAAGCGATCGCCTCGGTTGCCGCTCTGGCAAAAGAAGCCAAATCGCGGGCGCCGGCGACGTGACGGCCGTGTGTGCGGCGCGGGGGAGATTGGGTCGGTTGGTCAATTCCCCCTCCGACATCCCGGCGCTTGACAGGTGAACGGGGGTAAGGGACGAAGGGGCAACGCGGGAGAAGCAACGCACCAAGGAGGGGCGATGAAGGCGGTGCTGCTGACCGGGCATGGCGGGCCCGAAATGCTGCGGCTTGGCGAGGTTCCCGATCCGGCGGCGGGGCCGGGCGATGTCGTCGTCGATGTCCACGCGGCGAGCGTCAACGCCGCCGACTACAAGGTTCGGCTCGGCAGCGGCGGATACAGCCACCTCAAACTACCGCACATCCTCGGGCGCGATTTTTCGGGTGTGGTCGCGGCACTCGGGCCGGGGGTGACGGATTTCCAAATCGGCGACGCGGTGTTCGGGGTGACCGACCAAGGCATCGAGGGCTGCTATGCCGAGAAGCTCGCGATCAAGGCCGCGATCATCGCCAAAAAGCCGGCTCGGCTCGGCCATGCCGAAGCCGCGGCGCTCGGGCTGACCAGCCTGACCGCGCTGTGGGCGGTCGAGGACACCGCCAAGCTCAAATCCGGTGAGACGATCCTGATCCAGGGTGGTGCGGGCGGGGTCGCCGGCTTCGCGATCCAGCTGTCGAAACATTTGGGTGCGAGGGTGCTGACGACCGCGAGCGCGCGCAACCACGACTACGTCAAAAGCCTCGGCGCCGACCGCGCGATCGACTACACCGCCGAGGATTTCACCAAGGCTGCCGGCGATTGCGACGTGGTGTTCGACACCGTCGGCGGCGAAGTCCAGGTGCGCTCCTATGACGTGCTGCGGCCGGGCGGCCGGCTGGTATGGATTGCCGCCGCACCATCCGGGTTCCAGCCGGGCCGCAAGGATGTCGAGGTGCTGCGCCCCAACGTCGCCCGCGACCGCGCCCATCTCGGGCGCATGCTGGCGCTGCTTGAGGCGGGTGCCGTGTGGCCGCCCGACATCGTGCGCTACGACCTTTCAGACGCGCCCGAGGCGCACCGGGTCAGCGAAGGCCGCCACCTTCGCGGCAAGCTGGTGCTGATGGTGCGCTGAGCGCTGGTCGCGTAACGGCAGGGGAAGCCTCCATGCTGCTCGTCTTCCCGCGGTGGAGCGTGTGAAGAAATGTCAAATGCCGTCATTCCGGGGCCGGCGCAGCCGGAGCCCGGAACCCATGCACACCGGGCTGCGAACACGGTGGAAATGCGGTGTTCTTGGGTTCCGGGCTCGGCCCTTCGGGACCGCCCCGGAATGACGCTTCTTAACCTCGATAAAGTCTTCACACGCTCGAAGGCGGGAACCCGGGAGGCGTTGCGCGACAGCAGAAGATTTTCTTTCAAAGAGGAGTGACAACATGGCAGGCAACGGACAAACCGTCATCGACCTCGACAGGCAGCGCATGGACGCGATGGCGAAAAAAGACATCGCCAAATTGAACGAGCTGATCTCGAACGACCTCGTCTACACCCATTCGACCGCCCGGCTCGACACCAAGCAAAGCCTGATCGGCAACATGGAATCGGGCGGCACGGTCTACACGTCGGTGGTCCCGTCCGACGTCAAGGCACACGACCTCGGCGACACCGTCGTTCTGACCGGCTCGTGCAAGATCAGCGTCATATCGCAGGGCCGCCCGAACAGCTTCGGTGTCCGCTTTACCGACGTGTGGTCCAACAAGGGTGGCAAGTGGCAGATGGTCGCCTGGCAGTCGACCCGCACCCCGGATTGACCGCGCCCGGACCCATCTGAACAACGCTCGGTTCGGGGAATTGGCTCCGTCCTTAACCCTCTCCCCCAAGCGGGCGAGGGTGGGGCGGGGGCAGCCGCCCGGTCGCCCAAGCATCTCTGCCGTTCAATCGAGCTTGATCCAGGTCAGTTCGTGCTTGTTGTTGAACAGGTGCCGCAGCTGCGAGCCCGGGATCGCCGCGAACCGACGGGCAATGGGGTGGTCGGTCGCACCCTGGAATTTGACCGTGCACACAAAGTGGCGGCAGGTCCCGGCCGCGAGCCAGCGCTCGATCAGCGCCAGCAGCCGCGCCGGATAGCATACGACATCCGAAAACAGCCAGTCGACTGGCCCTAGAACGCGCGGGTCGAGCGCAAAGGCGCTCTCCCGTCGCTGCTCGATTGCGGGCAGGCAGGCGACCTCGGCCGCCAGCGACGCCTTGTCGACGCTGACCACGCGCGCACCCATCCGCGCCAACGCCCAGCTCCAGCCGCCGGGGCTGCTGCCGAGGTCGACGCAAACCTCGCCGGGTTGCGGATGGTGGCCGACCAGGGTCAGCGCCTCCCACAATTTCAGATAGGCGCGGCTCGGCGGCCCGAGCCGGTCTTCGACAAACCGCACTTCGCCGTTTGGGAACGGGCTCGTGCAGCGCGCCGCCGCCAGCACCGTGCCGGCATCGAGCAAGGTCCACGAACCAAGCGATGCCGTCGGCGCCGGTGTCCCGAATTCCAATGGCCGCGCCGACACCTTTGGCAATTGCTGCTGGATCAGGACGGCGCGCCGGTGCAGCACCGGTGCGTAGACCGCCCAATTGCGCTGAATCGCGCGCAGTTTCGCCGCCGCGTCGGCGATCGAGGCGACCGCGATCTCCCGCGGGTCGAGCCAGATATTGGCCGCCCACGCCGCCGGCTGGGGTGGCCCCGAGCCGACCAGCAGCCGGCCATGCGCCCGTTCGACCGGCCCCAGCTCGCGGGCGAGCTCGTCGACGTATCCGTCGGCGGCGAGATAAGCGGCACGCGCGGTCATTCCGCCGCAATATCGCATATCTGGCTTGGCGGATCGACGTCGCGTTCAGACGATTTCGCGATGCCCAATGAGCCCCAATTCAGGCAAGTAATCGAAACTGGCACTGGAGTTGTGGGCGCGGACTAGTATCTTGCTGTTGGCTATCGGGGTAGAGGGATCGGCATTGCAGCAACCCCAGGCCGATAACGACCCCTCGCCCCTCTAGAAGCTACTCGCCTATACGTTCGTACGTCCGGCATCTTTCGCATTTTATGCCACAAGACCGGCGAACGTCAGACCCACACTTGGTAATGAGGGCTGCGGCAGGCCCAAAAGGCGTACAAGCCAGTCTCCTGTGCCAGCCCCAATTAAACGTCCTGGGCTCCGGGGTAGACTGCGTAGCCGCCGATGATAAAGCCGTAGAGACTGTAGCTGGCGAGGCCCGTCTGCGAGGGAGGTGCGAATGTCAGTGTGAACCCGCCGCCCACGGTGTTCTGATGGGCTTTCGCCTGGTAGACGCTTTGGTTGGCGCCGCCAAGTGGGATGCCGAGGAAACTCAAGCTCCAGCTTGTATTCTCGTCGAAAGACTCATTGAACTCCGAATAGTCCCCGGTCGCGTAAGTGATCACGACGGTCGGCATCTGACTGACGGCGAGGCCGGCGAGCCTGCCGAAATTCCCGCCGACGCCGAGGTTGAAGCCATTCGGCGCGCCATTGGGAAAGGCATAGCCGGTATTGGCGAAGACAGGGTTTTGCGGGGTTCCGGTGTTGGGGTTGGTTGCTGCTTGCTGGATCATGCCGGCAAGATACCAACCGCTCGCCGCCGACTGCTGCCAAAGCTGGGGAAGGATGGCAACCAGGGTCGGGTTTGGGTAAGTGAGCTGAACACTCGCCGAGGTGCCGGTTCCATTGGCGCTGAAGAGATTGAACTTGACGCTTCCGCTGACGCCCAGGATAAAGGCGTCGATCGGAATGTCGCCGCCGCCGTTCACGTCGAAGTTTACGTTGACCTCGTCGCTCGATGATTGCGAGGCTGTGCAGTCGACCTCTAAGGTGTTGGTCGAGGTCGCGTTCAGGTCAGTAAAGAGCACGGGCGCCGAAGGGTTCGTGGAATAAGCCGGCATATTCATCGCAGGCGCATTGGGCTGCGTCGGATCCCACGTCTGAAATGTCGCCGGCGGGGAATTGAGGTTGGTAATCAACTGGTTTCGGACCCACATTTGAGTTGACTGCAGATTAGAAATCGGCCACGCGGCCTCCATGTCGTTTATCCAGGTGGTAAGCGGCCCGATTAGGGACTGCGCCGAGCTCGGCATGTAGGGAAGGCTCGCTTGCAGATTTCTGACGCCTGCGGTGAGGTTTAGCGGCGGCTGTTTGTTTTGCAAAGTGCCGCTCCAGATATTTGTGACCTGGTACATGATGTAGTCGATCGGGGTCGCCACGTCCACAGCGGCCATCTGCGCAGCCGTAATAGGCCCATATTCTCCCTCCCAGCTGGTTACTAGCGTGGTCTGGTCATTCGAACTCTTGATGGCCGCGTTGCTAACCGTGGCCGCGTCGGCCGCTGACAATTCCCAGGACATCGCATTCAAAAGTTCTAAATAGTTGCTGTTAAAAGAGCCTCCAAGATCAAGGGCCACCGCCGTGCCGGGCGGGCTATCGGAGACCGCCGAGACCGTCGAATCCAGCACGTTGTATGTGGGCGTGTTGAAGTCGAGAGAGTTGGGAATGACGTAATCGTAATAGAAAACCTGTCCGGCCGTCTGGATCGGGGTGATGGAGACGTTTCCAAGCTGGCCGAGGGCGGTTGTCGCCTTGCTGGCGATGGTAGCAAAAAACGCTTGCTGCGCGTCAGATACGGTACCGTTCATGATAAAGCTCCTTGCTGTTTACGCACCGCGCCAGTCGGCGCGGCGCATGGGTATGGTCGCCAATATTGGCGTATCCGACTACTTAACGTTGATGACTCTCAACGTAACACCTTCATAGGCAACCCAGTTCAGGGGGGTTACCGTCCAAGTGACCGACCACGCTCGTGGGTTGCCGTTAAAGTTATATTGGACGATTTGGGCGGCGCTACTCGGATTCGGCGGTTGAATGCTTTGCATCGTCGTGCTCGCCCACGTTAGCATCGCACTGTTGAGGGCGCCTGAGAACAGACCGAATTCATTCGGGTTCATCGCATGATCAGTTTGGTAGGTGATCCGTGCCTGTATTCCCTGCGGGGTCCAAGATACTTGGGCGGTAAACGGTGGCATCGCGACCTCCATGCATTTGTACTGTATCCGGCAGCTCTGGGCAGCTGGGTGCGTTTCTCAAACCGGAAACGAACCGGGCAATGAGGCGGCGATAGGAGACTGACGGCTACGAGACGGAGCCAAAAAATTTCAAAAAAAATTCCAAATCGGTGGCTCGCCATCGCGGCAAGTTTCCGCTAAATTAACCATTCGCACCCCGTGCTTGTGGATTCTGTTAAATGGCCAAGGGGAGAGCGGAGAGGTCGGGTACTTTTCTGTTTGAAGGCTTCCGCTTTGAAAGCGGTGCTGGCGAATTGTTCCGCCTTGGCGAGGCCGGTGCCAGCGAATCTGTCGCGATTGGATCGCGCGCACTCGGCTTGCTGGAGCTACTGGTCGATCGGCGCGGCAGGCTCGTCACCAAAGACGAGATCATGGACGCGGTCTGGCACGGGGTGATCGTCGAGGAGGCCAATCTGACCGTCCAGATTGCCGCGCTCCGCCGCATCATCGACCGCGGCCGCAATGCTGCGAGCTGCATCCAAACGGTTCCCGGTCGCGGCTATCGGTTTGTCGCGCCGGTCGTCACGGAAGCGGAGAAAACCGTCACAGCGCCGCCGCCGCAGGACGATGCCGAGCGGGACCCCGCACCAGCGCCGCATGATGGCGCCGAACGCCGGCAGATCACCGCCATGTCTTGCGAGCTGATCGGCATGTCGGGGCGAGACGACGTGGACCTCGAAGATCTGCGCACGGCCGTCGGCGCCTTTCAGCGCTGCGTCGCAGAGACGGCCGATCGCCACGACGGGTTCATTGCCAGGCATCTCGGGAATACCGTGCTCGTCCTTTTTGGCCATCCCACAACGCACGAACACGACGCCGAACGGGCAGTCCGCGCGGGACTCGAACTGTGCACGGCGGTCAGTACCTTGGATGCCGACATGGTGATGCGGTTCCGGGCAGGCATAGCGACGGGCATGGTCATCATTGGCGATCGCCTCGGGGCCGGCGAGGTGCGAGGCCTCGAAATTGTTGGTGACGTCCCCATGCTGGCCGATCGGCTCCGGGTATTGGCGCGACCGGAAATGGTCGCAATCGAGCCGGTAACGCGGCGTCTGATCGGCGATCTGTTCCACTGTCGTGATCTCGGCGCCATCGATGCAAACAGCGGCGCCGACCCGATGCCGCTTTGGCACGTGCTGGGCGAGAGTGTCGTCGCGAGCCGCTTCGAGGCGCTGCGTCCGACGACTTTGACGCCGCTCGTCGGGCGCGATGAAGAACTCGAACAACTCAAGCGCCGCTGGGCCCGAGCACAGTCGGGTGAGGGGTGCGCCGTGCTGCTCTGCGGCGAGCCGGGCGTTGGAAAGTCTCGACTTTCGGCGGGGCTCGCGGAATACATCGAAACCGAGCCGCACACCAGCCTGCGGTTTTTTTGTTCGCCCCATCACCAGGATAGCGCACTTTACCCGGTGATCGTTCAGCTCGACCGAGCGGCGGGCTTCCTCCCAGAGGACTCGCGTGATGCCAAATCACGCAAACTGGAGGCACTGCTGGCCCCGTTATCGCCGTCGGAAGAAGACATTCTTCTCCTTGCCGAACTGATGTCGATCACCAGCGGCAATCTCAGTCTTGGCCTCACCCCACAGCAGAAGAAGCAGAAGACATACGAAGCTTGGCTACGGCAGGTCGCGGCGACCGCGGCGCGGCAGCCAGTTCTGATGATCTTTGAGGATGTTCAATGGATTGATCCGTCCTCACATGAGCTGCTCGATCTGACAATCCAGCGCATCGACCGATTGCCGGTGCTGCTGATCGGAACCTTCCGCCCCGAGTTTCAGGCCCCGTGGATTGGCCTGCCGCAGGTCACCCTCCAGTTCCTAAACCGGCTTGGCCGACGCAGCTCGGCAGCCCTGATAGAGGTTTTGGCAGGCAGGGAGAGCTCACTTCCCAGCAATGTCGTGTGCGAGATCATCGAGCGCAGCGATGGCGTGCCGTTGTTTCTCGAGGAGATCACATGGACGGTTCTGGAAAGTTCGGGATGGGCGGCCAATCCCAGCGCCGACCACGACCAGGGGCGGTCCGTCGCGCCGACGGCATCACCGGTGGGGCCACTTGTTCCAGCGACGTTGCATGCCTCGTTGATGGCGCGGCTTGACCGCCTTGGCTTTGCAGCAAAAGCGGTCGCCCAGATTGGCGCGGCAATCGGGCGAGAGTTTTCATTCGAGATATTGTCGGCGGTTGCCCAGCGGGATCAGGCGGAACTGCGTGAGGCAATGGATCGCCTGGTCGACGCAGGCTTGGTGTTTCGTCGCGGCACCCCGCCGCTGGCAAGTTTTTTGTTCAAGCACGCGTTGGTGCGTGACATCGCTTACGATACGTTGCTCCGCGGCCCGCGACAGGCGTTACATCGCTCGATCGCCACCGCGATCGAGGAGCGCTTTCCCGAGATCTCGGAGGCCGAGCCGGAACGGCTTGCCCAGCACTTAGCCGAGGCGGGCCTTGCTGAGCAGGCGGTGATATACTGGGAACGAGCCGCCCAAAGATCGCTTGCTCGTCCGGCTATGCCTGAAGCTGTTGCCCAGCTAAAGAAAGCCCTGGGACTGCTGTTGACGCTTCCCGGCTCCGAAGACCGGTCGCGCAAAGAACTCGACCTGCTGATCGCGTTAGGATCGGCATTGCACGGCGCGAAGGGTACCGGCGGGCAGGAACTCGGCCGAACATTTGCCCGCGCTCGCGAATTGTTGGTTAGTTTGTCCAATACGCCGCATCTTGTCATTGTGTTCTACGGAAGCTTCCTTTTTCAGCTCGGGCGAGACGTAGGGGCGGCCCATCAGATCGGCAAAGAACTGCTGCGGCTCGGCCGTGGGCGCCGCGACAGCACCGCGCGGATGATGGCGCACCGCATGATCGGCCAGTCGTATTGGCACCTTGGGGAACAAGCTTCAGCCCGCCCCAATCTGGAGAGGGCGCTTGGACTCTATGATCCGAGCCGGCATCGTTCGATGTCCCCAGAAATCTCGACGACGTCTGGAATCTGCCTTCAATATCTATCGGGGGTTCTTATCCTGCTAGGATACCTGGATCAATCTATTCCTATATTTCGCGCAGCAGAGAGTGACCTTGAGGAGATGATCGCAATTCGGCCACGCGCTTTCCAAATTTCGAGCGCTTATTTTAATTTTTGCGTCATCCAACAATC
>Ga0210390_10003254_pt1 | contig 13994 bp, 14 predicted proteins | sample IncBWH11OmetaG_FD_161050 | JGI IMG/M metagenome (GOLD analysis project Ga0210390, IMG submission 161050) | Forest soil microbial communities from Barre Woods Harvard Forest LTER site, Petersham, Massachusetts, United States - Inc-BW-H-11-O ...
GATATCGAGGCGGCGCCTAAGTGGGCCCGGAAGAACGACTTGTCCCTTCGTGGAAACTTTGGTCTGCATGGTAAGAAATTCTTACCTTGATCGCGCCGATTTCGCAACACCTCATCTTCATGTTTCTAACTGACCGTTTCCGTTGTTGGGCTGAATCGGGCTGGAGAATGTGGGAGAAAACGCCCAAGTCGTTGGAATGATGGTGGCCAGGGACGGAGTTGAACCGCCGCCGCCAGCCTTTTCAGAGTGTGGATAACCAGTGTTTCTAAGAACTTACAAGGACACGTGGGACTGCCAAGTACTTGTAAGTAGCTGCATGACGCGTTGAGTGCGGACTGGAACTGCGGACCAGTAATCGGGGTCCTGCATAAGAAAATAACTTTCCCAGGAGTGATTGATAGTTCAGTTTCCTTCCGCATTGGGATCGTACTTCTTCCTGCCAATCCCTTTCTGTGCAGTTCTGTTCGGGCCGGGTTCGAAATATTTTCGCCATATTTCTCATGCCGCAGGTTCCTTTTATACATAGAGCAGAAAATATCTCGGCGGATCTATGGGATCACCTCGCTAAAGGACGCGGGCGCTTGCGTGCGGCCATTGCTGTTGCCGTAGGATTCCCCAAACGGTCCTAAAAGCACTTCTAGGCGCTTTAGGCACCTTAGGCACTTTAAGCACTTCTTGAGAAGTTGTTTTGAAGTCGGAAAGAAAAAAGGGTTCTGCACGACAATCTGGACAAATGCGCAATCTACGCGGCTTTCTGGAAAGCGACGAATTCGGTCTTAGTGGCGGCCAAGCGCTGTGCCTTTAGCAGCAGATAGTTCATGTCTCGATAACCGCGGCCACGGCGGAGCAGAGCTTTGATGTTGCCGTTGACGGCTTCCACCACACCCATCGGTACCTTCGTCCGGCAATAGTTCAAGATACCCTCGAGATGATCCAGCAACATTTGGGCTAGTTTCTCCATCGGTTTCAGCCGCTGCCAGCGCAACTGGTCGATCCATTTCTGCAGATAACGCAACATGGCTCCTTCGTAGCTGTAATCCCACAAGTGCGAGAGGCTCTCCTTTAGTAGGTAGGCTTTGAGAATGCGCCGGTTCAGAGCAAACAGGGCGTTCAACTGACGCCGCTTGCCGCGATCCAGATTGAGCCAACTGGTCAAAAGCAACCAGCGCTTTCCCCGTACCAGATCCCGTGCTGCTCCTCCTTTGCGGAAGAACTCGGCCCGCCGCACTTCGTCCACCGCTTGGCTGGCATGCTGCAGAATATGAAACTTGTCGTAGACGATCCGGCACTCCGGCACCCACTGTTCCAGGCTTTGCCGAAACGGTTCCCACATGTCCACACACGCGGCTCGAATCGCACTTCGTTGAAACGCACTCAGATGTTTCTCGAAGAACTCGTCCAGCGTTTGCTTCTTCCGCTCCCGTCCAAACCACAGCGGTTCTCCCGTCTCCAGATTGCTCACCACCGTCAGAAACTTTTGCTTCTTCCCCAAATGGATCTCATCCACTCCCATCTGGCGCAACGCCGGCTTTCTTCGCCCCTCCGACCAGCGAGTCAGATAGCGCACGTCGATGGCTCGCACCGTGCTGCTGGCCATGCCAAACTGTCGCGCTACTCGTCGTACCGCCGCGCTCTCACAGGCCAACCCCACCGCCTCTTCGAAGCGCTTGCTGAACGGCGCCTTGCTCGGTAACTGCGGTACTTTCTCCGCCTTGATTCCGCAGTCCGGACAGCGCACCCGAGAGAGCTCAATCACCACCGTCGTGCGGTACTCCGACCACGGCAGATCGCGCACCTCCCGCTCATAGACCTCGGCTACTTTGCCGATTCTCCGACCACAACCGGAACACTCCAGTTTGCGGTTCCCCCGCTTTCGTCGCACCCACAGTCGCAGCGTCTTAGCGACTTCGTCGATCTCGCTGCGATACACCCGGTACCCTGGCCATCCCAAAATCTTTGTCCATGCGTTCTCGCTCATCCTACAGAGCGTACGGAAATCTTCCCCTTTAGCAAAGCCCCATCCGTCGATCACTTGTTCAGATTCCTGCGCAGAGCCGAAAAAAGATTCTTTGAGAGAAAGCAACAAATGCGTCTTGCGCGGTTTCTATTCGAATAATGTTCTCGCCCGCCCATGACGCGAAGACTAACGCCAGCCGAGTAGTTAATGGGCTCGAAATCTATCGAACGAAGCCGGACGCCACAGGCCGGCCTTCAGACGATGCCGTGATTTCAGCCCGGTCTCGACTCTCGCTGTAGGGGGTTTTATGAGCGAGATGCACGAAGCAATATCAGTCAGCCAGCCCTTCTCTCATTTCGAGAGGTTCCTCGATTCGCGCGAAGCCGCAGCATTGCTGCAGATCCACCCGAAAACACTTCAACGCCTCGCTCGCAGGGGCGAGATACGCGCTATGCGGATCGGAAAATTGTGGCGCTTCCGCGCATTCGATCTCGACGCGTGGGTACATTTGTGGTTAAAAGTGGCCAGCTAGCTTCGGTGGCAAAAGTCTACCCGCCGCTAGTGATTGCAAAGTGATTGCAGAATCCCGCGACTAAAACTGCACGACCGACAATCCGGGAATCATCTGGAAGTGGCGGAGATTGCCCGTGGCTACGCTGTAGCCGAGTTCCAAGGCCGTCACCCCGATCAACAGATCGGATAGCGGAAGACGAATGCCTTTCGCTTGGTTCTCGCCATCGATCTGTCCGACACGAAGGGCAAGAGACACCGTTACCGGATGCATAGGCAGGGCCGTGAGAAGCTCCTGAATGAACTGCTGCCGCTTCTCTTTTCGCTGCGACGTATCGGCACGGGCCGCACCGTGGGCCAGTTCGATCAGAGTAACCACGGAGACGGCGATATCGATATTCCCTGCCTTGCCCGAGATCGCGGCAAGCATCTGCCGCGCGTTTTGCCCCTGGCGCTCGGCTGTGATCAGTACACTGGAATCGAGGATTAGTCCCATGCGGGCGGTTCGAGCGGCTCACGATGACTTTCGACAGCCGCTTCCACATCCCTAGCGAAGTCCGGATCGATGGTCGCCGTCGAGTCCTCGGGTAGCAACGCGATGCACTCCGAGATGGACCGGCGCGGCGGGACTGGTGCATGGATCACCGCCACCGGCAGCTTCCCACTCTCGATCACGATTTCCGCGCCCGCACGCACCCTCGCGAGCAGCCCAGCAAAGTCATTGGCGGCTTCTGCTTCCGTGATATGAATCACATGGTCAGCCATGCCACGATTATACCGTCATTCCGTGTTCAGATCGCAGTCTCTAAGGCCACACAAGCCAACGACTTTTAGCCCCCTACCGGACATTCTACAGCCTCAAAAGACGATCTTCCTCTCTATACATACGGAGGTTTGCCTCGGTTTGGGGAGGGTTAAGAATGAGGAGAGACGATGACAAAAAGGCTATTGGAATATCCACGCCAATAAAACTAAAAAGGCTCCTGGTCGGCGCCCACACCGCAGAGTTCAGCAGCATGCACTATTGCCTTCGCTACGCGGTTCGCGAGCTCTTCGTCCGAGAAATACAACTGTTTTGATTCAACGCCGGAAGAAGTGATTTTCAGGACGAAAGTCGCAGAGGCCTCGGTGACTCGGAACCTTCCACCGGCGTCGCCTCCAAGACTTAGAACTGGCGGTCCATCCCAGATCCCGAACCCGCTTGCAAGGGAGCGAGCCGCCCGAAAATCTTTTAACGCAAATACTTCGAGGTGGCTGATGTGACGGAATGAGAGTCGAGCGTTGTTGGAGTCAAAACTAATGGTGCACATTGTCGCACTGGGCTTAACCTGAAAATAATCCACCGCAAAGGCAGTGAGACTTGCCGGCACAGAATTTGGAACCTCTTTACCCTGATTATTAATACTGACTTCTGTCCACTTAGCATCCCTTATCCTTAGCATCCACCCGGCCTTGTGTGCTGAGCTTGTTTGTAATAAAGTTGAGCGTTTCAGCCAGAGTGGGTCCGTCGTTTACTGATGACCGGATTGGAGGAATGCTTCATTGTTTGACCGATTCGCGCAGTAGGGCGGCTACTTGTTCTGCTGCTTCCTTTGTAGGGAACTTGAAATCTCGTGTGTAACCCCAAGCGTTAACGGCCACCGAATAAAGTGATGGCTGGACATTTTCCTGGTAGGCAGACGGATCTCCCTGGTGACGATAGCGGTGCATGTAGTCCTGTGAAGAGAGCACATCCACGCCGAAGATTTCATCTAAATAATACGAAAAACTTATTGGGCCTTCGCTAGTGTTATAGTCGGCTAGTGCATCTGTCCTCGGGCGAATGGCGGTAACGTCCCATGGAGAGAACAAAGAGCTGTGGCTCAATGTGCGCCGTTGTCATCGGATGACCTTGGTTCGCCAATTCCTGAGCCCACCAATCACCAGCCGGCACCACAAGGACCTTCTTGATTGCCTGGACAGCATGAACGCTGTCACCCTCCGAATTAGCACCTCTCTGTTTGGCTGTACCACCGTCTGCCGAGAATGTGCTCTTGAAATGCCCGACTAATATGCATTTTGCCGAATCGAAGCGAAAGTTGGTTAGGTCGAAGCACCACTCGGCTGCGCTGTCCTGGCCAGACCCGTTGTCGTGCGTGTACACAGCAAAGTGGAGGGCGTCCTGCTCGTTCAGCTTGTCCTCAATGAACTTCATGGTGGTTTCCAGGCTGGGCCCGTTTATCCGCGGGCTTGGGTGAACGTGCTTTCTGCGCAGTAACGGTGCTTACAGCGAACACCGCACAAGAAACAGCCATCAAGAATCGCTTCGTCATAACCCTCTCCTCCGTCGTGTGACCCTGATCTTTTGGCTCGACGTTTCGTACTGGCTCTGTGAAGAAAAACGTTACATGGTTTATTCGGAGATTCAGGCTGGCTGCCGCTACCAAACCGATCGACGGATGTCCTGCCGACGTAGCTTGTTTAAAGGAATTGCTCCATCCGCAACACGACGAATGTCGATTACTTGTTCAAATCCGCCGAAATGTCCAAATCGACGTCTGATATTCCGATTTCTTCCCGGTGGTGGGTGATGCGGCAGGCCATGGGGGCCGCGACAACCTTCGTGCATGCAAACTTGGCCTGATTCCACGGCCCCACATCGAGTTCCTGCTGCACTTCTGCAGCTTGAGTTGTGGCGGTCGAAGGGAGGGCTTGTCCGATATCAGGAAACAAGGTCTTGCGCACTTCTTGGTATCGGGCGGCTCCGGCGGAAAGAGCACTCTCGCTGATTTTGGACATGTCATCTTCGACCTCCCATAGTTCTACAGTCGCATTCCAGTCGATGCGATCGAGATGCGCGAAGTGCGAAATTTCGTCGTGAGCTTTCTTGGCCTTGGCAGCCGTATCCGGTAGAAAGATGGGGCCGATGATCCTCTTTGTAAGCGCAGGTACCAGCATTCTGTGAATGTCAACCGTAGCGGGATAGTTTTCGGCCCCCGCCATTCCCGTCACAAACAATGCGGTGATCAGGCATAGAAGCTTGCCGCGATGATTCTTCATGGCACATATTCTCCTTTGTTGGAAACTTGAACGTCAGCAGGATTCGCCACCTAGAATCCTGCGTTCATCGTTAACTGGATCGGAGGGGGAAAACGTTACATGTTTTTCGGAGAACTTGTTCGGACGGCGGCAACGTGACGCCATCGCGCGCGAGACGCAAGAAGAAGAAAAGCTCGTCCACCGGCAAACTGTGCGGATGAGAAGGTAGATTAAAAGGCGAAGAGACCCCAGGTTCGGGGTCTCTTTCGTTTATCCCAGCCAGTTTCTGCTGTTGATCTGCTGTGGCGAGACCCGACGTTGCAATGATAAGCGAGCTTGCTCTCGGGCCTCACGGGACTGGCGCTAGTAGCACCGCTCTCCAACGCACTGACTCGGCTGAACGCGGCTACCGCTGCGAACTTGATTGCGGGCAGCTTCCTGCATGGCGGCGTTGAGGTTTTGTCTCATCATCTGGTACTCCTGCTGGAGTGCCGCAGACTGGTCCGTTTCGTTGCCATCGTTGTCCGCATCCGTATCCTGAGATTGGTCATCATCATCGTCATCGGTGACTTGCTGCACGTTATTGCTCGTTTGCACCACACCATCCGACCCCGCAGGAGTGAGCACCACCCTGTTCCACGGGTTAGCCGGGGCAGGACTGGAGAGGCTTTGCTGAACCTGCTGTTGTGGTGTTTGCCCAGGCTGCAAGTTCGAGTTCAGCCCCCTCTCATCTTGTACCGAACCATGGCACCCGTACACGCTACCCGTATAGCCAGAGATGATTGCCGAACCATCAGGCTGGACAGGCGTTCCGTATCCGGGGCAGGTATAAACATGGACCCCACCAACCCGGCTTACGGCTTCTCCGGAATAGCCAGTTTGGGCCTGTTGTCCGGGACCGATGGGCATCCCGCCCCACACGTCACCCAAGCTTGTGAAAGTGACGTTAACCGGGAAGCTGCACGGGTTTACGATAAACAGCGTGTCGTTTTCGATTTGCTGATTACTGCACTGCGGGACAGGTGTAACAGAATTTTGCGCTGCTGCCATGCCGGTCAACAGAACAACGGCAATCAGCCCTAGAACGCTGGTGCGATGGTTTTTCATAGTTGCTTCTCCTGTGATTGAAATTTTTTGAGTCGCGAGATTTTTGGCCCTGACGCCTTTCAATCCCGGCCTTCATACATGACTGGCCCGGGGAGTCAAACCGTTACATGCCTTTATCAAAGATTTTTTCCGAGGAGGACTACTATGTTCGAATCGAACCGGGTGGGGAATCTTCCAGGAAACGGAGCGGATCGTGCAGGCTGGAAATGTCCTCAAGAATAAAGGAAAGAGACCTCAGGTTCGAGGTCTCTTTTGACTGCTCGGTTTCGGTTAATCCCCTTCGCCGTGAATCTAAAATGCTATGAACGCGTTCTGCCCAGTAGTTCCGCCCCAGTTGTATAGGATCCTACGACCGTAGAAAAACGAGAAACCCAAGGTTACGGAGTTCCCGCTGTGGGACGGTCCAATGTACATGTAGTCTGCGGTCATGCCCTGATTCAGTTCCGGAGTAATATCCGCGGCCACTACGTCAAGGATCGTCGACTCGCCGTTGGCTCCTGCGATCTCCACGCTCAACGCGGTCGGAGACGCTGGACAATAGATGACCCCGCAAGTGGGAAAGCCAAATACTCCATTGTTCAGCAATCCGAAGTCCGGTGTGCCGCTGTCGAAACCTGCTCCGTACGACCCCGTGCTGAGGTAGGCGGTCAAGGGGAAGTCGTAAAGTGTCGCGGACCCTAGCTGATTGTTGCTTTCGGTGCCGATACCAAAGTAAAGAGAGCCTTGGACGTTTACAGCCCCTCCCGCCGGAATCGCCGGAATATTAAAAACCACGCCGTTATTATCGGTGGGGAATAGAGCAACCGGATTCCACACCAGCTGGGAAACCTGCAGCAAGGTGTTTTGACAGAAATTGTTTTGCCCTACTGTTAGGCATTGGTAATAGTACGTAATTGGGCCAGAAAAACAGGCGTTTCCGCAGTCTGTTTCCCCAGCAACTCCCAGAATGCCATTGAATCCTGCGGTTTGCGGCGATGACAAAGCACTTAAGCCGCTTCCGCAAGATGCAGGCGGAGCGTAGGTCGTGTCACCCACGAGCTGTATGGTCGCGCTGGCGGCGACCTCTCCGGACAACTTAACATCGGCTGTCGCCAGCGGTCCCCACGCGTAGCCCGTGTCAAACGACTGGCACTCGTAAAACGTGTTTGTGCTACTCAACTGCTCGAGCGGAACCGGTATCGAAACGACCGACTCGAACAGCCTGAGTCCCGTCGAACCGCTGTCCACCAGTACATTGTTTATAGTTTGACACGTCGATGTGCCTGGGACACAGATCGTGACGCTTGCGAGCGGCCGATTCATGCTCGGAGACGAACCGGTTCCGGCGCCGACCACTATCGGAAGTTCGTTCGGCGCTGTTGGCGTCTGCGGCGGGGGTGGTGGGGGCGGCGGCGTCGGTCCGTTGCCACCACTACCGTCAGCGTTCATATTGCAACCGGAGCTGATGAGAAGGGCCGCGAACAAGGCGAAGATCGCGAGCTTACTCGTGATATTAATTGCCCGCATGGGCCGGCTCGAATCGGCTGGGGCAGATGCGGGATGGTACATGGATTTTGTCATAATCGTCCTCCTCGATTTTTGCGGCCTCACCGCTCCGCATTCATCAGTAGCTTGTTCGAATTGGAAAAACGTTACATGCTTCCTTGAAAATCTAGAATTCTGCAGGGTGCGACAATTCGATTCCTTACCAACGACTCGGAAGGCCGACTGAGCGACAGATCGTGGGATGCAGGTGAGCTCAGATGCGTAGGTGTGAGCCGAGTAGAATCTGAGCCATACTAGGAATTTGAGTGAAGCTGGAGATGCATTAACGCGGAAATCTAACTCCTCGCAGTTAGGCTCTTGAGGCGGGAGGGACACGTGATCCAGATCAAGGTTATGCTAGATGCATGGCGGCGATTGTCCCGAGCATCTTAAGGGAGAAATGCTAAGCACGCTTCGCGAATATGCACTGGCTTTCCGCCCGAAACTGATGGCCGCGACACCCAGCGTAGAACTGCCTGGCAGCGATGTAATAAGGAATTAGCGCGGCGACTGGAGCAATACGCTCGAACGTTGCCAACAGCCAACCAGTAATATTGAAAAATCCCCAAAGGAGAACTATTGGCGAGGGAAGTCGTACTCCCTCAGGTTGTGATTATTGGTCCACACAAAATTATTCGCGTAGCAAACCAGACTGTTAAAGAAAGTGTCAACTTGGGGATCCGAAGCGGATGCGAGCTGCCATTTGATGTCGAGTGAAAAGTAGCTTCCGCAGTCCTGGGTCCACGACTCGCCAGGCTTCAACGTGACAGTCCGAAGCGTGGCTTCATCGTTCCAGTCGTCGGAGGTGCTGTCGCCGTTCCTGCCGCGTATCTCAAACGTCAGCGTGTCCCAGTTCTGAGCAGGGTTCACGAAGTGCCACTGCCGTTGCCCATCGCTCGAACCCTGGCCGCCGCTGGCGGCAGAGTTCTGCCCCGGTGGTGGTCCCGATCCGGTCCACGAAGCCACTTCTGCATCGCTGGGAAGCGAGCCAAGCAGGTTCCGCGATGAAAGGTACGCCGCCGCGCGCCCATCGTACGCGCACTGGTTGCAGAACGGGCTCTGCAGCGTGTGGTTCGGCTCCAGTCTTGGAGTGACGGTGCAGGTCCACGGACCGCTATCGCCCTGTTTCCGATAACAAAATTTCAGATCGATTGGCTGCGTGCAAATATTGGTGATTGTCACAGAACCCAGGTTCCCCTGGCCCGTGCGCAGGCATTCGTCGTCGTAAGGAGGATGGTTCGGCGATGGTTGAGCCTGCGCCGCAGGCTGAGGCGGCGGCAGCGGCGTCAGCCGATTGCATGTGAGAGAGCCGGAATCATTGTCATAACTTCCTCCCGGGTGCCCCACGATTCGGAATGTCATCGATGTCGGGCTGTTCATCGTGCCTACAAAATCATCGCCATTGTGCTCCTGCGAAGTAAGGATCTTGATATTTGAGCCATTCAATTCCCACTTCGGAGGGTAGTCGTAAAAAATAACGCCGTACTGGGTGTTCATCACCTTCGCAGTTCCGTTTTCAAGAAACGTAGCGGATAAGCTCCATCTGTCACTACCGCCGTTGTCATTTGCCTGCACCAGCTGGCACGCCCAGGTGCTTCCCACTAAGCCGCCCGATGGCGACGCCTGCCCGATTTGGGCCCCCTGCGGAGTGCTCGTCGCAGCAGCCCCACCGGTCTCACTCAATTTGGTTCTCGCGGCGGTGAGCACTTGCTTTGCGCCGTTAACTCTTGGGTCATACAAAAGCGCCACACGCGACTCGGTTGTGGCTTCCTCGTACTTTCCAGCACGGTAAAGAACGGCTGCCAGGTTAGCGTGGGAAATTGCATCCGCTCCTGTGCCAAGCGTTATGGGCGTAGAAACGTCTGCATCAGCGTCCTTGAGCAAAGAGGGGGTGCGCAACGTTGCATAAACCGAAAAAGTCTTGCCTCCATCTGCTATCTGTGAAATCAAGAGATCGTAGCACCGACCGTCTGGATGCGCCTTGTTTCTCAGGAGTGCCAAGCTCCCGCGGACTTGTGCACCAGCATTTACTACTATTTGCCCTTTCAACTGCAACGGCACAACCAGCGAACCTGTAAATGCTGTTCCGCTTTGATCTGCAAGAGAACTGATTTGGTTTAGGATTTTGACTCTTAGCAAAGTTCCGGCTTGGAACGACAATCCGCCAATTTCCGCTGGATCTGTCAGGTAAAAAGTCCCGGTGGCACCTGCCGACGCCGTCACTTGGCCAATCTGAAACGTCCGCATCTGATAGTTTGCCGTCTGCTTTTGCGCCCATGCGAGAGTCTCAAGAACTATTAAAGAAAAGAATAGAAGTTGGCGGCTTGTTCGCATTGGTCAACCTCGCTTTGGAACGTTCGCAATGTCGTTTTCGGCCTGCAAGGCTCGCTTGGCACGTTCACGGACCGTCAAAATTAAAAGATGAGAGCTAAGTTCGCAGAATAGATTTTGTTATTTGTTCACGGCGCGAAAGCTGTACACGTCCACTTCTTCCTCACCGCCCTTGGTCCCGACTAGGGTTCCGCTCAGCTTTACGACGTAGTCGTCAGCTTGGATTAAACGTGACGATATCTGCAAATCAACTACCTTGTTGCCGCCCGACAACTGGCTCTTAAGTCCGCCGATACGTTGAATAACGTTGCCTTCTGCCGTTTCCACTACGGCCACATAAGCTGGGTGGTCGTCGTTATCGAGAGCCAGCCGAACCTTAATCCAGGGAGCTTTGGGAGGTAGAGCGAACACCCTCGCCTCAGCTCCTCCACTCCTCGATATGCCCGGAGTCAGTTGCACCGTGAATTCGTCGAGTTCAGGTTTGTCCGCCTTGGCTATCTCAATTCCCGCAGTATTACCTCCGCCCGGGACTTGGCCATTCGGGGCCGGAGCCGCTGTACCCGGTGATTGAGGCCTGCCGTTCGGCTCCACGTGAGGCGGTGGCAAGGATGCGCGAAGGCTGCGATCACTCGTGGTCTTCAGCCAGCCGATGACCAGGACCATTGCCACAGCACCCGCCGCTAGTCCCCATCGCAGCTTCGGACTCGATTGGCTGAATAGAAACGTCAACGACTGCCAGAAAGAAGACTTCTGAACAGACGCAACTTGCCTGGGCTCCCGCGAAATTTCGGTTAGTGCGCTCGCAAATTGTACTCGTGCTCGTCGTTGAGGGGGCCCCAAGTATTGCCGCTCGAATTCCTGTCTGTCAAAATCCGAGAGCTTGCCTCGGACGTATGAATCAATCAAGTCGTTTTCCGCTTCGGTTAATTCTTCAAAAAGGCTCGCGTCGGAGAGATACCTGTTCTCCAGATCGGCCCGTTCTTCCGGCGACGCCTTGCCAAGAAGATAGCGCTTCATTGTTCCCTGATCACTCATGGCACTTTTCGCCTCTGTTACGCCCGGGCAACTCTGCACACCTCGCCCGGAACCGCGTCTGTCTATACTGGCACCCATTCAGGAAACGTTACATAGACTAGCCAGCCAGCAATGCTGGTACTGTCACGAGAATCCCGTAACCGCTTTTTATTGAGATGGATACGTCGACGTAAGGCTTCCTCCCGCCCGCATGTGCCGCCGCGACTCCAGACAAGTGCTGACGCACTGTTCAAGTTTCTCCCTTAACCGGTTCGCGCGCACTCGCAGCGCGATCATAGTGATACCGGCGGCGCTGGCCAGCTTCTGTCGATGCACCTTCTGCTTTTCATCCTGGGCGCTGTAATAATCCAGTGCGAGTGTGCGGTCCGCAGACCTCAGGTTTCCCAGGCACTCTCTAAGGCAGGCGAGACTATTCTGATGATCTAGGTCTGCAACGATCTCTTGCTCATGGTCCCGAGGGTCTGCCAGCGATTCTTGGCCACCCGGCCGGTCTTCGATGTGAGTCTCCCGCTGACTCTTCTTATAGGATTCAAGGCGGAGATTCCGCGCCACTCCAACGACAAATTCACTGACATCGCGGATTTCCTCATCCTGAGGTTTCCTGGCCACCCTGTCGAGAACCTCGTCTGCAAGTTCCTCCGGAAACGGACACTGATTCCACTCGAAGAACTTCATCAGGCGGCAACGAAGGCCCCGATATTTCTCCCATGCGTTCGCCGGCTCGGAATCCAGCCGCATGAGTAAGCGGTTGAGATCGGTCCGCTTGTCAGCGTGTTCGTTGATTTCTCCTGTGCTTTCCATCGATTCGATGATCTCAGTCGCCGGGCCGTCACTTCCACTCACCCTGCAACGTAAACGCCGCCCAGTAATAGGGGTGCGCCCATCTCTTCCGCTTCTGCATTTCCAACTGCGCCTGCCGCAGCGCCGCCGCGGGAGGCAGACCAGCCTGCAGCATACCTTTATAGAACTCTGCCATCAATTCAGAAGTCGCAACATCGTCAACCTTCCACAGGCTCGCTACTACTCGGCTCGCCCCCGCATACATGAATCCTCGCGTAAGTCCTACCAGTCCTTCTCCGCTGATTTCCTTTCCTAAACCCGTTTCGCACGCGCTGAGTACTACCAAATCGGCGGGAACCGTGAGATTGTAGACATCCTGCAGGTCCAAGAACCCATCACGAGGTTTGCCGTCTGGGCCCACTAAAGACAAGACCAGTCCTGACAATTCGGGGTGCTCATTATCCAGAAGCCCGTGGGTGGCAAAGTGCACGATTCGGTATTGACTCAGTTCCTTGCTGAGGGCAGTTTCGCGGCTAGCATTAAAGTCTAGCGCCTCCATCCCTGCTCCCGGTTTCGTGATCGCCATGATCGCCGCTGCCTCACGTCGCGAGAAAGCCAGACGCGACAACACCATTCCCGACTGCTGCGTTCCGGCGCTTACATCTTGAATCGAACGAGTCAAGTGTTCCGTAGATTCGGTAGTCAGCGTACGGCCAACCTCCTTATCCCCCGCCGAGGTTCTTTCCTCTGTCTTCCCAACTCGCGGATCGTTCTTGTCGAACACGGGATCAGCCAGAATCGCAACTTCTTTCGTAGGCTGGGTGGCGCGCTCGCTCGCCTGCCGCCGCAACGAGGCCAGCACCGATGCCGATGGCAGATTCACGATTTCGTGCTCTGCCATCAGCGGAACCGCAGCCTTCGATGCGTCGCTTGCTGGAACCGGCAATACAGCGAATGGCACGAACTGAAGCGCACCGTCTGCAACGATGACCAACCGCTTGCCTTCCAAACGCTGCATCACCGGCCCCAGCACGATCTGGCTTAACGTTGCGGATGTCTTCCGGTATTCTGCATCCTTCCGTGCGAGGCGGGCTGCGCGTTGCGCGCCGGTTTCACCTTCCACGCGGCGGTTGCGTGTGGTCAGGAGATCGTAGGTCCGGCGGGCCGTATTCTCAACTTCTTCGCGTTTGGGCAATTCGTAAGAATCCAGGGATGTGGGTGTTACAACAAACACCAGGCTGCGCTTCGCTCCTAAGGAGTAATTCAATAGCACGGTTTGGGGATCGAGCAATTGCTGTGCCTCGCTGGCACTCAATGGCTTAGGCTGAGTCAGCGCCGCATATTTCGGACTGCTCGTCCGAATCTGCCCCTCAAGCTCCTGATACTCGGACAACACTTCATCCAAATCCCGGTTTACCGACGCAAGTTGTTCGGGAGTGTGTTCACCTTCCAGCAGGCTGATTTTGCGATTCGTCTTTGCGGTCAGATTGGCCTGCAAAAGACGCTCTTTTTCGATCAATGCTGGATCAGCGCCCTGATGAATATCCACATGAGCCCCAGCCAACATTTCCAGCAGGGTTCGAGCGCGCGATCGTTCGAGAACATCGAAGGCCAGGGTGGGCTTGTTCTGCTCCACCAGGAGATCCGCATATTCGGAATAGTAATCTGCGCGTTTCGCGCGAAAGTCAGCCCGAACCTCGGCCGAGCCTCCTAACCGTGTCAACTGATGATC
>Ga0210390_10003255_pt1 | contig 13994 bp, 9 predicted proteins | sample IncBWH11OmetaG_FD_161050 | JGI IMG/M metagenome (GOLD analysis project Ga0210390, IMG submission 161050) | Forest soil microbial communities from Barre Woods Harvard Forest LTER site, Petersham, Massachusetts, United States - Inc-BW-H-11-O ...
CCGGCCCCCACACACCGTGCACTCGGTGGACAGGGTCTCGAGCAGGCCCTCCGAGACCCGTTTGCGGGTCATCTCGACCAGGCCCAGCTCGGAGATGTCGAAGACCTGGGTCCGCGTCTTGTCCCGAGACAGGGCGTTGCGCAGCGCCGCCGCCACCTTGTCGCGGTTCTCCCGGACCTCCATGTCGATGAAGTCGATCACGATGATGCCGCCGATGTCTCGCAGCCGGAGCTGACGCGCCACCTCTTCGGCCGCCTCGAGGTTGTTGCGGAAGACGGTCTCCTCGAGATTCGTCTTGCCGACGTTCTTGCCGGTGTTGACGTCGATCACCGTCAGCGCCTCGGTCCGCTCGATGATGAGCGAACCTCCAGACGGCAACCACACCTTGCGGTCCAGTGCCTTGTGGAGCTGCTCGTGCACGTGGTAGCGCTCGAAGATCGGCAGCCCCTCCGCCTCGGCGTCGTAGTACTCGACCCGCTCGGCCAGCTCGGGGCTCACCGCCATCACGTAGTCGCGCACCTGCTCGTACAGCGCCCGGTCGTCGATGACCACGCCCCGGTACTCGGAGTTCAACTCCTCGCGCAGGATGCGCACCGCCAGGTCCGGCTCGCGGTAGAGGAGACCGGGCGCGTTCGACTTCTTGGCCTCGACCTCGATGGCGTTCCACTGCTCGACGAGGGTCGTGACGTCGCGCTGGAGCTCATCGGCCGAGACGCCCTCGGCCGCCGTGCGCACGATCATCCCGTGGCCCGTGGGCTTCACCTCGTCGATGATGCGGCGCAACCGCCGCCGCTCGTTGTCCCCGAGGCGCTTGGAGATCCCGAAGGCGCTCGAGTTGGGGACCAGGACCGCGAAGCGCCCCGGCAGCGAGACCTCCTGGGTCAGCCGCGCCCCCTTGGCTCCTATGGGGTTCTTGGTGACCTGGCACAGGATCGTCTGCCCGGCCTTGAGCACGTCCTCGATCCGGGGTTGTTGCGACGCGCCACCCTCGATGTCTTCCTTGTCGTAGCGGACGTCACCCCGGTAGAGCACGGCGTTCTTGGGGATCCCGATGTCGACGAACGCCGCCTCCATGCCTGGCAGGACGTTCTGCACACGGCCCCGGTAGACGTTGCCGTCGATCTGGTTCGAATCGTCGGCCGCCCGCGACACGTAGTGCTCGACGAGAGAGCGGCCCTCGAGCATGGCGATCTGGGTCATGTGCGGCTGCACGTGCACGCAGACCAGGTAGCGGCCGGTCTGGCGCGAGCGCCGTTCCCGCCCGGACCGTCGCCGTCCTCGGCTGCGTCCCTCCCCCTGTTCGGCGTCGTCGTTCCGCTCCACTGCGGGCGCTCGGCGACCGGCGACGTCGGTCCGGCCCTCCTTCGGGGCGGGGGCGTCGGGTCGTACCAACGGGACGACCGGCGCGGCGGTCGCGGTGGGCTTCGGTGCGGGTACGACGGGCGCCGGGCGCGTGTCGCCGATTTTGGGTTTGCGTGGCGCCGGGCGCGGCGGAGCCGCCGGGCTAGCGCCCTCCGTACCCTCGGCGAGGCTCTCCGGGGGCGGTCCCTGCTGAGGGCCGCCACCCTCCGGGTTCCCGCTGAATTCGGTCTCTGACATGAGGGGGGTCCCTCCTTGCGTCCTGTTGCGGGGCGTCGCCGGTCCCGGGCCCACTCCAAGGGAGCGGCTCGAACCGTGCGCCGTCACGCTCGATCCATTGATGCGTCCGTCGGGCCCTTCCGAGCACCGCACCGGTGCCCAGAGCCGTCACGAGGTCACCTGGCCGCACCCCCAGGGGGCGCGTGGCCAGTTCGGCCTGCAGGTGACCATGGGAATCAGTGGTCGACAGCGCCAGGATGGCCGGACGGACATCGTCGTCGGTCGGACGACCCTTCCGCTCCCGCCGAACCATGAGGACGGGGGTAGCGAGCAACTTCTCCACCCGGTCCGCCAACTCCTCACTCGGCACGCTGAGCACCTCTAGCTCCCAAGTACACGATGCTACCTCCTGCTGGAGCGAGCCCTCCGTATCCGCGACGAAGGCGGCCACCTGGACCTCGATGCCGTCGGGCAACACGGCGGTGAGGGCCGCCGGGAGCTCCGCAACGGGTGTCTCCCCCGGCGGGGCCGCCCCCAGACGGACGTCGAGGTACTCGCCGTCCGACTCGCAGCCCGTCGGCAGGGCGAGCCCGAAGCTGACCAGCGGGTGGGGCACGAAGCCCTGCGAGTAGGCGACGGGCAGTCCGCTGCGGCGGAGCGCCCGTTCCCACATCCGCGCCACGTCGCGGTGGCTCGTGAAGCGGATCTTGCCCGCCTTGGAGAACCGGAGGCGCAGCCGGCGTCTCTCCTCAGCCGGCACGGCTGACGAGCTGGACCGGGATGCGGTGGCCCTCGGCGAGGTCCTGGCCCGTGCCCTGGCTGCCGCCCGCAGGAGGCACGGCCGACGCCACCACGTGCTCGAGGCCGAACCCGGTGCAGGCGCCGCAGTCGTAGCACGGCGTCCACCGGCAGTCCTCGACGGCGACGCTTGCGAGTGCGTCCTGCCAGTCGCCCCAGAGGAAATCGCGGTGGAGCCCGGCAGAGATGTGGTCCCACGGCAGTGCCTCGTCGGCATCCCGGTCGCGGTGGCAGACCTCATCGAAACTCAGCCCCTCGGCAGCGAGCGCCTCCTGCCACAGCGAGAGGTCGAAACGCTCGGACCACTCCTGGAACGTGCCGCCGGCGCGCCAGACCCGCTCGATCACCGCGCCCATACGCCGATCGCCCCTGCTGGCGAGCCCCTCGGCCACCGACGCGGCCGGTTCGTGCCAGCGGATGGTGAGCCCGCGGGTGCGCTTCGCCTCGGCCCGCAGCAGCGCCACCTTGCGTTCCAGCTCGGCTGCGGTGTCCATCCCGAACCACTGGAACGGCGTGTGCGCCTTGGGGACGAAGCCCCCGACCGACGCCACGACCGTGACGGACTTCTGGTAGCGACGACCGATCTCCGCGCACCGGGCGCCGAGCTCTGCGATGCCGAGCACGTCCTCGTCGCGCTCGGTCGGCAAGCCGATCAGGAAGTAGAGCTTCACGCGCCGCCAGCCCTGGCTGAACGCCGCATCGACCGCGCCGTACAGGTCCTCCTCGGTGATCAGCTTGTTGATCACCGTGCGCATGCGCCACGTGCCGCCCTCCGGCGCGAACGTGAGGCCGGTGCGTCGGACCTTCTGGATCTCGGCCGCCGTCCCGACGGTGAACGCGTCAACCCGCAACGACGGCAGGCTGACCGAGACCCGGCCGTCGTGGTCGGGGTCGTTGACGATCTCGCGCACGGTCTCCTCGATGCCCGAGAAGTCGGCGCTCGAGAGCGACGTCAGCGCGACCTCGTCGTGGCCGCTCCAGTCGAGCCCGGACCGCACCATCTCGCGGACCTGCGCCGCCGGCCGCTCGCGCACCGGACGGGTGATCATGCCCGCCTGACAGAACCGACAGCCCCGTGTGCACCCACGGAAGACCTCGACGTTGAGGCGGTCGTGCACCACCTCGGTCAGCGGGACCAGCGGGCGCCGCGGGTAGGGCCAGTCCGCCAGGTCGCTGACGGTTCGCTTCGTGACCTCCGGCGGCACGGCGCCGTCGCGCCCCCGCGTGGCCGTCAGCCGTCCCTCCGCGTACTCGGGCTCGTAGAGCGCCGGGACGTACACCCCCTCGATCTCGGCCAGAGCGCGCAGCAGTGCGTCGCGGTCCCGTCGCTGCCCGGCCGACGCCCGCCAGGCCACGACCGCCTCGGTCATCTCGCCTACGACTTCCTCGCCGTCGCCCAGGACGAACGCGTCGACGAAGTCGGCTAACGGTTCGGGGTTGAACGCGCAGTGGCCCCCCGCCACCACGAGCGCGTCGTCGTCAGCGCGGTCGGCGGAGTGGATCGGCAGCCCGGCCAGGTCGATGAGGTTGACCACGTTCGTGTACACCAGCTCGGCCGAGAGGTTGAACGCCAGCACGTCGAAGGCCTCCGCGGGCAGATGCTGTTCGACGCTGAAGAGCGGTACAGAGGCGGCCCGCATCGCGGCCTCCATGTCGACCCATGGCGCATACGCACGCTCCGCCACGGCGTCGGAGCGCTCGTTGAGGATCTCGTAGAGGATCTGCAGACCCTGGTTGGGGAGACCGATCTCGTACGTGTCCGGGTAGAGCAACAGCCAGGCCACCTTGTCCGGCCCGTGCTCGGGTACCTGTGATCCCTGTTCACCCCCGATGTAGCGCGCCGGCTTGGCCACCTTCGGCAACAGTTGCTCGATCTGGGGCCACAGGGTCTCCATCGGCCCCCAACCGTAGAGGACGTTCAGCCGCCCACCGTCGTCGTGCTCGTGGTCGTCGAGGTTCCGGCCGTCCCGGCTGCGCTCGTGGTGGTGGTGGAGGACGTCCCGCCCTTCCCCGCCGTGGTCGTCGTCGTGGTCGTCGGTGGGGTGTTACTCGGGGGGCTCGACGGCGTCGGCGTCTTGATCGGCGAGCTGATTTGGGGCTGGTTCCCGGCGATGTAGTTGAAGATGTTGCGCACGAGTGGGGCCGCGGCCGAGGCGCCGTATCCGCCCTGCCCGATCACCGCGAGCACGAGGTACTGCGGGTTCGGGTTGGGGCCGAAGGCCACGAACCAGCTGTTGGGCTCCTGGTTCGCCTGGTTCGACGCGGTGCCGGTCTTGCCGGCCAGGTTCCACGCCGATGGGAACCCGACGAAGTCTCCGTAGGCCGTGCCGTTCCGGTTCGAGATCACGCCTTCGAGCCCCTGGAGGATGGCCGAGTAGGTCGCCGGGGAGATCGCGACGTGCCCGGTCACCTTCGGCGCGATCTTCTCGACGACCTTTCCGGTCATCGGGTCGACGATCTCGGACGCGACCTGGGGTGCGTAGCGGGTACCGCCGTTTGCGAACGTCGCGTACGCCACGGCCTGCTCGATCGGGGTGAGTACGGTCGCGCCCTGGCCGAAGGCCATCTCGATGTTGTCCCCGGTGTACCAGGTCGTCGTTGGGAAGGCTCCGGGAGCTTCCGCGTGCAGCTTCTGTCGTGTGGTCTGGCTGTCGATCCGACCCTGCGCCTCTCCGGGAAGGTCGATGCCGGTAATGGTCCCCTCGCCGTACGAGGTGCCCTCGTTCTGGATCGCGTCCTGCCCGTACGTGCCCCGGTCGTTGTAGAAGAGGTCTCCGAGGTTGTAGAAGAACGCGTCGGAGGAGACGGTCAGCGCACCCGAGATGTTGTAGTCCCCGGTGCCGTCGCCCGGGTTGTCCTTCAGGACGCAGCCTTGCGTGCTCTGCACACCCGGGGCGGGACAGCCCGGGATCTTGAACGAACCGGTGTCGGGATAGTACTGACCTGGCGTCCAAATTCCGTCTTGCAATGCTGCGGTCGCCGTCACGAGCTTGAAGGTGGATCCCGGCGTGTACAAGCCCTCGATCGCGTAGTTGTTCTCTGCCCCGCTCGCCTGCAACGCGGTGTAGTTCGAGTTCGAGATCCCCCCGATCCACTCGTTGAGGTCGTAGCTCGGATACGAGGCCATGGCGAGGACCTGGCCGTTCTGCGGGTTCAAGACGACGACGGCACCCGTGGTGGCCGCCGGGTAGCGCTGGTCGATGCCGTCGAAGGTGTTGCGGTCCGCGAGGATCTGCTGTTGCAGTTCCTGCTCCACCGTTTGCTGCAGGCCGGTGTCGATGTTGAGCACCACCGTGTCGCCGATCTGGGGCGCCGTGGTGCTCAGGGTCCCGACCACGTTGCCCTGGGCGTCCACGGATAGGGCCTGGCGCCCGGCTGTCCCCCGCAGATAGCTCTCGTACTGTGCCTCGATCCCGGCGACACCGATCTGGCTCCCCTGGGTGTAGCCCTGGTTGGAGTGCTGGGCGAGGTAGGCCGAAGTGATGTCGCCCACGTAGCCCAGGATCTGGGTGCCGGTGGTCCCACCTTGCGGATAGGTCCGCTGTGCGACCGTCTCTGCGCTCACGCCCGGATAGTCCGATTGGTGGGTCTGGAGGTACTGCACCGTGGACGCACTCACGCCGACGGCGACCGGGACCGGCTCGTACGGGCTGTACTGGTTGTTGTTCACCGAAGCGTCCACTTGCGCCGGTGTCTGGCCGACCAGCGCCGCCACCTTGCCGATGATGGACGGCTCCTGCAGGACCTCGGCGCGTGCCAACAGGATCTCTTCCTGGGGGATATTCGATACGAGCACCGTGTCGTTGCGGTCAACGATCTCGCCGCGGGGCGACGGGACGCTCACGACGCGCACCTCGTTGCGCGTCACCGCTGCCGCGTAGGTCTTGCCCTCGACGACCTGGAGTGTCCACAGGCGCAGCACCAGGATGCCGAACAGGACGAGCACAACCACCCCCACGATCCGGATGCGCACGTTTGGCCGCGACTCCAACACGTCTTCTTCGGGCGAGCCGACGATCGACGACACGCTGACGCTCTTGCGCGGGCGCATGCGCAGCTGATGTGCACCCCCCCGCCGCGTTCGGCGGGGTCGCCGCGTGGTCGGCTTGGGGTGCAGCCTGTCGCCGCGGATGGGATGGCGGAGGGTCCGCCTCACCAGATTCGGGAGCCGGTCTCGGCCGGGACGAGCGAATGGCGGTTGTTCTCACCGGCCAGCGCCCAACGCATGAGCCGGCTCACGGGGAGCACGAACACGACACTGGAGATACTCACCATCAAGAAAAGGGCCACGAAGTCGATCTGCACCATCTGCGGCTGGCCGAGGATTGCGCCGAGCACGGCGAACAGCATGTCCGCTGCGACACTGCCAGTGAGCGCGGCCACCGGCTTGAGCCAGGTGGTCCGGGGGTCGACTGCCGCGGTCAATGCACCCACCGCGTACCCGAGCAGGCACCCCACCAGGGCGGACAGCCCGAAAGGCGTCGGTAGCACGAGGTCGAAAACCAGACCGGACCAAAAGCCGACGATGCCTCCCGTCTCCGGCCCATCGGCGAGGGCCGCCGTGATCGGCAACAGCCACAGGAGGTCGGGGTGCACGCCCCCTATCCGCAAGGCCACCATCATCGTCTGCTGCACCATCAGGACGACGAAGATGACCAGGGCCACCCGGACAATGGAGCGGGCCGTCACGCGTTCGGCACCCACTGGACGACGTCGACGTAGGCCAGCTGGTTGAGGTTGGCCGAAGGCTCGACCGTGATGGAGATCTGACTGGCCCCGGACGGTGTGTGGAAGCTCGACACGGTGGCGACCGGGATGCCGGGAGGGAACGCTGCGGCCTGCAGGCCGCTGGTGTACATGGTCTGTCCCCTGCGCAGCGGCGTCCCCGGCGAAACGAGGTCAGCAGTCAGATCGCTGCCGGGGCCCTGGCCGTCGACGATCGCGGCGTACTTGTTGCCCGGACCGAACACGACACCCACCTTGAACTGACCATCGGTGATCAAGCGGACAACGCTCGTGTGGTGGAACGACTGGATCACCTGTCCGACGAGTCCGCCGGCGCCGACCACTGGGTACCCGACATCGACACCGTCGGCGCGTCCCTTGTCGAGCGTGATGGTGGCGGTGAAGTTCGACGAGTACTGGTCCTGCGTCTGCGCCGTCACCGTCGGCAACGAATTCAGGAATGGCAGGCTCTCGAGCTGTGTCAGCTCGCGCAGCTGGTTCTGTTCGAACCCCTTCTCGGCCTGGGTAGCCCGCAGTTGGCCGATCTGCCGTTGCAACTGCTCGTTCTCAGACTGGACCGCGCCGTAGTTGAACGCACCAGCGAAGAAGTTGCCGATGGGGTTGATGATGTCCTCCACGCCCTGACGCAAGGGCGAGTAGATGTCGTTCGCCACCGACTTGATGCCCGACGTCAGGCTGTGGGTCCGGCCGTTGAGGTCGAGCGAGATGAGCGAGAGCGAAACGACGACAAGGACGATGACCGTCAGCGTGCGGCGGGACCGCCGGGACCGGGCCACCCAGGAGAAATCCGATACGTCAGCGCGTTGAGGTGGTGATCAGCACCCGCTTCAGCGCTTCGAACTCTTCCAGGCACTGGCCGCTGCCGACGGCGACGCAGTTGAGCGGGTCGCGGGCCACCACAATGGGCATCCCCGTCTCGTGCTGGAGCCGCGACTCGAGCCCGTGCAGCATGGCCCCGCCCCCCGTGAGCACGATCCCCTGCTCCATGATGTCGGCCGCCAATTCGGGAGGCGTCCGGTCGAGCGTCACCTTGACCGCGTCGATGATGGCCGACACCGGTTCTTCGATCGAACGCCGGATCTCTTCGGTCGAGACCACGATCGTCTTGGGCAGACCGCTTACGAGGTCGCGGCCGCGGATTTCGGCGTGCAGCTCTTGCTCGAGCGGGTATGCCGAGCCGAGCGTGATCTTGATCTCCTCAGCCGTGCGCTCACCGAGGGCGAGGCTGAATTCCTTCTTCACGAACGACACGATGGCGTCGTCGAGCTCGTCTCCTCCGATACGCACCGACTGGCTCGTGACGATGCCGCCGAGTGAGATGACCGCAACCTCGGTCGTGCCACCACCGATATCGACGACCATGTTGCCCGTCGGCTCGTGCACCGGGAGTCCCGCGCCGATCGCGGCGGCCATGGGCTCTTCGATGATGTAGGCACGCCGCGCACCCGCGTACTCGGCAGCTTCCATCACGGCCCGACGCTCGACCCCCGTGATGCCCGACGGGACGCAGATGACCATCCGGGGCTTGGCAAACCGACGTTGGTGTACCCGGTGGATGAAGTAGCGGAGCATCTTCTCGCAGATCTCGAAGTCCGCGATGACGCCGTCCTTCAGAGGCCGGATGGCCTGGATGTTTGAAGGCGTGCGGCCGATCATCCGCTTGGCCTCCGCCCCCACCGCCAGGGGACGTCCGTCCTTTATGTCGACGGCGACGACGGAGGGTTCGTTCAGGACGATCCCGCGGCCGCGGACGTACACGAGCGTGTTCGCGGTCCCAAGGTCGACGGCCATGTCACGGCCAAGCAGGGATAGGCGATTTTCTGCCATGTCTGGATCTCCACGAAGAATGGCGGCAGGCGTCGGAGGGGATCCCGGCGCCCGTTGTAGCGACCACAGGCTACGGGACGACGCGAACCTTCACAAGGCGGTCGTGAGAGAAGTGCATTCTGAACTGGGTTTCTGTCGCACCCCCGGTGCTGGGAGTGGACGCGGCGCTCAGGACGCCAGGTCGGGGAAGAACAGTGCGATCTCCCGAGCAGCCGACTCGTACGAATCGGACCCGTGCACCAAGTTCTCGGTCGTCTCGATGCCGAAGTCACCGCGGATGGTCCCCGGCGCGGCTTCGGCCGGATTGGTCGTCCCCATCATGAGGCGCACCACGGCGTAAGTGTCCTTCGGGCCTTCGACCACCATGATCAGCGACGGCGAGCGCGTGATGAACGTTACGAGGTCACTGAAGAACGGCCGCTCGGCATGCTCGGCGTAATGGCGCTCGGCCACCTCTTTGGTCATGGTGCGGAGCTCGGCCGCCACGATGCGCAGGTTCTTGCGCTCCAGACGGCTGACGATCTCACCGGCGAGGCCCCGCTCGACGCCGTCGGGCTTCACAATGACAAGGGTGCGGTCCACGGGTCTCCGAGATTACACAACCCGGAACGGGTCAGCGTCCGGCTTCCTCCCACGGAACGCTCGAGGCCAGGGCGTCGGCGCGAGCCGTGCCGACGACATAGAGCGAACCCGCGACGACGACCAGGCCGTCGGCATCCACCATCCCGCGCGCCACGCGCAAGGCGTCGCGCACATCGGGCTCTTCGTAGACGGTGATGCCCAAGGCGCGCCCGGCCTCGGCCACTGCGGCGACGGGCATCGCACGCGGCGAGTCCGGTTCGCAGGCGATGACGTCGCGTACGCCGGCGGCGGCGAGCGGCTCGAGCATTGCTGATGGATCACGACCGGTCAGCATCCCGACCACTGCGACGGTCGTGCCGTCGACGGCGAACTCCTCGGTCAGCGCGGCACCCAGGGCGGCCATACCGGCGGCGTTGTGCGCGCCGTCGATCAGCAACAGCGGGCGGCGCCCCAACACTTCGAGACGACCCGGCACGCGCACCGAGGCGAAGCCCTCTCCCACCACTTCGGGTGCGAGCGCGTCGCCGAAGAACGCCTCGGCGGCAGCCAGGGCGACGGCCGCGTTGGCGCCCTGGTGGGCACCGTGCAGCGGGATGAGGACGTCCTCGTAACGACCGCCCGGGGTCCACAGGGTCACCAGCCGGCCACCCACCGCAACCTGGTTCGACGCGCAACCGAAGTCCCGCCCGGCGACCCAGACCGAAGCGGCACCGACCTCGTCGGCCCTGGTCAGAACGATGTCGAGGAGGTCCGGGGCCAGCTCCCCCAGCACGAGCCGGCTGCCCGCCTTGATGATCCCGGCCTTGTCCTCTGCGATCCCCTCGAGCGTCGGTCCGAGCACGTCGGTGTGGTCGAAACTGACGTTCGTCAGGACCGCGACGTCCCCATTGACCACGTTCGTACAGTCCCACGTGCCGCCGAGACCGACCTCGACGACCATGGCGTCGACTGCTTCGGTGGCGAACCACGACAGCGCGGCGGCGGTGAGGAGCTCGAAGCGGGTCGGACGATCCTCGAGCAACGATTCGAGCAAGGCGAGCTCGCCCACGACCTCGGCCAGCGCGCCATCGTCGATAGGTTCGCCGTTGCGCGCGATGCGCTCGGCAACGACATGCAGGTTCGGACTGGTGTAGGTGCCGACACTGAGACCCTTGGCGAGGAAGAGCATCGTGACCATGGCCGAGGTGGATCCCTTGCCGTTGGTCCCGGTGATGTGGACGGAGGGGATTGAGTCCTGGGGATCGCCCAGGAGCGCGCAGAGGGCGCGCATGCCGTCGAGCGTGGGTACGAGCCGGCGGCGCGGCATGTGCTTCTCGAAATCAATATGGGAGTCAACCCAAGCGACCGCGTCGTCGGCGCTCTCGAACCGAACTGGCGCCGGCGGCTCCACGGCGACCGGCTTCTTCGAGGTCGGCGCTGTCAGGAGGCGGCGCGGCGCGACCGCGTCGACTTGACCGGCGCACCCCCGAGCGGCACGAGCGTCGGGGCCACCCGGTCGAGGACCACGGAGCGGTCAACGACGCACTTGCCCACGTCGGTACGGCTGGGGAGGTCGTACATCACGTCGAGCAGCACCTCTTCGAGGATGGCGCGCAGGCCGCGCGCGCCGGTGCCGCGCAGCAGCGCCTGCTCGGCGACCGCCTCGAGCGCGTCCGGCGTGAACTCGAGCTCCACATTGTCCAGTGCGAAGACCCGCTCGTACTGCTTGGTCAGCGCGTTCTTCGGCTCGACGAGGATCTGCACCAATGCGTCCTTGAACAAAGGAGACACCGCGCTCACCACCGGAAGGCGTCCGATGAACTCGGGGATCAGTCCGAACTTGATGAGATCCTCGGGAAGGACGTTGCGCAAGATCTCACCGTCGTCTCGGTCCTTGCGGTGTACCTCGGCACGGAAACCGATGCCCCGCTTGCCGACGCGGCTCTCGATCAACTTGTCGAGGCCGGCGAAGGCGCCACCGCAGATGAAGAGGATGTTCGTCGTGTCGATCTGGATGAACTCTTGGTGCGGATGCTTGCGTCCGCCCTGCGGCGGCACCGAGGCCGTCGTGCCCTCGAGGATCTTCAACAGAGCCTGTTGCACGCCCTCGCCCGACACGTCGCGGGTGATGGAGGGGTTCTCGCTCTTGCGGGCGATCTTGTCGATCTCGTCGATGTAGATGATGCCGGTTTCAGCGCGCTTGACGTCGTAATCGGCCGCCTGGATGAGCTTCAGCAGGATGTTCTCGACGTCCTCGCCCACGTAGCCGGCTTCGGTCAGCGCCGTGGCGTCGGCGATGGCGAACGGCACGTTCAGCATTCGGGCCAGGGTCTGGGCCAACAGGGTCTTGCCGCAGCCGGTCGGCCCGAGCAGAAGGATGTTCGACTTGGAGAGCTCGATCCCGTCCTCGTGTACCGGCGGCCCCGCCTGGACCCGCTTGTAGTGGTTGTAGACGGCGACCGAGAGGATCTTCTTGGCGTATTCCTGCCCGACGACGTAGTCGTTGAGGAAGTCGAAGATCTCCCGGGGCTTGGGAAGGTCCTCGAAGCTCAGCTCCGCGGACTCGTCACGCTCCTCCGCGATGATGTCGTTGCACAGATCAATGCACTCGTCGCAGATGTAGACGCCGGGACCGGCGATCAGCTTCTTGACCTGTTTCTGGGTCTTCCCACAGAAGCTGCACTTGACGAGGTCCCCACCCTCACCGAACTTGGCCACCCGATTGCTCTCCCGTCCGATCTCTGTTCCGACTCGCCTATGCGGCGCCGATGGCCTCGAGCGGAGCGACCGTGCGGGCCGTGATGACCTCGTCGATCACACCGTACGTGACCGCCTCCTCCGCCGTCATGATGAAGTCCCGGTCGGTGTCCTGAGCCACCTTCTCCTGGGTCTGGCCCGTGTCCTCGGCCAGCATGTGCGAGAGCAGGTCCCGCATGCGGAGGATTTCCTTGGCCTGCAGCTCGATGTCGCTCGCCTGGCCCTCGACGCCTCCCCACGGCTGGTGCAGAAGGATGCGGGCATGCGGCAATGCGAACCGCTTGCCCTTGGCCCCGGCGGCCAGGAGCACGGCTGCCGCCGACGCAGCCTGGCCGAAGCAGAAGGTCGAGACGTCGGCCTTGATGAACTTCAACGTGTCGTAGATCGCGAACAGAGCCGTGATCTCACCGCCGGGCGAATTGATGTAGAGGTGGATGTCCTTGTCGGGCTCTTCGGACTCGAGGAACAGCATCTGCGCGCAGACGAGGTTCGCCACCGTGTCGTTGACGGGCGTCCCGAGGAAGATGATCCGCTCTCGCAAGAGACGTGAATAGAGGTCGTACTGGCGCTCGCCGCGATTGGTCGACTCGACCACCCAGGGCACGCTGTAGTTGTACGCCTCCAGGTGATCAGCCATCCTCTGCATCCTCACTCGTCTCCTCGTCCTGCTCGACTTCGCCATCCCCCGAAGCATCCACTTTGAGGTCGTCCCGTGACATCGGGTTGCCCTCTTCGTCAACGAGATCAACGTGGTCCAGCAGCCACTCCAGAGCTTTGCCCTTTCGAAGCTCCGAGCGTACCGCGCCGGTCCGCCCGGCCGTGTCGAGGCGGCGGCGCAGGTCGGCCGGGCTCGTGTCCATCCGCTCGGCCATTGTGGATACCTCGGCATCGAGCTCGTCATCACTGAGCGGAAGTTCTTCGGCCTCGACCAGGGCACGTAGGGCCAGGTCAGCCTTCACCGCAGCATGAGCGTCGACCCGGACGGATGCGAGCAGCTCGTCCGGTGAGGTGCCCGTGGCCTGGAAGTACTCGGCCAAGCCGAGTTTCTGAGCCTCCAACCGGTGCTGGAGGTCGTGCAGACGTTCGTTCACTTCGGCATCCACCAGAACGTCGGGGACGTCTTCGTCGGTGACCAGAGCGCTGAGCGCCTCGATCGCCTTCTGCCGCAGCGTCATCTGCGTCTGGACCAACTTCACCCGCCGAATCCGCTCCTCGATGTCGGCGCGCAGCTCGGCCATCGTTGCGAACTCCGAGCTCTCGGCGGCCCATTCGTCGGTCTCCGCCGGGAGCTTTTTGACCTTGACTTCCTTGACGAGCACGCGGAACGCGATCTGCTCGTCGGGGTTCTGCGGGCTCGCGGCATCAAAGCCGAGGATGGCCCCGGCCTTGGCCCCGTGCAGTTCCGCATCGAGCTCGGGCACGACGGTGCCGCTGCCCACCTCGTAGAGGTAGTCGTCCACGCCGACCACTTCGGCGTCGGACGCGTCGTTGCCGTGCAGGTCGATCGTCACGAGATCACCATCGATGGCGGGGCGGTCGACCACGTCGAGCTCGGCGTCGTTCTCACGGAGACGGTCGATCTGATGCTGTATCTCTTCGTCCTTGACGCCGAGGCCCGGCAATGTCACCTGCAGACCGTCGTAACCCGGGATAGAGACGAGAGGTCGAACCTGCACAACGGCATCGAAGGAAACGGCCCCGCTCTGCTCGCCGCCGCTGCTGTCGCT
>Ga0210390_10003256_pt1 | contig 13992 bp, 11 predicted proteins | sample IncBWH11OmetaG_FD_161050 | JGI IMG/M metagenome (GOLD analysis project Ga0210390, IMG submission 161050) | Forest soil microbial communities from Barre Woods Harvard Forest LTER site, Petersham, Massachusetts, United States - Inc-BW-H-11-O ...
AACAAGTGGTAAACCAGGTCGACGAGGTCACACTCGCCAATCTGATTTACGAATTCGGTGAGGAAAGGAGGTCGCGGAGAATCGCCAGAGCCATTGTCCGGTCGCGGCCGATACGATCTACCGCACAACTTGCGGATGTCATATCAGCCGCGGCCCGGCCAATGAATCAGGCAGAACGCAGAATTCATCCCGCGACGCGAACCTTTCAGGCTCTCCGAATCTTCGTAAACGACGAATTGAAAGAATTGCAGGCGCTGCTCGATGCGGCCCCGCAAGTGCTGAAACCGGGCGGGCGGCTGGTGATCATCAGCTTCCACTCGTTGGAGGATCGCATCGTGAAAGATGCTCTCCGCGAAGGGGTGAAGCAGGGTTACTACAAGCTGCTGACCAAAAAGCCGGTGACCGCCGGGGAAGAAGAGATTGATCGCAATCCGCGATCACGCAGCGCAAAGTTGCGGGCAGCGGAAAAAGTTTAAGAGTTTTTTCAAGAGGTTGTCATTCCGAGCAAAGCGAGGAATCTGCTGTTTGCCCGCTCGGATAAGAAACAGGTTCTGGTGGTGGGTAGAAAAGGGGAGACAATGCATAACGGAACTTTGATTGAACAACTGATGGCAACGGTAGAGCGCACCGAAAAGCGCGTCATGCAGGTAAGTTCGCCGGAAGAGAAACTTGCGTATTTCTACACTGTCGCTCAGTCGGAACTGGCGCAGTTCGAAGCAAATCTGGCTGGGGTCGCATAAATGGCCGCCGCAGTCCTCACCGCCATTCCGGTCGCCGGTCGCCATACTCGGCGAAAGCCGTGCTGGAGCGGTACGCCGGAGATCTACTTCGCCAAGCCGATTGATAATTCGCGCCTGGTAAAACTCGAAGACCCTCGGCGTAGCCGCGAAATGCGACAGTTCGGGGTCGCGCTGAGTTGTCTTTTCCTGTTGGTAATGACCTACACGTGGCAGCACTTCAAGGCCATCGAGTACGGCTACAAGATTGAATTCATGAAGAATGAGCGCAACGGCCTTTCGGAGTTGAATCGAACTCTCCGTTTGGAAGAAGCTTCGCTGCGCTCTCCGGATCGCATCGACAAGCTGGCGCGGCAGTACGGAATGCAGCCTCCCCACGCCGGCCAGGTGATCCGCATGGAATCCGCCCCAGCGGACGCGGGTGCGCCGGTCATGGCTAGCGCTTCAGTGTCGGTAGTCTCGGTGCCGTAAGACTTGTGAACAAGAACTTCGCCTCGGATTTACGCGGATGAACGCGGATTTGCAAGAAACAAGAAATTCAGATCCGTGAATATCCTGAAAATCCGCGGCCGCACTTATGGCGGCTTTCGGGCCGCCATGTTTGTCTAGAAAGCGCGATCCGTGGCTGCCAACACACCCCGCAACGGCACCAATCTCCGGCTTTACCTGCTGGGAGCGATTCTCGTCTTATGGTGCGGCGGGATTTGTCTGCGTCTGGTCTACCTCCAAATCTTTCGTTATGGCAGTTTTGAAAAGCGGGCCATCCATGAGCGCGAGCGCACAGAAGAGCTCTCAGCCAGGCGAGGCATCATCTACGATCGTGCGGGGCGCGAGCTGGCGATGTCGATTTCGGTCGATTCCGCTTTCGCGGTGCCAACGGAAATCCCCGATCTCGCGGGAACCATCTCGCTGATTTCGAAGATCACCAGGACCGATCCTCGCGAAACTCTGGCCAAATGCAAAGCCGCGCGGACCTTCTGTTGGGTTGCCCGCAAGTCGGACGCTGAGACCGCCGACCGCATCCGATCGCTGAATCTACGCGGAATCTATTTCCAGAAAGAATCCCGGCGTTTTTATCCAAAGCGCGAACTCGCGGCTCAGGTATTGGGCTACGTCGGCATGGATGACGAAGGTCTCAGCGGGATTGAGCGTCAGTACGACGACGAACTGCGAGGCAAGCCCGGACGCATGCTGATCTCAGTCGACGCTCACCGCAAATGGTTTGGCAGCGTGGAGAAGCAGCCGGAGCCGGGCGAGAACGTCGTCTTGACCGTCGACGAGCAGATCCAGTACATCGCGGAGCGCGAGTTGGCAACCGCGATGCAGCAGACCCACGCCGTGACCGGCACGGTGATTGTGCAGAATCCGCACACCGGAGAAATCCTGGCGCTTGCGAACCAGCCCACATTCAACCCTAACCTGACGAAGGAAATTACGCCGGAGCGGCTGAAGAACCACGCCGTCAGCGACGTCTACGAGCCCGGCTCGACTTTCAAAGTGGTGACCATTTCTGCCGCACTGGAAGAAAAGTTAACCCGCCCCGACGAAATCTTCGATTGCCAGATGGGGTCGATTGTCATCAACGGCATGCGCATTCGGGACAGCCGACCGCACGGGTTGCTGCCGGTCTGGGGCGTTCTGGCGGAGTCGAGCGATGTGGGCGCCATCAAAATCGCGCTCCGGCTGGGCGAAGACCGCTTTTACAAATACATTCGAGCCTTTGGCTTTGGGCAACAAACAGGAATCGAATTGCCCGGCGAGACTCGTGGCCTAACCAAGCCGGTCAGCCGCTGGTCGAAAGTTTCAATTGGTGCCATCTCTATGGGACAGGAGATTGGAATCTCGCCGATGCAGTTGGCGTTGCTGGCTTCGACCATTGCCAACGATGGCGTCGCAGTGCCGCCCCGAATCGTAGCTGGAACCACTGATCCGCAACCCACTCCGCAAACGGTCGCCTTTCATCCCGCCGACAGTCGGCGTGTCATTTCCCCGATGACCGCGGCGCAAATGAAACAAATGATGCAGAAGGTGGTGCTCGAAGGCACAGGGAAAAGAGCGGTCCTCGAAGGATATTCTTCCGCCGGCAAAACTGGAACTGCACAGAAAGTAGACCCCGGCACCCACGCCTATTCGAAGACCAAGTACGTTGCCTCATTCGCCGGATTTGCGCCGTTGAACGACCCCGCAATCGTGGTCGCGGTAATTCTGGATTCCGCCGTCGGCCTGCATCAGGGTGGACAAGTTTCTGCGCCCGTGTTCCAGCGCATCACGCAACAGGTTTTGGAATATCTGCACACTCCCCACGATATCGAACTGCCGCGAAGCCGCCAGATGCTGCTAGCGTCGCGTCAGGTGAAAACGCAGGACCTCGCCGAGGGTTCACCCGATCATTTGGGCGAGGCGCTGGATATGGCGGATGCGCCAACCCCGAGTCCGGTCTCTGCGTCGGCGAATACGGTTGCCGACGCGATGCCAGAATCAGATGGCGCGGTGGTTCCCGCTGCCTTGCGTCAGCAAGAAACGCTCGCGGCTTCGAGCGCGGAATCAATGCAATCTCCGGCGGCGCCTAACTCACAGTTGGCGCCAGCCGTTATTCCAGGGCGCTTGCCATCGAGTGGCACAGTTGTGCTGGACGTTGAGCAGGGCGGAATTGTGGTGCCTTCGTTCGCAGGAAAAAGCGTGCGCGGCGCGATCGAATTGGCTGAGGATAGCGGCCTGGAATTGGACGCGGTAGGCAGCGGCCTGGCCCATGAGCAGTCTCCTCAGCCCGGATCGCACGTTGCGACCGGATCGCGAGTGACGGTGAAATTCGGACGATGAACGTCTACGTAGCCGGACGCCTCGTCCGGGCAGGCCCGTGACGACCTACGCTCCCGACATCGATTTGGAGTAAGCTCACAATAGAATCCAAATGAATTTTCTTCAGCTTCTGCACGGCGCGGAAGTCCTCGCCCAGAGCGGTAATCCGAATATCAGTGGGCTGGAATACGACTCGCGGCGAGTGAAACCGGGCGACGCGTTCATCGCCATGCGTGGCGAGTCCAGCGATGGAAACAAGTTCATCGACAGAGCCATCGCACAGGGCGCAGTCGCAATCGTGAGCGACTCCGGTAGTGAGACGCCCCGTGAAGGAGTGGCGTGGGCTCAGGTGTCGCACGGACGCCGGGCGCTAGCTCGATTAAGCGCTAATTTCTATAAGCATCCCGCCGAGCGGCTAGCGGTCACCGGCATTACCGGCACCAACGGAAAAAGTACAACCGCATTTCTGCTCGAAGCAATCTTCTCCGCGGCCAATCGTAAAAGCGCGCTGATCGGAACAATCGAGTATCACGTAGCTGGAAAAGTCCTGCCCGCGCCGCATACAACGCCGGAAGCCCTCGATCAGAACCGGATTCTGGCGGAGGCTCTGGGCAATGGAGCAACCGAAGCAGTCATGGAAGTTTCCTCCCACGCGCTGGCTCAGCAGCGTGTCTATGGAATTCCTTTCGACGTCGCTGTATTCACCAATCTGACCCGGGACCACCTCGATTATCATCACAGCATGGATGAGTATTTCGCAGCGAAGCGGATTTTATTTGAAGGCTGCGGCACCGACCCGCCGCGCGTCGTCGTGCTCAACGCTGACGACGACTCTGGTCAGAAGCTGGCAGATGTCAGTAAGAAATGTGGTTCATCAGTGTTGACTTATGGTTTCACCAGTGGCGATCTGCACGCGGATAAAGTCGACATCACACCGCGAGGTACGCGATTTGACCTGGTTACGCTGGAAGATGTTGTACCCGTCTTTTCTCCGCTGATTGGTAAAGTAAATGTGTACAACATTCTCGCCGCGGCAGGAGCAGCCTACGCGCGTGCCTGCAAACCAGACGTGATCGCGCGTGGAGTTGCTAACCTCGCCCGCGTGCCCGGCCGTTTCGAGCGAGTGGATTGCAAGCAGCCGTTCACCTTGGTCGTGGATTACGCGCACACCGACGACGCACTGCGCAATCTAACCTCGCTGGCGCGAGAGTTCGTACAGCAGGCGAGGCAGAAAGGACGCGTCATCACGGTGTTTGGCTGCGGTGGCGATCGTGACCGTGCCAAGCGTCCGCTGATGGGCGAAGCCGCTGGTCGAGGCAGTGACTTCGTGGTGTTGACCTCAGACAATCCCCGCAGCGAGGATCCGCTGGCGATCATCAACGACGCCATGGTCGGCTTGCAGCGCTCGGGTGCGAAATACAAAGTAGAGCCGGACCGGAAAATGGCAATCGCGCTGGCCATCAGCGAGGCCGCACCGGGCGACATTGTTCTGGTCGCCGGTAAGGGACACGAGAAAGTGCAGGTCACGCGCGAAGGATCCATTCCATTCGACGACGTCGAAGTAGCCCAGCAGATTTTGCGCGACGCCGGCTACAACTGCGAATCCAGCAACACGGCCGCCGGGAAAAATTCATGAAGCTGCCGCTTTTTCGAGTTGCCGAATTTCTCTCTGCCACGGGCGAATTTGACCACCAGGCAGTCGCGCAAGGCTACTCCATCGACTCGCGCAACCTTCAGCCCGGCGAGCTTTTCTTTGCGGTCAAGGGCGAACGTTTGGACGGCCACGATTTCGTAACTCAGGCGATCGAGAAAGACGCTGTGGCTGCGGTCATCCGCAAAGACTATTTGCCCCGCTACCCCGTGAAAACACGGCTGATGACCGTGGACGACACGTTGGTCGCATTGCAAACCCTGGCTGGCGCCGTACGGCGGTTGTGGGGAAAACCCCTGATCGGCGTGACCGGATCGGCCGGAAAGACCACCACCAAGGAGGCGATCGCACACGTTCTATCGAGCCGCTTCCAGGTGCTGAAGTCCGAGGGCAACTTCAATAATCATTTTGGCCTTCCTCAAATGCTGCTGAAGCTTGAGCCGGAGCACGACCTCGCGGTCATTGAGATGGGAATGTCACACGCAGGCGAGATCGCCGCGCTGGCAAAAATCGCGCAGCCTGAAATTGGAGTGGTGACCAACGTAGGCCCTGTTCACCTTGAGTTTTTCGACTCGATATCCGGGATCGCCCGCGCTAAATATGAACTCGTCGAAGGCCTGCCGGCGACCGGAACCGCGGTGCTCAATGCCGATGACGAATATGTTTCGCAATTCGGCCGTGACTTTCGCGGCAAAGTAGTTCTCTATGGCTTGCGGCCTTCGGCGGACGTCCGTGCGGAGAACATCCAGCCCATCGGTTCGGAGGGCTCTGCGTTCGACGTAGTAGTCGGGAATCATCGCGAGAAAGCGATCCTGCACCTGGTGGGCACACACAACATCTACAACGCGCTGGCGGCGGTGGCCGTGGGTTTGGAGCGAGGATTGAATCCTTTCGAGGCGGTTGCCGCCTTGGCCACGCTTGTGCCGGCGGACAAACGCGGACAGGTCGTCAAGCTGGGTAACATTACCATCATCAACGATTGCTACAATTGCAATCCGAAAGCTTTGGAAGCGATGATCGATGCGCTGGCGGCTATGCCGGCAAAACGCAGAATCGTTGTAGGGGGCGAGATGCTCGAACTTGGTCCGGCTGGCGACGACCTCCATCGGCGGGCTGGCGAGTATGTCGCCAGCAAGAAAATTGATCTGTTGCTGGGAGTGCGAGGCCAGGCTGAGCAAATGGTTGAAGCCGCGCGCCGGGCCGGAATGCAGGCAGAGTTCGTTGCCACGCCCGAAGAAGCTGGAGAATGGCTGGCTCGCGAAACCCGCGACGGAGATGTGGTCCTGCTGAAGGCGTCCCGCGGAGTGAAACTGGAACGAGCACTGGAGAAGTGGCAGTCGCAAAAGTCATCAGTCGCCCGTCATTAGTTGTTGCCAACGACGAACGACCAACGACCGACGACACAACGGAGGCTGATTGCTTTATTGGCTGCTGTACCTGAAGCTCTTTCACTACTTTCCGCCGTTCCGCATCTTCCGCTATCTGACCTTCCGGACTGCGTTCGCCAGCCTCACCGCCCTGTTCACGGGACTCATCGTCGGTCCCCTCGTCATTAATCGTCTGCGCGAATTTCAGATTGGCCAGTACATCCGCGAAGAAGGCCCCAAAGCCCACCAGAAGAAGGCAGGCACTCCCACGATGGGTGGGCTACTCATTGCCATCTCAATCGTGATCCCGACCTTGCTGTGGGCTGACCTGAGCAACCGGTTTGTGTGGATCGCCGTAGTGGCCACGACCGCTTTCGCCGCTATTGGCTTCACCGATGATTACACCAAGGTCGTGCATCGTAGGAATCTGGGGCTTACCGGCAAAGCCAAGATCGGCCTCCAGATCACAACCAGTATCCTCATTGCTGTCGCGCTGATCGCGATGCAGACGCGGGGCCTTTATTCGACCCGGTTGGTGGTGCCTTTTTTTAAGCAATTCCGGCCCGACCTGGTGATTGGAACCCTGGAGCGCCATCCTCATTTGTGGCCTTTGGCGTTTCTGCCGTTTATCGCGTTTGTTGTGCTGGTGATCGTGGGGTCGAGCAACGCTGTGAACCTGACCGATGGGTTAGATGGACTGGCGATCGGCTGTACCGTGATCGCCGCCGGAGCCTTGGCGGTGCTTACTTATGTCAGCGGCCACGCTACATTCGCGTCCTACCTCGAATTGGAGCGCATGCCCCAGGTCGGTGAATTGACCATCTTCTGCGGCGCTATGGTCGGAGCGTCCATCGGCTTCCTGTGGTACAACGCGCATCCCGCGGAAGTCTTCATGGGAGACGTCGGCTCACTCGCACTCGGCGGCGCAATCGGCACGGTTGCGGTAATGATCAAGCAGGAACTGCTGTTGCCTTTTATCGGCGGAGTGTTCGTGATCGAAGCCGTATCGGTGATCCTGCAAGTCGCTTCCTACAAACTGCGCAAGAAGCGTATCTTCAAAATGGCGCCTATTCATCATCATTTTGAATTGCTGGGTTGGTCGGAGTCGAAAATCATCGTCCGCTTCTGGATTGCGTCGCTAGTGTTCGCATTGTTCGCGTTGACGACGTTGAAGCTAAGATAAAGACTGCGCTGAGAACTGAGAACCGGCACCTGAGAACTGGTTTTCAATTTCTATAAGCAAATGCCACAGGAAATGGACGTAAACAACAAACGCGTGCTGGTCGTCGGCTTGGGAAAATCAGGAGTCGCCTCGGCGCTTTTTCTGAAGGCCAAAGGCGCAAGGGTGACGGTGTCTGACGCCAAGCCTCAGGATCAACTCAAGGCCGAAATTCCGGTGCTGCTGGATCAGGGCATCGCGGTGGAAACAGGCGGGCACGGCGAGCGCACTTTCAAAGGGCAAGATCTCATCGTGGTAAGCCCCGGCGTTCCCACGGACGCGCCCGCGCTGGTCCAGGCTCGCGCCCTCGGCGAAAATGTCATTGGCGAAATCGAGCTTGCAGCCCAGTTTTTCCCCGGACGCATCGTTGCCATCACTGGTTCCAACGGCAAAACAACCACCACAACTTTGGCCGGCGAAATTCTCGCGGCCGGTGGACATCGCACCGCGGTCGGCGGAAACATCGGTACGCCGGCGATTTCATTGATCGAAGGAGCAACCGCCGAAACCATCGCCGTTCTGGAAGTCTCGAGCTTCCAGCTTGAAACCATTCAGACCTTCCGACCCCGGATTGCCGTGGTTCTCAATGTCACGCCCGATCATCTTGACCGGCACCGCACGTTCGCCGCCTATACCGACGCCAAAGCGCGCATCTTCGAAAATCAGCAGCCGGAGGATTTCGCCGTCCTCAACGCCGATGATTTGACCTGCGTTGAGCTCGCAGCCCGCACTCAGGCACAAGTCTTCTGGTTCAGCCGGACGAGGGAAGTGAAACAAGGCGCGTTTGCCCACGATGGCCGGATATTCTTTCGCGATCACAGCGGTCAAAAAGAAATCATGCTGGTCTCCGAGATTTCCCTGAAGGGCGCGCACAATGTGGAAAATGTTCTGGCCGCGGCCTGCGTCGGCGCTTTGCTGCGCTGCGAACCCGCCCGCATTCGCAAGGCGGTCCACAACTTCAAAGCAGTCGAGCACCGCCTGGAGCACGTAGCCACCATTCGCGGCGTCGAGTATTACAACGATTCCAAGGCGACCAACGTCGACGCCACCATCAAGGCTCTCGAATCTTTCCCGGCAAACATCCACCTAATACTCGGCGGCAAGGACAAAGGCAGTGATTACACGGTGCTAAATGACCTAATCCGGCAACGCGTTAAGCGCGTTTACACGATAGGGGCAGCGGCCGCGAAGATCGAATCGCAAATTGCGGGAGCCGCGGAAATCGATCATGCCGAAACCCTGGAGACCGCAATCAAGCACGCCGCCGAGGCTGCCAAATCTGGGGATGTCGTGTTGCTCGCTCCCGCCTGCGCCAGCTTCGACCAATTCCGCAACTACGAACACCGCGGCAAGGTGTTCAAGGAAGTCGTAACCAGGTTAGCGGAGCAGGCGAACCAAAAGAGTTAAATCTTCGCCCAAAATCATCCACGAAAAACCTGCGTGTCTCCGCATCCCCGTGGTGAAATGAAATCCTCGCATGGCAAAGCGCGTAAGTGTCGATAGCTGGCTGTTCACCGTGACTCTGCTCCTCATCTTCGTAGGGCTGGTGATGGTTTTCAGCGCATCCGCAGTGATGGCCAAAGAGCGCTACGGCTCCGGCTACTTTTTCCTGCTGCGGCAACTAGGCTGGGCCACCGCTGGAATTCTCGCAATGGTCATAGCGATGAAGGTCGATTACCGCCGTTACAAGCACCCCGCGGTGGTTTTCTCTGTCCTTGGCTTGACCACCCTTATGCTGATCGCAGTCTTCTTCCTCGACCGCGCCCACCACACCCACCGATGGATTCACTGGGGCCCACTGTCCCTGCAGCCTTCCGAATTGGCGAAACCGGCGCTCATCCTGTTTCTGGCCTTCTTCCTCGAGAGCCGCACGAAAACCATGAAGGATTGGCGCAACACGGTTCTCCCCGCCGCCGTTCCCACCGTGATCTTCATTGCCCTGATCGTCTTCCAACCTGACCTGGGGACGGCCATCGCCTGCGCCGCGATTACGGGCTGCATCCTGTTCGTTGCCGGACTCGACCTGCGCGTCCTCGGATACGCATTTCTCGCAGCTCTGCTGCCGCTATATTTCCTGATCTTCCACGTCGCCTATCGCCGCGCCCGCATCCTTGCATTTCTCGATCCCTACTCCGATCCGCAGGGCCGCGGCTTTCACATTATTCAATCGCTGATTGCGGTGAGCACCGGCGGCATTACCGGCGTAGGTCTGATGGAAGGCAAGCAGAAGCTTTTCTATCTGCCCGAGCCGCACACCGACTTCATCTTTGCCGTCACTGCCGAGGAACTGGGCCTGGTGGGCGCGCTGGTGATCGTGCTGCTCTTCGCCATAGTTCTCTGGCGCGGCATGCGCACCGCTCTGCGAACCCAAGACATGTTCGGACGCTTCCTCGCCGTCGGAATCACCAGCATGATCGTCGTCCAAGCCTTCATCAACATCAGCGTGGTCCTAGGGCTGATGCCCACCAAAGGCATCCCGCTGCCGCTGGTCTCCTATGGTGGCTCGTCGTTATTGGTAACCCTGGCCTGCGTAGGCGTACTACTGAATATCTCCAAGCAAGCCGAATAGGACTAACTGATAGAACGACAATGGAGAACGGGCGTTCCGCCAGCTCCTGAAACTAGAAAACTTCCCCGACAAATAAGACAAAATAAAAAGAGGGCAGCCAATTTGGCTGCCCTCAAAGACTCACACACTGATCCGTCTACGGCAATGGCACCTTAGCAAACTCCACGTCCTGCACGTGTACGCCGCCAACCGAGCGCCGGCCGTCGGTCCAGGTAACCAGGGCATTCCCGGTCGTAGCGGTGTTGTAGTCGTAATCTCCCGCGTAGCAGGACTGCACAGTTGGATCGTCCTGGGCAGGCTGCGGGATCAAGGCCGTGCTGATGGTGATGTCAGCCAGCCAAGATGCCCCGTTGTTCTTGGATTGACGCCCTACGCGCTCGTACGAGCATCCCTTGTCGGTGACATTGACGCAAGAGGTGGTGGCCGCCCGGCGATCGTACCAAGAGGCAGTTACGTCGCCCGTCAGGTCCACGGACAGTGAAGGCATCCACTGCGTCCTGAACTGGTTGTCTTTGTCGGTGTTGAGTTTGATCGGCTTCGACCAGGTCTTGCCGTTGTCGATCGACCGCACGTAGAAGATGTCTCCCACGTCCCCGTTTGTTCCCGCACCAGCGTAGTCATAGTGGACCACGCCTTTGGGGCCGACCGCCGGCTCTCCCCAACCCATGTGCCGCCAGATCGGAGCTACAGCCTGAAAGTATCCGCAATTTACGTTGCCCGGAGGATTGAAGCGCGGACCCAACGTCGTCGAGGTCCAGGTGACGCCGCCATCGAGCGATTTGTACATGATGTTCTGGCGGGTCGAATTCCCCCCTCCACCCTCATCCATCGCGGCAACGAACACCGTGCTGTTCTTGCCTTCGAACAACGTTGTGCCCCGCGGTGTGCCGGTGACCTGTACGTCGCGAATGAAGTTCGGATTGAGGACTACCGTGCTGCTCCAGGTCTTCCCGTCATCCGAGTAGACCAAGGAAAGAGCTCCGCCGTTGTTGGTGAAATCATTAAACGACACGTACATCCGGCCGTATGTTCCGCTGGTTGTTTCGTTGTCTACCCAAAACGACTCGCGGTCGTCGCTGCCACCGTTGTGGGCGCAGCTTCCTGCGGTCCAGGTCTTGCCATTTGCAGACGTCCACAAACCGACGCCGAAGCCACCGCACGCAGTCGCCAAATCGCCCGCAAAGAACATGTTCAACTTGGAGTTGAACACGACAATCGGATCGCCATAATTGGTGCCATGGCCGTTAAGAAAAGGTGGCGGCTGAATTTCGTGAAAGGTCACGCCGCCATCGCTGGAGTACGAAGTTCCCGTATAGCTCGAGCCGTTCCCGGCGCTGTCGTTGTAGTTGACCACAATTTGCTTGGGGTTCTTGGTGCTCGCCCACGCATTGCTTTCGCTCTTGGTACAGCTGGTCGATGAACTGCAGGCCCGGTTGCTGGCCCGAACGTTGGGAGGAGCGGCTGGAGTGATCGGCTCACCCGCGATGCCCGAAGGATGACCGCCTTGTACTAACCCGCATTCAATCAGGATCAGGCCGGCGCGCATGTTGTCCTGCTTTTCAATTCCTAATTCGTGAATCTTTGAGCAATCGACACCCACCGACGTCATTTGCGCCGCGGCCGACGCAGGCTGAAGGACACACGCTACCCCTAGAAGCGGCAGCGCAAGGTACCAAAGCTTTTTACTTCTGCGTTTCGTGTTCATTGTCGCTTTCCCCTTTTTTTGCTGATTTTTGGAGCTGTGACGGTGGGTTGGAAGTACGCCGCTGCGCCCCTGGGACAGGAGCCACCTCAGTCCCAAAGTATTCTTGATCCATCCAGATTCCGGTCTTCTTCTTCAGATCGTTCAACATCGCTTGCATCTTGTCGCCTTGCACCTGCTTTTCGATCAGGGACGAAACTTCTCCCAGTTGCTGACGGTCGCGCTTCACCAACTGCACGAGGATAATAGAGTCCGCGGTTTCTTCAACCTGAGACCACGCACCCTCCTTGATTGCGAACGCTACCTTCTCAATTTTCGGCGGCAACTCTCCTCGCGGAAAGCTGAGCGGCTGTCCATCAAACAGGCCGTCGTCCGAGTCCTTGAACGCATCCGTCAGTTTCGTTGTATCCTGGCCGGCCGCTGCCGCCTGAAGAATTGCGTCCGCCCGGGCCCTCGCTTCCTGCGCACTCAAACCATGGGTATTCTTGGAGCCGCCGCCAGTCTTCCAGATGAACAGCCGGCGGATTCGTACCTCCTCAAAATCCGACGGATGAGCGGAGTAATATCGCTCGATCTCTTCGTAGGTAGGCTGCGCCTTGCTCATCAGGCTGGCGAATTCAGCGTCGGACAATATCTGAACGCGATCGATGGCCAACTGCCGCCTTACCTCGGGCGTGGTGTCAAGATGGCTGGCAACCGCTTGCTGGGAAAGCATGAGCACCGAGGCGTAGTCGTCGCCGAGCTTTCGGCGATCCTTATCTTTATCACCGGCGGAGCCTTCCTTGTCCGGGTCGGCTTGCGGCTCGATCTGCCCCACTCCGGATTCGAATTCCGCCTGCGTAACCTGCACGTCCCCAACTTTGAGGACCACGCGGTCGGTTCCAGTGGAAACGGTTTTTGCGGGCGTAGAAGCCGAAGCCCCAGAGGAGGCTGCTGCACTTGGGCTGGAAGGCGCTTGCGCCTGGCCCAGGGCCACCAGAAATCCCGCCAATAGAAGAGAAGGAGCTATTCGCGCTCTGATCAAGTCCACTTAAAAGCCTAACCCGATGGCCAACCTTTCCTAGGTAGGGGCAGTGCCAGTCGCCACAGATTGCCCAAGTGCCAGCAGGGAGAGACTAAATGCACCCGGTTGGAGCGAAAACGATGCCCAGTAGTAGAGCGCCAGAACTTTAGTACATCTGACTGTCTAGTGTCAACGTGCAAAGTTCTGCATACGGGCGCGCTCCAGTTTCCTCAGCGCAAGCCTCGATCCGGTCCACCGTGCCTGGCTCCGCCTTACCTCGCAGCAAGTGCCACGCCTCCTTGTACCGCCCATACTTCGACCTCTTCAACTTCGGATAAAGCCCGACAGTTCCTCGCATTCCGAAACTCTCGACCGGAAGGATGTACCAAATATCCAAGGGGATCAGATAAGCCGCGACAAAGTCAAAAGGATCGCCCGTATACTTCCCCCGCCACCCCCGCACCGTGACTACATACCCTCCGCGATCCAGAAACATCGTAGACTTTACCTGCACCCGGACAAATCGCCCTTTGTACTCCACCGCGAAGTCATACCGCGACATCTCGCCCCAGGGCCGGGTCACGCACAACCCATGCTCCGCCGCCCGCGTCATAAAACACATCTCCGCCCATTCACCCCGCAACTTGGGATGCTTGATCTTCATTCCGTTATTTTTCATAAGATATTCGCTGGAAACTCCCTCCCCATTGATAAAAACCGTCCCCAAAATAAAAACGCGGCCCAGAAAGGCCGCGCTAAGATTCTTGGAGACTCCATTCTAACTATGCCACACCGCGGACAATAAAAAGCACCCCGCAAAAGAAAAACATCCCGCCCATCCCATTTCGGGAATGCATTCGCAGTCAGCCGTCACAGACACAACTCCAGCCCGCTGTCATCCTGAGGAAGCGCAGGCCTTCGCAAAGCGAAGGCCTGCCGACGAAG
>Ga0210390_10003257_pt1 | contig 13984 bp, 14 predicted proteins | sample IncBWH11OmetaG_FD_161050 | JGI IMG/M metagenome (GOLD analysis project Ga0210390, IMG submission 161050) | Forest soil microbial communities from Barre Woods Harvard Forest LTER site, Petersham, Massachusetts, United States - Inc-BW-H-11-O ...
TGTCGAGATCTAGCACGCCGAGCAGCGCATCGCCTTTAAGCAGCGGCACCACCAGTTCGGAACGCGACGCGGTGTCACAGGCGATATGACCCGGGAACGCCTCGACGTCCGGCACCAAAACTGACCGGCGCTCCGCAGCCGCGGTGCCGCAGACGCCCTTGCCCAGCGGGATGCGCAGGCAAGCAGGCAGGCCCTGGAACGGTCCCAGAACCAGTTCGTTGTGGCGGAGAAAGTAGAACCCCGCCCAGTTGAGCCCGGACAAAGCATGGTAGATTGCCGCCGCCGCGTTGGCCGTGTTGGCGACCATGTCAGGTTCGCCCGTCAGCAGCGCATCAAGTTCGCGCGCCAGGTCGGCGTAAAGGGCAACAGTGTCCGCTTCGCGGTGGAGGGACGTCCACGGCGTAGATCTGGTTGGGTCGTGCATCGCTCAGGCCCCCGGTGGCGGATGATCCCTTGTTACCGCCATCGGAGCCACACTGTATTGGTCAGTGTGCCGCCGCTCTGACGTCGCTGCCTGCCCGCTGACGCCCGGCCGGTGCCGGCTCCGCGGTAATGCGCATTGCCGAAGCGGCGTCCCGCAGGATCGTCCGCAGTTCGCGCAGGAAGGCCATCCCCGTCGCCGTCCGTTGTACCAGGACGCTGCGCCGATCCAACGGATCAGTCTTGCGGCGCACCAGATCGAATTCCGACAGACGATCGAGCGCGCGGGTGATGGCTGGCTTGGAGACGCCAAGCTTGGCGGCCAGCCCCCGCACCGTCTGCGCCTCGGTCTCCAGATAGCACGTCAGAAACACCCCCAATTGCCGCGCCGACAAATCAGGGCCATCCCGTCGGACCAGCTCGACAATTGCAGTGCGCAGAATGCCGGCCAGCCCATCGCTGACTTCGTTTGTGATCATGTCCAGACCTTTCCTGAACTGTAATGTTCGCCGCCTCACCCGACCCCGAGGCAACCAAACCGTCCAAGCCTGTCACAAACTGTGAATTCATGTCGCGTAACGAGTGGGTGACAGAACCTGTTACCGCTGAGGATTGATGCGAATGAAGACCGGCCCGACAGACTGCATGCCGCCAGGGGAGCAGCTTCGCAATCTATCGTGCCGGCCAACATTCCTGCGCCTCCCAGCGGCAGGAGCGATAATATCCTCCGCCCGGCGTGTCGGGATTAATGCCGCCACATTACGGCGCCGTCAGGACGCGCGACTGACCACAGTGCAATTATCACATTTCCGATAGCTGGACAGATTGTACACCTCGCCCAACTTAGATCGCGACGCGAACGCCCAGCTCCACCACGCGATCATATGGGATTCGGAAGAATTCGGTTGCAGGCACCGCGTTGCGCGCCAGAACCAGAAACAGCCAGTGCCGCCACCAGGGCAGTTTGGGCACTGTCCCTGGCACCAGCACCTCGCGTCCGAGGAAGTAGCTTGCCTGCATCGGATCGAACGGGACGCCGAACTGGTTGAGGTCTTCCAACGCGCGCGGGATGTTGGGGCTTTCCATGAAGCCGTAGCGCAGGATCACCCGGTGGATGCCAGGAGCCAACTCCGCCACCTGCGTCCGCCGGTCGGCAGCCACCTCCGGCTCGTCGACATTCTGCACGGTGACGAACAACACGCGTTCGTGCAGGACCTTGTTGTGCTTCAGGTTGTGCAGCAGCGAGGTTGGCACGTAATCGGGGTTTCCCGTGAGGAATACCGCCATGCCGGGCACGCGTATGGTGCGCGATTGCGGCAGCCGCGCGAGGAACGGCGCGAGCGGCAGGCTGTCTTGCTTCCAGCGCGCCAGCAGCAGATCGCGCCCACGCTTCCACGAGGTCATCAGCGCGGTGAGTGCGATGCCCAGCGCGAGCGGCACCCAGCCACCCTCCAGCACTTTCAGTGTATTGGCGGAAAAGAACACCAGATCGATCAGGAAGAACATTCCGAATACAGTGATCGCGGCGGGTCGTGACCAATGGAACTGGCGGCGGAATACCACCATCGCCAGCACGCAGGTGCACAGGAATGTGCCGGTCACCGCGATGCCATAGGCCGAGGCGAGACTGTCCGAGGTCTTGAACGACAGTACCAGGATCAGCACGCCGAATGCCAGCATGGCATTGATCTGCGGCACATAGATCTGGCCTTCCTCGGTGTTGGACGTATGGCGCACGGTCATGCGCGGCAGGAAGCCCAATTGCATGCACTGTCGCGCGATCGAATAGGCGCCGGAAATCAGCGCCTGGCTGGCAATGATCGTTGCAACTGTCGCGAGAATCACCATCGGCAGGCGCAGCGACTCGGGCGCCATCAGAAAGAATGGATTGCTGACCGCCGCAGGGTCGCTGATCGTCAGCGCGCCCTGGCCGAAATAATTCAGCACCAGGCAGGGCAGAACGAAGAATGTCCAGGTGAGCCGGATCGGATGCGCGCCGAAATGTCCCATATCGGCATACAGCGCCTCGGCACCGGTCACGCACAGCACAACGGCGCCCAGGACGATGAACGCCAGACCCTTGTATTGGATACACAACCCGACCGCGTAGCTGGGCGACATCGCCAGCAGCACGAACGGATGCCGCACGATTTCCAGAATGCCGAGAATGCCGATCGCGACAAACCACACCGCCATGACTGGGCCGAAGACGCGGCCGACGCGGCCGGTGCCGCACCACTGCACCGCGAACAGCACCACAATGACCACAACGCTGATCGGCAGAACGTATTGTTGCAATTCCGGAGTCGATACCTCCAGGCCCTCCACCGCCGACAGCACCGAGATCGCCGGCGTAATGACACCGTCGCCGAAGAACAGGCAGGCGCCGGCAATGCCGATCAATGTCAGCGCATTGCGGATGTTGGTGCCGACCGACACGCGCTGCGCCAGGGCCATCAACGCGAGGATGCCGCCTTCGCCGCGGTTGTCGGCGTGCATCACCAGCATCACGTATTTCACCGTGACGATGAGCACCAGCGACCAGAAGATGAGCGACAGGATGCCCATCACCTCGGAGGGAGTGATCGGCACGCCACCGAAAAGTTGCATGCTGGCCTTGAAGGCGTAGAGCGGGCTGGTGCCGATGTCGCCGTAGACGACACCGAGAACCGCGAGCAGAACACCGACTGCCGGCACCGGTCTGCGCAGCCCACCGGCCGCGGCAGCCACGGTCATCGCGGGACGTGCACGGCGGTCATGGACGGACGCATACGCGCCCCGCCTGGGTGAAACAAGCACCGGCTTGCCATGATCACGCGAGCTTCGTTAACGTTGCCGGCATGAGTGACCTGACCGCCTCCCGCACTGATCCCCGCCCGCGTACGCGCTGGGGCTGGTTTGTGGCCCTCGGCATTGCCCAGTTGGTGCTGGGCGTCATTGCGTGGTTCGACGTGATCGCCTTCACCATAGCCGGTGTCATCTTCCTCGGTGCTCTGGTGCTGGTCGCGGGCGTGTTCCAGATCGTGCATGCCTTCATGGATCGCCAGTGGGGTGGGTTCGCACTGCATCTGCTGGTGGGGGTTCTCTACGTGATCGGCGGCCTGCTGCTGATGGACGATCCTTTTCCGGGCGCCTTGCTGATCACCATCTTCGTGGCAGCGGCGCTCATCATCGGCGGGATCCTGCGCATAGTCATAGGCGTGCAGCATAGGCAGATGCCGGGGTGGGGACTGCTGGTCGGTGGAGGTGTGATCAGCCTGCTGGTTGGCGTGATGCTGGTCTGGATGCTGCCTTGGTCGGCGCTATGGGTGGTCGGCACGCTGATCGCCGTCGAGCTGATCGTGCACGGCGTATCGTGGATACAGTTCGGACTGGCGCTGCGTAAGACCGCCTGAGCGCCGGCCGCTACGGCCACGCGGTGGCGAACGCCGCCGGCCCTGCATCCTTGACCGCCAGTGACTTGCCCGGCGTCAGCTTGTGGCCGTCCCAGCGGAACACGTAGATCTCGCGATCCTGCATGCCCTGCACGAGAATGGTATGGCCGTCGCGCGAGAACGCGATCCCCTCATCCCACGCGCCGATCGGCGCCTGATCCAGCTTGCGCAGCGTCTGGCCGTCCACCGCGAACATCGTCAGCAGGCCTTTGTCGTGATGGAACGGATGGCTCGGCAGCTTGGTCGTCCCGTATTCCGCACCGACCGCCAGGAACTTCCCGTCCGGCGACAGCTTCATCGGCTCCGGGCCACTTGGCACGCCGACGGTGTCCACCACGCGGAACGGCTTCGAGGTCAAATCGATCACGCTGACCGAATCCTCGTCGCCGTCGCCGCGCCCCATGTTCGACACGACCGCGAGCGTGCCCGCGGCGTTGCTGTCCATCGTGTAGGGCGCCATGCCCGTGGTGACCGGCCGCGGATCCACGGTGACATTGGTGCCATCGACGTTCAGCACACTCACCATGTTATCGCCGCTGCGGCTCAGCAGTGCGTGCCTGCCGTCGTGGCTGAACACGATGCCACTCGGCAGCGAACCCTTGTTGCCGAGATCGACCTTGCCAATTGCAGTCAGCGACTTGTCGGCGACGCTGAACACGGAGACGGTGCCCTCGGTGCGGTTGGCGATCAGCGCAAGCTTGCCGTCCGGCGAAAGCCGAACCGTCGTCGCGCCCAGGCCGGCGGTCAGGCTCTGCGTGATCTTCGGCGGATTGCTGGTGAGATCTATGACGCTCACCCTGTCATCCGGCGCGATGCCGTCCTTGGCCTGAGCGCCCGCCTTGGTCGCCGAGGTCACGATTGCCCAGCTTTCATCCTTTGCGACCCATGCTGCAGTCGGCGGACCGACGACGCTGCCGGGCACATCAGCGGTGGCCGTGATGCGCGGCGGGTAGTGTGCGACGTCGATGATGCTGATCGTGTCGGGGTGCATGTCCTTGGGCGCGACCAGGTGTTTCTGATCGTCCTGCACGGTGTGGCCATCGTTCGATGACAGCACGACGTCGGCCCGTGCCGCGACGGGCAGTACCAGAAGCAAGCTGGCCGCGAACGCGTGGGTTATGTGTCGTGGCATGTTTTGCTCCCTCCCGCTGTCGTTCAGCCCATGTCGAGTGTCAATAGAATGAGTTCGTGGTCGCTCAGCACGGTGCCGTCCTCCCCGAGTGCCGGCACCACGGTGGGATCGCGCACCGACAGGCCGCGTGTGCAGAACCAGTCGAGTTGGCGCGTTCCTTCACTCGTGCTCCACGTGCTGGCGCGTGTGGTCGGTTGCGCCAGATTGCAGGCGGCCCAGTCGTAGCCTCGTGATGCAGCCAGTGCGAACAGCGGTTCCGATGCGTCGCGGTAGCCGCCGGGGCCGACATGCGTGTTGAGGTCGCCGCCGATAACCACGGGCAACGCGCCGTCGGCGTACGCATCCAGCGCGTCGAGCAATGTCTCCATTTGCCGCGCACGGCCGGCGCCGTCGGTGCGGTTCTCCAGATGCACGGAACAGGCGACGAAGCGGCCGATGTTGGCAGCGATCGCCATCCGGTTGCCGATGCGGCGCTGTCGGTCAGGCGGCGTGTACCAGTCCGCCTCCTCGTCGAGGCGTATGACGATCGGAACCTGCGTCGGCAGCGACGCAACAATGCCGTTGCCGTGGTAGCCTTCCGTGTTGGAATGGCGCCGGTGAGGGTCGGCGATTCTCCAGGCTGTAGCTCGATCTGATTGAACGCAGCGACCGAGGCATGCGCCGCCTCGTGCGCCTCGCGCGTCGGCGGCAAGTCGAGAAAGCGCTGCCGCTCCGCGAGCGGAACCGGCGTCAGCCGGTCCACCACATCGCGGCAGACGCCGACAACCATCTTAGGTATGCACCGACTTCTGGAAGTCGCGCAGCACCTTGTTGCCGCGTTCGACCGCGGAATCGAGCGCCCGTTTCGCATCTTGCTTGCCGGCAAGCGCCTGTTCGCATTCCTCCTCGATGATGGTGCGGATCTCCGGCATGCGGCCCAGATGAAATCCACGCGAGTTTTCGGTGACCTGACCGCGGGTGAGCTGACGGATCGGCAGTTCGGTACCTGGGTTCTGATCGAAGAAACCCTGCTGCTTCGCCAGATCGTAGCCGGCATGCGTGATCGGCACATAGCCCGTCGCGCGACTCCACTCGAAGTCCTGTGCCGGCTCGGCGAGGAAGTGCAGGAACTGCGCCACAGCGCGATACTCGGCCACACTGCGCTGGGGCGCGGTGAGCACCCAAAAGCTCGCGCCGCCGATCGCCGAATTGATCGGCTCGCGAATGACCGCCGGATCGTACGGCAGGAACGCCGGCGCCCAGCGGAACTTCGCGCTGCGCGCAAGGTCACCTCGCAAGGCGGACGAGCTGAACGTCATGCCGGACTGGCCGCTGAGGAATGCACCGTCACCGCTGCCGTCGCGACCGGTGTAGTGGAAGGTGCCCTCCTTCGACATGTCCAACAGCCGCTGCAGGTTCGCCACATGCGCCGGACTGTTGATCTTCAACACCGCGTCCAGGCTTTTGAAGCCGTTCGCCTCGGTGGCGTAAGGAATGTTGTGGACCGCACTGAACTGTTCGAAATGTGCCCAGACGACCGAGGCGGTGATGGCCGGGTATTGCGTCGCAGCCTTGTCGCGCAATGTGCGTGCGAGCGATACGACCTCCGGCCAGGTCGCCGGGAACTTGTCCGGATCGAGGCCAGCTTTCTCGAACACGTCCTTGTTGTACCAGACGATGCAGGTGGAGGAATTGAACGGCATGGACATCAGCTTGCCGTCGACCAAACTATAGTAACCTCGCACGGCCGGGATATAGGCATTCGGATCGAGCTTCACGCCGGTTTCCTGCGCGAGCTGCCACACCGGTTTGATGACCGGGCCGGAGCTGAGCATGGTCTGCGTGCCGACCTCGAACACCTGTGCTATGTGCGGCGCCTGACCGGCACGCCATGCCGCGGCAACCGAGGTCAGCAGGTCCTTGTAGACGCCCTTGAACAGACCGGTCACCTCGACCTGGTCCTGGCTGGCGTTGAACGCCGCGATCAGCTTGGTGATCTCTTCGCCGGGCGTGGCGCCCATCGCGTGCCACAACGTGATGCGCGTCTTCTCTGTCGCGCGCGAAGGAGCGGCCGCGAGGGCGCCGGCCGCGCTCAGCAATGCGCGTCGCGTGATCGTCATGTCGGGAAGATCCGACGGAATACCGCAGGCGACCCCTCGTCCAATCGGACGTGTGGCCGCATGCGCAGGTTCCATGGATTGCCGGAACGCGCGCGGTCCCATTCAGGAGTATCGGGCACGCCGGCATTCTCGAACTCGTAGACCGTCAAGTATTTCGGCTGGCCCTCGACCGCGACATAGCGACGCGCGCGGATGCAGCCCGGGACGGTGAGATAACCGGGGATGTACGCGGTGTTGTACCAGTCGTTGAACTCCTCCTCCATCGAGGCCGCGACATCGATGCGGCCCATCTGCAGGAACGGCGCAGGACCCATGGTGTTGTCGATCGGATTGGTGCGCGCGGGGAAGATCTGGCGGTAGCCGTTGAGCAGGTAGTTGCGACCGACAAAGCCGCCGGAGAAGCGGGTGCGCTCGGACGATGGCTGATAGCGCACCGTGTCGAGGAAAGCGGCGCTGCGCAGCACGTTGTGGTCCTCGAGTTCGTACATCGCCAGATACTTCGGCGCGCCGCGCAGCGCGACATAGCGCGCAGCGGAGAGGAAGCCGGGGATCGCCAGCAGGCGCCCGATGTGTTCCTCGTTGTACCAGCGGTTGAAAGCGTCCTCGTGGGCAGTATCGATGTCCATCCACGCCATCAGCAGCCCGGTACCGCGGGTCTTGGGCATGTGCGTTTCCCCCGTTGTCAGTTCCTCATGCTACAGCAGGTGTGGCCTGACCGAGCAAGTCTTGCACTGGAGACATCTGGTTCGCTGCGGGCTAATATGCCAGCCCTCCGCTCTGAAAAGGGACATGTCATGGCCCGACTGGTTGCTGCATTCGGTTCGTCACACAGCCCGATGCTCGCCTCACGGATCGAGGACTGGCAGACCGGCTTCCTCGCCCGCGACAAGGCGCGGCAGTTTGTCGACTTCGACGGCAATGCCTGCGACTTCGCGACGCTGCTGGCTCGCGCGCCGGCGGATGCGCTGGAACGGATAGCGCCCGAGCAACTGACGCGGCGGCATGGCGAGGCGATGGCGGCGATGGCGCGGCTGCGCGACGATGTTGCGGCGGCGCGGCTGGATGCACTGATCGTCGTCGGCGACGATCAGGAGGAGCTGTTCCAGCACGACAACATGCCGGCGATCGGTATCTACTATGGCGAGACGATCCGCGGGCGGCTGCCGTACCAGAAGGAGATCGTGGAGTCGGACTACCCATGCGATGCCCCACTGGCGCGCCATCTGATCGCGGCGCTGCAACAGGATGGGTTCGATCTTTCCGTCATGCGTTCGCTGGCAGAGAGTCGGCGCGAGGGGCACGCGTTCTCGTTCATCCACCGGTTCTATCTGCCCGACGGCGTGCCGATCGTGCCGGTGTTCCTCAATGCATACTATCCGCCAAACCAGCCGGCTCCGGCGCGATGCGTGGCGCTCGGCGAGGCGTTGCGGCATGCGGTCGAGGCGTTTCCGGGCGATGCGCGGATCGGGGTGATGGCATCCGGCGGTCTCAGTCACTTCGTGGTGGACGAGGCGTTCGATCATGCGCTGATCGATGCGCTGCGGCGCAGGGACAAGGCGTTCTTCCGCAACGCGCCGCTGACCAAGCTGATGTCGGGTAGTTCGGAGATGCGGAACTGGATCTGCCTGGCGGGAACGCTTGGCTCAATGGAACTCGACTGGGTGAGTTATGTGCCTGGCTATCGCACGCCGGCGCTCAGCGGCACGGGTCTGTGCTTCGCCAGCTTTCGGTGAATGATCGATAGCCGGTCGCGCGACGAACAGTGCCCCTCTAGGGATCGGTTCATGCGTGTGGCGGCACATTGATTTCAACACGGAGAACCAAGGCGAGAGCCACGGAGGGCCACGGAGGCAGTAAGAATGGCGCTGCGCGCGAAGCGCATAGATTGCCTTCTCCGTGGCCCTCCGTGGTTCTCGCCTTGGTTCTCCGTATTGAAATCAAAATCCACTGCGAGGCACTGGCGGTGGTATTTGACATTTGACCGACGTGCCAGTCCTTACCGACTGGCTTGCCGAGTCGAGGCTGCGGGCACTAACGTCGCAGCATCCATCGCAAGGGGAGGCGACCGATGATCATCGAAATGCGCACCTACACGCTGAAGCCGGGCAACATCCCGACCTTCGAGGAACGCTTCGGCGGCGCGCTCGCCATTCGCGAGAAGTACTCCAAGCTCGCGGCGTTCTGGCACACCGAGGTGGGGCCGCTGAACCAGGTGATCCATGTCTGGCCGTATGAGAGCCTGGATCAGCGTGCCAGCGTCCGCGCCGCGGCGTCGAAGGCGGAAGGCTGGCCGCCGAACACGCGCGAACTCACGCTGGAGCAGAGGAGCGAGATCTTTCTGCCCGCGCCATTCTCGCCGCCACTCGAGCCGCGGCAACTCGGCGGGATTTACGAGATCCGCATGTACACCTATGCGCCGGGAACGCTGCCGGCGGTGATGGAGCGCTGGGCCGAGAAGGTGCCCGGACGCATCGCGCTGTCGCCGTTGGTCGGCGCTTGGCACTCGGAGCTGGGTGGCCTGAACAAGTGGTGCCACATCTGGGCCTATAAGGATGCCGGGGAACGCTCGCGCATTCGCGCCGAGGCGATTGCGAAGGGCGTCTGGCCGCCGGGTGGGCCGCCGGGCGCGCTGCTGAAGCAGGAGAACATGCTGGTCGTGCCGGCGGCGTTCTCGCCGCTCCGATAGCGTCTGGCACGCTTTGTGCTGCATCTACCGCGACCCCAATCACGGGAGATGCAGCATGTTACCACTTCTAGCCATCGGCGGCGTCATTGGTGCCGTGATGTCGGCTGCCAAAGGGGTATCGTGGCTGTCGGGTCAGCTTGACTCGACGAAGGCCACCGCCTCGGCAGGCGGAAAGGCAGCTACAACGCCGGCGACCGCGGCCAAGACGTCGCAGTTCGCGGCAACGCTCGCGGCACAAGTTGCCGGGCAGAACGTGCCGGTCAGTGCTCAGACCACGGCGGCCAACGTGCCGCTCCAGCAACATGTCACTGCCTATGATACGGCGGCACGCCTCAAGGCAGGCCTCGTGGCTTACGGCCAGGTCGGCGAGCATCGGACACATCATTCGAAGCCGCTCGATGGCTCCGCCAGCGACGGTGCGGCCGCCGCAGGATAGCCAGTCAGGCGCGCTGCGGTGCGCGTACTATCAGCAGGGGCAGGATCACGCCGACACCGACGCCCCATACGAGATGGATCACCAGCACGACCAGCATGCTCCGGAGCGCCCAGCCCGAGGCAACCGGCTGTCCCTTGAGGGGAAAGACGACGAACCACAAAACGAAATTGGCAATCACGCCCAGCATCAGGCCGGAGAACCAGGGCTGCACCGCCAACTTCGGCACGACCAGCCCATAGGCGGCGCCCCAGAGGCCACCCCAGAAGCAGAAGTTGAGCGTCTCCGGCACGCCCCAGGGGGGCGTGGGTCCCATCGGGTAGGGCGGCGGCATCAGTCCGGCGAGATGCAGGGTTGCCCAGGCGCCCTGGTGGAAGATCAGGACAGCGATCACACCGGCGACGAAGCCGAGAACGGCGCGTCTTGACGGCTCTACCGAGCGCATTGGGCTCCTCCCTGTCGCCCTTATTGTTGGCCGCCGAGCATCGGAGAGTGGCCGGAGTCCTGTCAAATTCCTTGCCGGCAGGGGACCCGTCGATTGTGCCGCGATCGCGCGACGGGCTACCGTGACCCATGCGAACGATTGTCGTAGCCGCCGCCATGGTCTCGGGTGGCCTCGCGTGCGCGACCACCGCGGTGCTGGCGGTGGACCTGCCGACGCGCAAGCCTGGCCTGTGGGAGGTCACGCTGAACATGCCCGGTGGCAAAATGCCGCCGCGGGAGATGAAGTTCTGCACCGATGCCGAAACTGACGCCGCGCTGTACAAACTCGGCATGAACGCGGCGCAGGGCATTTGCAGCCGCAACGACATCCAGCGCAGCGGCAACGTCGTCACCATGGATTCGGAATGCAAGCTGGGCGATACGAAGATGACGTCGCGCGCGGTGATGACGTTCACTGGCGACTCGGCCTACCACACCGACATCCAATCGCACTTCGATCCGCCGATAATGGGTCGTAGCGAGTCGTCGATGACGCAGGAGGCGAAGTGGGCCGGCGCATGTCCGGCCGACCTGAAGCCAGGCGACATGGTCGGGCCGAACGGCATGAAGATGAACCTGAAATCGGTCGGGCAGTGACGAGCGAGATAGCGGGGGTCTTTGGATGGACGACATGACGCATTCGGCTGAGCAGCGGTTCTGGCAACGCGCGCGGCGCCACATGCTGGGCTATGGCGGCGACTTCGTGCCGTTCGTTCCGGTGCGCGCGGAGGGGGCGTTTCTGTACGACGCGTCGGGCCGGCGGGTGCTGGATTTCACCTCGGGCCAGATGAGCGCGATCCTCGGCCATTCGCACCCGGAGATCGTCGCGACGGTGCGCGAGGCGGTGGGGACGCTGGACCACCTGTTTTCCTCGATGCTGTGCGAGCCGGTGGTGGCGCTCGCCGAGACGCTGGCCGGTCTGGTGCCCGATCTGCCGCGGGTGATGCTGCTGTCCACAGGCGGCGAGGCGAACGAGGCCGCGATCCGGCTGGCCAAGCTGGTCACCGGCAAGTGGGAGGTGGTGGGGTTCGCGCAGTCCTGGCACGGCATGACCGGCGGGGCGGCAGCGGCGACGTACAAGGCCGGGCGGCGCGGGATCGGGCCGCTGATGCCGGGGAATTTCGCCATTCCGGCACCGAATGCGTATCGGCCGCGCTTTGCCGGCGTGGGCTGGCGCGAGGAGCTGGACGACGCGTTCGAGTGGCTGGACAGGATGTGCACCGGCAACCTCGCGGCGTTCATCGCCGAGCCGGTGCTGAGCAGCGGGGGCGTGATCGATCTGCCGGTTGGGTATCTGGCGGCGCTGGCGGCGCATTGCCGCGCTCGGGGGATGCTGCTGATCCTGGATGAGGCGCAGACCGGCGTGGGGCGCACCGGGCTGATGTTCGCGTTCGAGCGCGACGGCGTGGTGCCGGACATTCTGACGCTCTCGAAGACGCTCGGGGCGGGGCTGCCGCTGTCGGCCGTGCTGACCTCGGACGCAATGGCCGCGGAGGCGGAACGTCGGGAGTTCCTGTTCTACACGACGCACGTGAACGATCCGCTGCCGGCGAGCGTGGGGCTGAAAGTGCTGGAGGTCGTGCAGCGCGACGGCCTGGCGGAGCGGGCGAAGGTGATGGGCGCGCGGCTGGCGGCGGGGCTGCGGGGTCTGCAACAGCGGTTCGACTGCATCGGCGACGTTCGCGGGCGGGGACTGCTGCTCGGGCTGGAGTTCCGCGCGAGCGACGGGCGGGACACGGCGGCGATCTCCGATGCGGTGACGGATTTGGCGCTCGAGCTGGGACTGTCAGCGAACATCGTGCGGGCGGGGGCGTCGCAGGGGGTGATGCGGATCGCGCCGCCGCTGACGGTGAGCGAGGCGGAAGTGGATCTGGGAGTGGAGCTGTTGCGGGAGGCGGTGGGAAAGGTGATGGGCACCGCCTGATGTCAGAAGTGTCTCGTGGTCGCGATCCCTGAGACTGTGTCGCGGCCGGGGAGACGGAGATCATGCCTCGACAGTGGCGGCTGAGTGCCGGTCGAGCGCGCGCAGGATGGGACTGGTGCCATTGACAAGGGCCTCGACGATCTCCGGCTCCGGCGGGGCGAAATCGAGGCGAGGCGGCAGGCCGCCGGCGGCGCGGATGCGGGCGGCACGATCGGCGTAGAGCACCGCGTATTGCTCAGCCTCGGAGAGTGATTCGAATTCTGTTGCGACGTGGTTTGGTGGTGGGGCGGGTTCGGCGGCCACCGACGGCGCGGACGGCGGTGCCGGTTCGGGAACCGTGGCCTCATGGAACCAGTAGCCGGCGCGCTCCATGGCGGCCGGGTGCATTGCCGTCAGCGCCTTGTCGCGTTCCGCCTGTGTGCGCCGGTATTCGCGCAGCAGGCTGCGCATCTGACGCAGGGTGGCGTTGGCCTGGGCGCGGCATTTGATCGTGGCGGCGAGGTCGTTGCGGAACTCGCCGGCGAGGCGAAAGCTGTCCATGGCGTAGGCCTCGGCCACGACGATGTCGGCGGCGAGTTTGGCCTCCAGCGGGTCGGTGGGGTGCAGTGCGACGACCGCAGCCATGGCGGCTTCGTCGCGGGCGGCGCGGACGTCCGGGGTGTCCGTGGCTGGCGGCGGGAGGGCGGCGCAGAGGGTGGCGAAGACCTCGCGGGCGATGGCGGGAGGGAGGTTCGGGAGGGTTTGCATGGCGTGCCGGCCCCTTGGCGGTGGCGAAGGGGGTGGATGTGGGTGTTAGTTATGGCGATATCAATGGTTAGTAATAATATCTGGGCCGCGATCCTTTCACCGGGTGCCACTGGCGTGACCTTCGGGGAGGGAACCCGAGCCGGCAGGTACTCCTGGGGAGGAACGAGCAGAGGGAAGTCTCTAGTGCGACCCCCTCTGTCCCGATACACTGATTGCTGCGACGCAGTCGTGGTAGATCTGGTTGTATCGAAGCTGGCGGTTCCTTACCTGCCAAAGCCCCTATAGAGACAGTCATGCCAGCTCTTACAGACGACGACCTAGACCGAAGTTTGCATTTGTGAACTGCGCAAGAGGTTGATTTGATTCCATGATTTGGAGATCAGCCTTTCGGGCTACTGGACACGCGTTGGTTGGATGTTGAGCAGCCTGAATGCGTCCTCCTGGAGCTTGGTTGGCTCGGCATACAGCGTGAACCGATGCGCGAGGCGAAGCGGCACTTGCATGGTGTTGCGGGTCAGTGTGCCTAGATGCGTCATGAGGCCGGCGAAGCCCATGACGCGCAGACCGTTGGCTGAGCGCTTTGTCGCCTTCTTGGCCTTGGCGAGCTCGGATGGCTCGGTGCTGAC
>Ga0210390_10003258_pt1 | contig 13982 bp, 11 predicted proteins | sample IncBWH11OmetaG_FD_161050 | JGI IMG/M metagenome (GOLD analysis project Ga0210390, IMG submission 161050) | Forest soil microbial communities from Barre Woods Harvard Forest LTER site, Petersham, Massachusetts, United States - Inc-BW-H-11-O ...
CTGCACCGACTTCATCGGCCGGTTGTCGTCGTTGCCAAGCCAGATGCCGATGATCTCGTCATCGAACCGCCCGATGAACCACGCGTCGCGGTAGTCCTGGGTCGTGCCGGTCTTGCCGGCGACCAGATGACCTGGCACTCCCGCAGCCCGCCCTGTACCGCGTGTCACCACCGCCGTCATCATGCGCGCCATCATATCCGCGAGATCGGGATCGATGGCGGGCCGCGGCGCAACCTGTAGCGCCGCTATGCCAAATGGCACGACGCGCTCTCCCCCGTTGAAGAACGCCGCATAGGCCGACGTCAGCTCCAGCAGACCGACCTCGCCGGTGCCGAGTGCAAGCGATGCGTTGTTGGGCAGCTTGTCGGCGATGCCGAGACGCGCAGCCTCGTTCGCCACCGCACGTGGGCCACCGGCTTCCTGCAGCAGCCGCACGGCAGCAGTGTTGATCGATTGCGCCAGCGCCTCTTCCACCGTGATCTCGCCAAGGTACTGCCGCTCGAAATCGACAGGACTCCAGTTGCCGATGCGGATCGGCGCGTCGAGCACCGTGTCGTCGGGGCGCACGCCCTGCTCGAGCGCCGCCAGCCAGACGAACGGCTTGAACGCCGACCCCGGCTGGCGCCGCGCCAGCACCGCGCGGTTGAATTGGCTTTGCCGATAGTCGCGACCGCCCACCATCGCACGCACCGCGCCGGTCGCCATGTCCAGCACGACGACCGCCCCTTGCGTGACGCCGGCCGCAACGCCCGGCCCCTCCAGCAGCGCCGTCAGACGCGCCTCGGCGACCGCCTGCTGGTGCGCGTCCAGCGTCGTCACCAGCTTCGTGTCGACACTCTCCGGTGCCAGCGACTGCGCCTGGTCGGCCACCCAATCCGCGAACCAGCCGGTGGCGAGGGGCGGAGCCGGTGGGAATGCGATCTGCGCCTCGGCGGCGTGCGCCTGCTCGGCGGTGATCGCACCGGTCTCCGCCATGGCGGTCAGTACCTCCCGGGCACGCGCCGCCGCGACGCGTGGATCGGTGCGCGGATTGAACCGCGAGGGCGCGCGCGGGAGGCCAGCCAGCATCGCCGCCTGCCACAGCGACACATGCCGCGCCGAGATGCCGAAATACATCCGCGCCGCGGCATCCATGCCCCAGGTGCCAGAGCCGAGATACACACGGTTGAGCCAGATCTCGAGGATCTCGCGCTTGCTGAAAGTGTGCTCCAGCCACAGCGTCAGCAGCAGTTCCTGCACCTTGCGGCGATAGGTACGAGCGTTGGTCAGGAACAGGTTCTTGGCAACCTGCTGCGTGATGGTGGACCCGCCCTGGGTCACGCGGCCGCTGGTCAGGTTGACCCACGCGGCGCGCGCCAGTCCGATCGGATCGATGCCGGGATGGTGCCAGAAGCGCCGGTCCTCCACGGCGACCGCCGCTGCCGGCAGGTAGGGTGGCATGTCGCTCAGCCGAAGCGGGTCGCCCACGATATCGCCGAAGGTGGCGAACACCCGGCCGGTGCGATCCTCAAGCGCGAGGCTCGGCCGCCGAGCGGCAGCCAACGCGGAGTCCGGCCGTGGCAGGTCGCGCGCGAACCACAGCAGCATGACGGCAATCGCCAGCGCTCCCCAGATGGCGGCGATGATGGCGTAGCCGATGAGCCGAAAGCGCCTGCGACGTGGCACCGACACGGCCCGTCGCAGCGGCGCGCGCGTCCGCACCGACGGCCGGCGTTCGTTGGGAGCAAGGCGAGGGGCACGCGGCATTGGTGCGCTACTGATACGGGATTGGCGGCGTGTCGCGAAAGCCTGTCGTTGCGAGGAGCCGGCCGACGAAGCAATCTCCATCCTGTAGCGCGCACTGTTGGGGGATGTGATGAAGGGCCTGTTTCTCGATGCTGTGGACGATCTGGCGGACGTGTTCCGCCGCGTGGTGCGCCCTGACGACCCGCCGGTCACAGTGAACGAACAGCTCGAGGTGCCGCCCGATACGCTGCCGGGACTGCTCGCCGGCTACGACTTCATGTTCGACGACCACAGCCAGTTGCCAACCGAAATCATGCGGCGCTGCGTCGGCCTGAAGCACATCATCTTTCTCGGCACCGGCGCGCGCAGCTATATGCATCCGGACGAACTGGCCGAGCACGGCATCACCGTGCACATCATCAAGGGCTACGGCGACACGGCGGTGGCCGAACATACGATCGCACTCATGTGGGCCGCGGCGCGCGGGCTGGCGATCATGGATGGCGGCATGCGGCGCGGCGAATGGGTCCGCACCGAAGGCATGGAGCTCACCGGCAAAACGCTTGGTTTGCTGGGCTATGGCGGGATCGCAGCCGAGGTGGCACGCATTGCGGCGGGTTCCGGCATGCGGGTGATCGCGTGGAACCGGTCGCCCAAGACTGCGCCGGGCGTGACGTTCGTTGATCTCGACACGCTGCTCGCGACCAGCGACGTGCTGTCGGTGCATCTGCTGCTGACCGACGAGACGCGCGGCTTCCTCGATGCGGCGAGGTTGGCGAAGCTGCGGCCAGGCGCGGTGTTGGTGAACACGGCGCGCGGCGCGCTCGTCGACGAGGCGGCGATGATCGCAGCGCTACGATCGGGCCGGTTGCGCCATGCGGCGCTGGATGTGTTCAACAAGGAGCCGCTGGCGCCAGGTCATGAACTTGCGACCCTGCCAAACGTCACGCTGTCGGCGCACAGCGCATTCCGCACGCCCGAGGCGTCCGAGAACCTGATTCGCCGCGCTTTGGACATCGCGAAGGCACTTGCTACCGCTGCATCTGCATGATCCGGTCCATCGGCAGCATGTTCTGATTGAGGTGGGTCATGATCCATAGCGACCCGACGATCAGCAGCAGCACGATCAGCACGCCGAACGCCAGGGCCAGCACGTTGTTGGTGTTGTCAGGGCCGCTGGTGATGTGGAGGAAGAAGACCAGATGCACCCCCATCTGCGCGATCGCCAGCACGAACAGCGCTATGGGGATACTGGGGCCCCATACCAGTAACTGGCCAGTGATGGCGAGGAAGAACGCCACCACGGTGATCAGGGCCGCGAGGCCAAGGCCGATCAGGTAACCGATCAGGCCTTGGGCGATCTCGTGCCGGTCGGGCCTCTCGTCGCCGGGAGCGGTGTCGCCTGGGTGCAGATACAGAGCTTGTCCAGCGTCACTCATTGAGCCATCCCTGTCAGATAGACCACGGTGAAGATCCCGATCCAGATGATGTCGAGCGTGTGCCAGAACAGGCTGAAGCACAGGATGCGGCGCAGGATGTCGTGGCGATAGCCCTTGGCGAACACCTGCGCCATCATGGTCAGCAGCCATAGCAGGCCGAGCGTCACGTGCAGGCCATGGCAGCCGACCAGGGTAAAGAAGGACGACAGAAAGGCACTGCGCGACGGGCCGGCGCCGATAGCATTCATCCCGGCGAACTCGCGCGCCTCCAGGAACAGGAATGCAGCGCCCAGCACAGCGGTCACCGCCATGCTGCCATAGTACATCAGGCTGTTGTGGGCCCTGGCGCCGATGCTCGCGACGCCGCAGGTGAAGCTCGACAACAGCAGGCACGCCGTCTCGATCGCGACGATGTGGAGGTGAAACACGTCCCTGCCGCTTGGGCCGCCGGCGGTTTGCCCGGACAGTACCGCGTAGGCCGCGAAGAACGCGGAGAACATGATGATGTCGCTGAGCAGGAAGATCCAAAAGCCGTAGCCGACGATGATGCGCTTGGAGACGATGTCGCGTGCCGCGTGACCCATTCTGAGGTCGCGGCCGGCGGTTCCCTGTGCGGCACTCATTGCGCGGGCTGCATCTGGGCGAGTGCCGCGCGGCGGGCAGCACGGTTGGCCCGGTCGATGCGGGCAACCTCGTCGGCCGGGATGCGATCCTCGGTGCGGTCGCGCCAGGCGAAGACCACGAATGTCACGAAGGCGCCCACGAACGCTGCCGCGACCAGCCACCAGATATGCCAGATCAGCGCAAAGCCCATGAAGGTCGCGAAGAAGGCACAGATAAACCCGGTCGGGCTGTTCCGCGGCAGCTCGATGTCTTCGTAGCGCGGTTCTTCACCGGTGTCGGTCTGCCGCAGGACGCGCTGTTTCATCCCCCAGTAGGTATCGTCTTCAGTGATCCGCGGCAGCACGGCGAAGTTGAACGGTGGCGGTGGCGACGCGGTGGCCCATTCAAGCGAGTGGCCATTCCACGGGTCGCCGGTCACGTCGCGAAGCTGCTCGCGGTGGCGGAAGCTGACCACTACCTGCGCGATCTGCAACACGATCCCGGCCAGGATGACGGCCGCACCGAGGGCGGCTATCAGCAGCCAGGGATGCCATGCGGGAACGTCGTAGTGCTGCATGCGCCGGGTCATGCCCTCGAAGCCCAGAACGTAGAGCGGCATGAACGCCAGGTAGAAGCCGATGAACCAGCACCAGAACGCGGCCTTGCCCAGGCCCTCGTGAAGACGGAAGCCGAATGCCTTGGGAAACCAGTAGGTGTAGCCGGCGAACGCGCCGAACAGCACGCCGCCGATGATGACGTTGTGGAAGTGCGCCACCAGGAACAGGCTGTTGTGCAGCACGAAATCGGCAGGCGGCACCGCCAGCAAAACGCCGGTCATTCCGCCCAGCACGAAGGTGACGATGAAGCCGAGCGACCACAGCATCGGCGATGAGTACACGATCCGCCCGCCGTACATCGTGAACAGCCAACTGAACACCTTCACGCCCGTCGGGACCGCGATGATCATCGTCGTGACACCGAACACCGCGTTCACGTCGGCGCCCGCGCCCATGGTGAAGAAGTGGTGCAGCCAGACCATGAAGGCGAGGATGCAGATCACCAGCGTCGCCGCGACCATCGATCGGTAGCCGAACAGCGGCTTGCCAGAGAAGGTCGACACGACCTCGGAGAATACGCCGAACGCGGGCAGGATGAGGATGTAGACCTCGGGATGACCCCACGCCCAGATGAGGTTGACGTACATCATCACGTTGCCGCCGGCTTCATTGGTGAAGAAGTGAAAGCCGAGATAGCGATCCAGCAGCAGCATGGCGAAGGTTGCCGTCAGGATCGGGAAGGCGGCGACGATCAGCAGGCAGGAGGCGAGCGCCGTCCAGCAGAACATGGGCATGCGCATATAGGTCATGCCCGGCGCGTGCAGCTTCAGAATCGTGGTGACGAAGTTGACCCCGGTCAGCAGCGTGCCAACGCCGGAGATCTGCAGCGACCACAGATAGTAGTCCACGCCGACGCCGGGCGAATATGTCAGCTCGGACAGTGGCGGATAGGCCAACCAGCCGGTGCGCGCGAACTCGCCAACCACGAGCGAGACATTAACCAGCAGCGCACCCGTCGCCGTCAACCAGAAGCTGACGGAGTTCAGGGTCGGAAACGCGACGTCCCGTACCCCGAGTTGCAGCGGGACGACGACATTCATCAACCCGATCACGAAGGGCATCGCCACGAAGAAGATCATCAGCGTGCCGTGTGCCGAGAAGATCTGATCGTAGTGGTCGGGCGGCAGATAGCCGGGTGCCTGGAAGGCCAGCGCCTGCTGCGATCGCATCATGATCGCGTCGCTGAAGCCACGGATCAGCATGACACCGGCGAGGAAGACGTACATCACGCCGATCCGCTTGTGGTCGACGCTGGTGATCCACTCGCGCCACAGATAGGGAACCCAGCCCTTGAGCGTGATGTAGACGAGGACACAGAAGATGATAAACCCGACGAAGCCGGCCGCGAACAGCGGTATCGGCTGGTCGATCGGAATGGCGGCCCAGGTCAGCTTGCCCAGCATGCTACTTCTCCGCCCGCTTTGACGCGCCCGGACTGGTTTCCTCGACGGGCCCCGGGCCAGGCGGCAGCGCCTGTGTGACGATGTTCTTGAACAGATCAGGATCGACGTCGCGGTAGGTGAACGGCGCAACGCCAAGGCTCTGTTTGGCGAGTTCGGTGTAACTTTGTGAGGTCAGCGTCGGACCGGTGCCGCGGGTTGCGTCGACCCAGGCAGAGAAGCGGTCCATCGGCAACGCCTCGGTGTCAAAATGCATGTCGGCGAATCCGTCGCCGCTGTAGTTGGTCGACAGGCCGAGAAACACACCGGGTTCGTCAGCGTGCAGGTTGAGCTGCGTCGCCATGCCGTTCATCGTGTAGATCATGCTGCCGAGCTGCGGGATGAAGAAGGCATTCATCACACTCGCCGAGGTCAGGCTGAAGTGGACGGGCAGGCCGGCGGGGATGACGAGGTGGTTCACGCTGGCGACGTGCTGTCTGGGGTAGATGAACAGCCATTTCCAATCCAGCGATACGACCTGGACCTCGAGCGGCGGGTCCTTCGACGGCAGCGGCCTCGCCGGGTCCAGATCATGCGAGCTGATCCAGGCCACGCCACCGAGAAGCATGATCGTCAGCAGAGGAATGGCCCAGACGATCATCTCGAGCTGGCCGGAATATGTAAAGTCGGGCAGATGGCGTGCCCTGGTGTTGGACCTTCGGTACCACCAGGCGCAGCCGAGCGTGGCGACGAGCGTCGGGATGACGATTGCCAGCATGATGGCGAGTGAGTCGATCAGGATGGTCTTCTGGGCCTCGCCGACCGGACCTCGCGGATCGAGCACGGCGGGCTGACAGGCGGTCAGGGCGATCAACGCTGACAGGACCCCGCAACGGGCGGTCAGCGCAACCACCGAGCGCGAGCATAGCGAGGATACCCCTTGATTCATATGACCCCCCGCGTCACTACACACACGCTGCGCGATCATGCAACCCGGAAAATCCGCGGTCACGGATCTGCCGCAGATTCCCAAGAGTGAGGAAGACGTGGATGGCCGGCACGAGGCCGGCCATGACGATGAAGCGCAGCGCTCCGACGATGAAGCGCAGCGCTCCGACGATGAAGCGCAGCGCTCCGACGATGAAGCGCAGCGCTTCGACGATGAAGCGCAGCGCTCCGACGAGGAAGCGCAGCGCTCCGACGATGAAGCGCAGCGCTCCGACGAGGAAGCGCAGCGCTCCGACGATGAAGCGCAGCACTCCGACGATGAAGCGCAGCGCTCCGACGATGAAGCGCGGCGCTCCGACGATGAAGCGCGGCGCTCCGGCTCCACGCTGGGCTGCACTAAGCACGTTGGCCAACCGACAGGTCCAGGTCGGCCGCGAAGTGACACCGTGCGAAGTGCCCTTGCGTCACCTCCTGCAACGCCGGTGCTTCCTGCCGGCAGCGGTTCTCGGCGAACTCGCAGCGCGGATGAAAATAACAGCCCGACGGCGGCGATGCAGGGCTCGGCACCTCGCCCTTGAGAATTCCATCGGGGTTTGACACCCGCGGGTCAGGCACCGGCACCGCGCGCATCAGCGCCGCCGTGTAGGGATGCCGCGGTCGTCGGAACACCGCGTCGGTCGGTGCCAGCTCCACCAATTGTCCCACGTACATCACAGCGACGCGATCACAAATGTGCCGCACCACCGACAGATCGTGCGCGACAAACAGGAACGTCAGTCGCAGCCTCGATTGCAGCTCCAGCAGCAGGTTCAGCACCTGGGCCTGCACCGATACGTCCAATGCCGACACGGGTTCGTCGGCGACGACAAGCCGCGGGCTGGTCGCGAGCGCCCGGGCGATGCCGATGCGCTGACGCTGCCCGCCGCTGAACGCGTGCGGAAACCGGTGCATGAACTCGGACCGCAATCCGACCAGTCGCAGCAGCTCGGCCACGCGATCCATACGCTCGCGACGACTGCGCATGCCGTTCACCAGCAGCGGCTCGCCGACGTTGTCGAACAGCGTCATGCGCGGATTGAGCGAGCCGAACGGATCCTGAAAGATCATCTGGATCTGTTTGCGCATCGGTCCCAGTTGCGCGGACGACATCGGCGCCAGATCCACGACCTTGTCGCCCGAGCGGAACAGGATCTGCCCAGCGGTCGGTTCGATGGCGCGCAGGATGCACCTCGCGGTCGTGGTCTTGCCGCAGCCGCTTTCGCCCACCAGGCCGAGCGTCTCGCCTTCCTGCACGGTGAAGCTCACGTCATCCACGGCACGGACGTGGCCGGTGACACGACGCAGCATACCCTTGGCGATCGGGAAGTATTTCCGCAGCCCGCGCACATCGAGCAGCGGCGCGGTCATGCCGGCTCAGCGTCCCTGCTGTGTAGGAAGCAGCTCACCGCTCGTCGCGGACCCAGTGAATGCAGCGCGGGGACAAGTGTGGCGCAGCGCTCGGGCAGAATGTCCTCGCAGCGCGGATGGAAGGGACAGCCGGGCGGACGATTGAACGGGTGCGGCAGAGTGCCGGCGATCACCGGCAACGCGGCGCGAGTCTCGGTCTGCAGACTTGGGATCGAGCGCAGGAGCGCCCTGGTGTAGGGATGTCGCGGGGCATGGAAGATTTCGTCCACGGGCCCCTCTTCCATGACACGGCCGAGATACATCACCACCACATAGTTGGCCATCTGCGCGATCACGCCCAGGTCGTGCGTGATGAAGATGATCGCGGTGTGGTACTTGTGTTGCAGCTCGCGGAGCAGTGCGAGGATCTGCGCCTGCGTCGTCACGTCGATCGCGGTGGTGGGTTCGTCGGCGATGAGCAATCGCGGCTTGCAGGACAGCGCCATGGCGATCATCGCGCGCTGCCGCAGGCCGCCGGACAACTGCCAGGAATAGGCATCGACGCGGCTTTCAGGCATCGAGATGCCGACGTCGCGGAACAGCTCGACCGTCCGCGCGCGCGCCTGCTCACGGCCAACACGCTCGTGCAGCATGATCGCCTCGACAATCTGCGCGCCCACGGTGTGCACCGGGCTGAACGCCGCCATCGGCTCCTGCGGTATCAGCGCGATCTCCGCGCCGCGCAGATCGCGCATCAGCCGACCGCGGGGTGACAGGCGTGCGAGGTCGATCGGCTTGTCGCCGCCCTGCCGATACAGGATCTCGCCGCCGGTGATGCGTCCCGGTGGATCGATCAGTTGCAGGACCGCCCGCATCGTGACGCTCTTGCCGCAGCCGCTTTCGCCGACGATGCCGACAACCTGGCTAGGAAACACGTCGAAGCTCACGCCGTCGACCGCGCGCACCGTGCCTTCGTCCAGGCGGAACGACACGCGCAGATCGCGCACCTGAAGCAGGGGTTCAGTGGCTGTAGGGATCGGAGGCATCGCGCAGGCCGTCGCCTACAAGGTTGAACGCCAGCACCGCGACGATGACGATGAGGCCAGGGATCAGCAGCCACGGCGCCAGTGCCAAGGTCTGGATGTTCTGCGCCTCTTGCAGCAGCACGCCCCAGCTTATCGCCGGCGGACGGATGCCGAGGCCGAGGAACGACAGCGATGTCTCGTTGATGATCATCACCGGGATGGCGAGCGAACTGGTGGCGATGATGTGGCTGAGGAAGGTCGGCACCATGTGGCGCAGGATGATGCGCATCTGGCTGCAGCCGGCGAGGCGTGCGGCGAGCACGAAGTCCTCCTCGCGCAGTGCCAGGAAGCGGCCGCGCACTTCACGCGCCAGCGTGGTCCAGCCGACCAGCGAGAGGATCACGGTGATGGCGAAGAACACCTGGATCGGCGTCCAGTCGCGTGGCAGAGCGGCGGAGAGTGCGAGCCAGATCGGGATGGTGGGCACCGACTGCAGCAGCTCGATCAGACGCTGGATTATTTGGTCGGTGATGCCGCCGAAATAGCCTGAGATGCCGCCGAGTACCACGCCGAAGATCACGCTGAGGGTGACGGCGACGAGACCGACGGTCATCGATGTCTGCGTGCCATGCATGATGCGCGACCATTGGTCGCGGCCGAGGCGGTCGGAGCCGAGCAGGAAGATGCGTTGACCCGGATCGGCGGCGCCGAGCAGGTGGATGTTGGTGTCGAACAGGCCAAGTGCGCGGTAGGGGAATCCGCGGGTGAAGAAGCTGACGTGGACCTTGCGCTGCGTGTCGGTGGTCCACTCCATGCGCAGTGTCACCGGATTGCGTTTGCCGGCGATGGCGGGGACCCACGGATTCCAGCCGTCGTCGAGGAAGTGCAGCGTCTGCACCGGGATGAAGGCCTGGCGCGCGTCGGTCTGTTCCGGGCTTTGTGTGGCGAAGAAGTCGGGGCACAGCACGACGAGGTAGAGGCAGATCAGCAGGCCGGCGCTGACGAGTGCGAGGTGGTGTCGGCGGAAGCGCCACCACACCAGCTTCCAGTTCGGTGCGACGGCGATCCGGTCCTCGGCGACCGCGCCGATGGCTTGCACATCGGACATCGCTATCCTCCCCCTCCCCTCGCGGCGTCCACCTATGTCTCCATCCGGATGCGCGGGTCCATCATCGCCAGTGCGATATCGGACAGCAGCGTGCCGACAATGGTTAAGAACGAGTAGATCAGCAGGATCGCACCGGCCAGATACATGTCCTGGTTGATCAGCGCGCGCAGCAGTAGGGGCCCGATGTTCGGCAGGTTCATCACCGTGGCCACGATGAGGCTGCCGGAGAACAACTGCGGCAAGTACCATCCGATCGTGCTGATCAGCGGATTGAGCGCGAGCCGTACCGGATAGCGCAGCACCAACCGCCACTCGCGCAATCCCTTCGCCCGCGCCGTCACCACGTAAGGCTTGTTCAATTCATCGAGCAAATTGGCCCGCATGATGCGCGTCAGCCGCGCGGTACCGGCGATGCCCAATATTATTGCCGGCAGCCAGATGTGCTCAAGCAGGTTGACCACGCGCGCGATGCTCCACGGCGCGTCGACAAACTCCGGCGAGTAAAGTCCCGTGATGCTGATCCCGAAATACGCGAACGCGATCCACATCAGGATCAGCGCCAGCATGAAGTTCGGCGTCGCGACGCCCACGTAATTGATCACCGTGATCACGTGGTCGAGCACCGAACGCTGATGGGTCGCCGAATAGATCCCTGCCGGCACCGCGATCAGCCAGGTCAGCACGAATGCCATAAGGGCCAGCGCCAATGTCAGCCCAAGCTGCGCGCCGATCAGTTCCGCATTCGGCCGCTGGTATTCGAGCGACAGCCCCAGATGTCCGGACAGCAGATTTTGCACCCAGTACAGGTACTGCACGATGAACGGCTGATCGAGGCCGTATTCATGGCGCAGCGCCTGAATCTGATCGGCGGTGATCGAGGTGCCGGTCGCCGACAGGGTCGCCACGTACGCCGTCAGGAAATCACCAGGCGGTGCCTGCATGATCACGAAGATGACGAACGAATAGACCACCAGCAGAAACGGCAGCAGCAGCAGGCGCTGGACGATGTAGCGAGTCACTTGGCGAAGAAGAACTGCTCAGTGCGCGCATTGCCTGGGGTGCGCAACGGCCAGTCATTGCCGAGCGTCGTCGGCACGTTGTGCATCTTGCTGTTGACCACCACGACGCCCTGCACCATCGGCGTCAATCCGACCGTGCCGATCTCGAACACGTTGTCTGCCCAGATTTGGAACAGCTCCTGCGCCGCCTTGATCTGGCCGTCCCGGCCCTCACGGCGTGCCGTGTCGATGAGCGCCATGATCCGCTTCAGCGGCTCGGTCGGCTCAACGCCCTCCTTGCCGCCCGAATTCAACCAGCGATAGTACAGCGGCCCCAGCGTCAGCGTCTGGAGCGGCGAGTTTCGCGGATCGAGCTTCGAGCCGCCGGTGAACGGAAATGCCGTGGTGTCCTCGTTCCAGATCTCGGTCATCAGCTCGTTTGATTCGCGCATCTTCTGATGCAGCGCACGTTCGCGGATCTGCACCACGGCTCTGATGCCGACCGCCTGCCAGTCCTGCGCGATGAGCTGCGCCACATCCGGCCACGCACCGAAGGCGGGCACCACGCTGATCTCGATCGTCGCGGGCTTGCCATTGTCCATCAGTCGAATGCCCTGCGGGTCGCGCTTGGTCAAGCCGAGTGCGTCGAGCATCTTGTTGGCCTTGTCGCGATCGAACTCGGTGTATTTCTGGGCCCATTCCTTGCCGGGGAAATACGGATGCGACGGTGCCGGCACGGCCTGCCGCGCCTCACCCAGACCGAGGAACACCGACTCCTTGATCTCATCGCGATTGATCGCATAGGACAACGCGATACGGAAATCCTTCGTCGCCATCAGCTTGCCGATCGCAGGGTCGGCTTGGTAGGTGGTGTTGAACGCGACCACCGCATCCGATCCGCCGAAGGTCGGCCAGATGAGGACGTGGTACTTGCCGGTCGATTTTTCCTGCTCCTTCAGCACCGGATAGTTGGTCATTTGAATGTGCCGCGCCTGCATGTCGAAGTTGCCGGCGATGGCCTGCAAGTTCAGCGCCTGCTGGTCGGCAAAGTAGGTAAAGCGCACCTCGTCGATGTAGGGCAGCTGATTACCGTCCTTGTCGACGCCGATGTAGTAGGGATTGCGCCGTATGGTGAACACCGGATCGCTCACCCGCGATACCGGCATCCATGCGGCCATCGTCGGACGCTCCGGGTTGGACGTCGGCGTGGCCTTCTGGGCGAACAACTCGGTCCACGACCTGAAGCTGGACGCCTGCGCCATATGATCGAGCTGGTCCTTCGGCGTGTAGTCAGGGTTGAACTGCTTCAGATAGTGCGCCGGCAGGAACATCGCGTAGCTGAGGTCGGGACCGTCCTGGTTGGCCATTTCCTGCAGGAAGAGCGTAGCCGGCCGGTCGTAGGTGAACCGCACGGTGTAGTCGTCAAGCTTCTCGACCTTCGCGGCCGAGCCGTCGGTGTTGCGGATCCAGGTCGGCAGGGAAGGCGTCAGATCCTTGTTCTGGATCACGTCCTTGTACCAGAACAGGATGTCGTCGGCGGTGAACGGAGCGCCATCCGACCAGCGGGCGCCCTTGCGCAGCAGGATCGTCCAGACCTTGTAGTCTTCGGATGACTTCGCACCCAATGCGAGCTTTGGTTCGATCTCCGCGCCGTCGGGGGTGAAGCGGAACAGGCCGTCATAGACGACGCGCACGTAGTTGTTGGCATCGGCGGGGCCGAGGAAGGCGCGCCGCCAGACGCCGCCGTACTCGCCGACCTTCTCGACCACCGGCACCACCAGCGGTTGCTCGGGCAGCCGCTGATCGACTGGCGGCAGCTTGCCGGCCTTCACCTGATCGTCGAACGCGGGGGCTTCGTGGTACTTGCTCTGCGCTGCCGCAGGCTGCGCAAAGTTCAGCAATGCGCAGGCCAGCAGCGCGATGGTCATGGCAAGACGTGTCATGGACGGCCCCCTTGGCGGCGTACCTTTGTTGTCGACGCTTCGTTCAGGTGGATGTTCGGCCGGCGTCCGGGCCGCGTCAATCAGCCGCGCGGCGGCACGAGGTCATTGCTTCGCTTCGCCGTACGGAGACCGCAGGACACCGGATTTGTACTCGCCCGGCCACAGGATCACCTCCTTCTTCGGATCCCTGAACTGATCGACATCATGTCCCGCGACGCCCTGGAACTGCACCTCCAGCACACGCGGCTTCGTCCACTCGCCGTTGGGGCCGAACGCGATGTCGCCAACGATGGTGTGGAAGGTGTGCGTGCGCAGATAGTCCGCGAGCTTGTCCTGATCCAGGCTGTTCGCTCCCTCGATCGCCTGCCCCAGCACCTGCATGTCGGCGTAAGCAAACGGCGGCAGGTAGAAGCCCAACAGATCCACTCCCGCGCCGGCCGCCTTCTCCTGGTACTTCTTCAGGAACGCCAGTGCATCCGGGGATGCGAAGTCACCGACCGGCAGCCAGAAGTCGTAATCGACGATGCCGTTGAGCAGCGGGCCGAGCTGCGCCTTGATCGCGGTCGCCTGCAGCCCGACCATGCCGCCGCCGAACAGCTTGGCCTTCAATCCTGCCTCGCTGGCGGCGCGCACCATGCCAACCGTATCGGGCGGATAGGAGCCGACAAACACCAGGTCCGGGTTGGTCGCCTGGATGGCGCGCACGATCGGCGTATAGTCCGCGGTGGTCGGGGGATAGGTCTGATCGTAAACGATCTTGTAGCCGGCCCGCTTGGCCTGCGCTCGCGCTCCATCCACCGCGTTCTTGGAG
>Ga0210390_10003259_pt1 | contig 13978 bp, 13 predicted proteins | sample IncBWH11OmetaG_FD_161050 | JGI IMG/M metagenome (GOLD analysis project Ga0210390, IMG submission 161050) | Forest soil microbial communities from Barre Woods Harvard Forest LTER site, Petersham, Massachusetts, United States - Inc-BW-H-11-O ...
GACCTGCTCGATAAAATACTATACCAGTATATTGAAATGGAATTATCGCCATCAGATATAAAGGTACATGGAGCAAGTAAAGAGCTGGTGGAGAAAATAGTTGCAATGGTTAACCGCAACGAATATAAACGCCTGCAGGCACCACCCATATTAAGAGTATCACCAAAAGCATTTGGTGTTGGGCGTAAGATGCCTATTGTGGCTAAATATTTGTAAGATGAAATTACTTAACCACTTGAAGTATTTTTTAATTATTAGTTGCGTTGTTGCAGTTTCGTGCACCACTAATTCAACTCAAGAAAAGTCGCCTGAAAATAAAGTAATCACTCGGGCTGATAGTTTATTTATGTTCCACAACATTAATACTTCACTGTTTAAAGCTGATTCAGCGACAATGTCCCAATATGTGGCAATGGATACTATTCAAAAGATGCAGTATCTGACACCTAAAATTATTGATAGTGAAAACCCTGATGTAATGAAAGTAGGACAAACTTATATTAATGAATATGTTGGGGCTTATTTCATCTCTAAACAAGAAAAGATAGGTGATGCACAACCGATTATAGTAAGCGCAAGCGGAGATGATTATCATGCTTTGATACTTATAGTATTGAATAAGAATAACAAGCCTGTTTCACACATTCTTTTGAGCGGTGGGCTAAGTGCAGGCCCAGATGGAGAACTGGGGGATTCTATTATACTGCTTCACGATAGAGAATCACTCATTAAGCATGACACTTTAATTACTTATATTCTTCGGGTAAGACAACCTGAAAATAAAGATAACGCATCACCAACTATTGATTCTATAAGCTATATCAGAAAGATATTACCTACAGGTGAGATCAAAACAATCAAAACTGATAGTGTAAGATATTCAAGAAAGATTGATTGGAGTACGCATTACTCCTGGTAAATACTCTTACCTAAAAGCTTACGCAATCTTTATCTCCTCACCATTCTTATTCATCACCTTGTATTCCAGGAACTGCAATGAATCAAGTTCTTGTAATTTAATACCACGTTTGTATTTGAGTTTCCACTTCATATTAATTGAAGGGAACCCTTTGGTCAGGAACGCATAAATGAATGGATGCACCATTAGGGTAACACCTTTTTCATTTTGTTCGGTAAGTATATAACGTAATGTGTTCTCGATCTTATCGGTTATCAGTAAAGGTGGCTCAACCTCTCCTGTTCCGCCACAAGTAGGGCACTTCTCCATTATATTAATAACGGTCTGCGGCCTTACCCTTTCGCGGGTAATTTGTATAAGTCCGAATTTGCTTGGAGGCAGAATATGGTGCTTGGCCCTATCGGTCTTCATCAGATCCTTCAGGTGAGCGTATAGTTTCTTACGGTTCTCGGCACTATACATATCAATAAAGTCGATAACAATAATACCACCCAGATCTCGCAGGCGAAGCTGGCGTGCTACTTCCGCAGCCGATTCCATATTCACTTCAAGAGCGTTGGTTTCCTGGTCGTTCTTCGATTTTATTTTGGTACCGCTGTTCACGTCAATAACGTGCAAAGCCTCTGTATGTTCAATGATAAGGTATGCCCCACTGGCCATATTTACCACTCTACCAAACGATGCCTTTATTTGTTTCTCTACGCCCAGCTGGTCGAATATGGGAGCATTGCCCCTGAACAGCTTAACGATATCTTCCTTTTCAGGTGCAATAGTGTGCATATATTTCTTTATTTCTTCAAATAATTCCTGGTCGTTAACCATAATGCTGCTGAAGGAAGCATTAACCAGGTCGCGGATGGTTACCGAGGTACGGCCCATTTCTCCCAATAGTTTATGAGGAGGGTGTGGGTTCGTTTTTAAAGCATTGTAGCATTCCTGCCATTTTTCTACCAAACTGTTAAGGTCGGCCTCAAGTTCAGAGACACTCTTTTCTTCGGCTACGGTACGGACAATAAGTCCAAATCCTTTAGGCTTGATGCTTTCCATCAATTTCTTAAGACGTTCCCTTTCTTCCGATGATTTTATCTTTTGCGATACTGCTATCTTTTCGGCAAATGGAATAAGTACTAAAAATCTGCCCGCCAGTGTAATATGTGATGTAATACGCGGTCCTTTGGTCGATATTGGCTCTTTGGCTATTTGAACCAGAACGCTTTGTCCGCCATTAAGTACGTTCGATATTTTGCCGTTCTTAGGTATGTCATTCAGCATCTTAAAATACATAAGAGGTGAATGCTTTATTTTACCGGTAAGTACACCTTGCGAATAACTGTTGAGGGATGCAAACTGGGGACCCAGATCATAATAGTGCAGAAAGGCATCTTTTTCGTAGCCGACATTGATGAAGGCTGCGTTAAGGCTACTGGCTATTTTACTAACCTTACCTAGATATATGTCTCCTACTGAAAACTGGGCGTCGTTCCGTTCGCGTACCAACTCCACCAGCTTCTTGTCGTTCAAGACGGCAGTCACTACCCCTGTAGGTGTAGAGTTGATTATTAATTCGTTGCTCATAGATTGAGTTTGTTAAAACTGTAATTTTTTTAAATGTTCTGTCATAATGATGTGGTTGAGCGCTGACAGTTTGCGCTTTTAAAATAAGTGATTCAGGCTGTAGGGAAAAGCGAGGCTCTGCGCTTTCCGGTGAGGTGGTGCCATATCCCAATAGGGACATTAAATGCATTAGCATCCTACTGATATCCCAGGTTAGGGTATCAGCAATAAGGTAAAGGTACTTGAAAGTGTATTTCAGTTCTTTATACATGAAAAAAGGGGAAATAAGGAAATCCATCTATACCAAAGAAGCCCCGCAATAATGCGGGGCCTTCTTTCAGTATATTAAAAAGATGGAAATACTACCTTAATCTTTTCTTATGCCTGTTCTTTCTGAGGCGTTTCTTTCTTTTGTGGGTGGCCATTTTATGGCGTTTTCTTTTCTTTCCGCAAGGCATAACTATTCTGTTAAATTATTATTACTTATTTGTTATTGTGTCTTTCTTAATTCGGTTAATTTCAGTACTAATCTCGTCCTTTATTTTTTTATCGGTCACAAAAGTACTATATTTTTCCAGACAGTCAATAGCACTCTGTTTATTTCCCTTTTTTTCGTAAACATCAGCCAAAAAGAGGTACCCGTCCTGGAACGAAGGGTTTATCTTCAAAACCCGCTGAAAGCGATACGCAGCCTTATCTAGCTGGCCCGATTGTACCGATAATTCACCCAGCGCAAGCTGACCATTTATATTATTTGAATCTTTCTTTAAAACGCCTTCAATTATGGCAATACCCTGCATAGGGTTAGGCGAACCTTCCACAAGGCACTTGCCCATACCTACCCTGGTATCCAGGTTAGTTGAATCTATCTTATAAGAATTGGTGTAGCATTCCGATGCCTTTTGTATCAACACAGCCCTTGCTTCAGGACTGCCTACTTCCGATGCATTATAATACCGGTCAGCGGCTTTATACCACAGATCAGCTGAATTTCTCAGGGCAGCAAGTTTTTCGGCATAATAAGTACCGGGTATAATGGCCCCAAGGCTATCATACTTAGTAATTATTGATTTTAAAAGCTCAATACGGGCATCACCTGTTGCTCCATCCAGCGACTGTTCCATTTTATCAATGGCAGGCTGCTGATCGGCAGGCACTTGCTTTTTAGCTTCATCTAAAACACGGGTAAAATCTTCTGCTGTGGTAGCATGACCGGCGGCCAAAGGACCTTTATCAGCAGAAACAGGTGCTTTGCGGTTAACAAAAAAAAGCGACGCGAAAAGTACTACGCTTCCTGTGATGGCAATCCATTGACGTGAAGAAAATGCTGCCATCAATAAGGTTTACTTAACTGACTTCTTCACCCTTTCAGAAAACTTCTTAGAAGGTTTGAATGCCGGAATAAAGTGAGCCGGAAGTTGAATAGCCGTATTTTTTGAAATATTACGGGCTATTTTTGCCGCACGTTTTTTAATAATAAAATTTCCGAAACCTCTTAATGAAACAGTTTCTTTATTTGAAATATGTTCCTTAACTGAATTCATAAAGGCTTCTACAGTAGCTTCTACCACTGTTCTCTCGATACCAGTCTTCCTTGATATCTCCTTAACTATCTCTGCTTTTGTCATAACTAATTGGGGTTTGTGTTATTACGGCACAAAGGTACTAAAAATGCCGATATGTTAATGCATTTTTTTTCGTCGTGAAAATTCTATAAATGAGTAGTTATATTGGTTCTTTTCGTCGGCAGAAAAGTCTATCCGCTTAGTCTCTGCCCATTCACTGACAGGTATCTCAGGAAAGTAGGCATCGCCTTCAAAACTATGATGAATTCGGGTCAGGTAAATCTTATCTGCACTATTCATTAGTTGGTGATATATCTCTGCACCACCAATTACATAAACTTCATCTTCAGTTTTACAATACTCTAAAACATCTGAAAATGAGCTAAATACGATGCATCCTTCTGCCTTGTACTCCTTATTACGGGTTATTATAATGTTCTTTCTGCCTGGCAGGGGTTTCCCCATCGATTCATATGTCTTCCTACCCATAACAACGGTATGTCCCATGGTCAGGTTCTTAAAGAACTTCATGTCGGCGGGCATGCGCCATACCAAGGTATTATTCTTGCCAATGACATTATTTTCAGATGCCGCAGCAACAAGCGATACTATCATACGTTATACGGCAACAGGTGCTTTTATATGTGGATGCGGATCATATCCTTCCAACGTAAAATCAGTGAACTGAAAGGAGAAGATATCTTTAACATCAGGGTTAACTTTCATTTTCGGTAACGGGCGAAGTTCACGACTAAGCTGCAAACGAGCTTGATCGAGGTGATTCAGATACAAGTGAGTATCGCCCAATGTATGAACAAACTCTCCGGGTTTTAAACCGCATGCCTGTGCCACCATTAAGGTTAACAATGCATATGATGCAATATTGAATGGTACTCCCAGAAATACATCGGCGCTACGCTGATACAAAAGACACGACAACTTACCATCGCACACATAAAACTGAAAGAACATATGGCAAGGAGGTAATTTCATCTTATCTATCTCCCCTACATTCCATGCACTTACAATAAGGCGGCGCGAATTGGGGTTCTTCTTTATCTGCTCTATTACATTTGTTATTTGATCAATATGCCTTCCATCGGCTGCGGGCCAGCTCCTCCACTGATATCCATATACAGGCCCAAGATTTCCTTCTGCATCAGCCCATTCATCCCAAATAGAAACACCATTATCTTTCAGGTATTTAATATTGGTCTCCCCTTTCAGGAACCACAACAATTCATATATAATTGAACGTAAGTGAAGTTTTTTGGTGGTTAATAAAGGAAAGCCTTCCTGCAAGTCGAACCGCATCTGGTAACCAAATACACTAAGGGTTCCCGTGCCTGTACGGTCATCTTTTTTAGCTCCTTTATCAAGTATATGCTGTAGTAGATCGTGATACTGTTTCACAGTTTTTTTGCGTTATTTTTTGTACTTTTCAAAAGTAGAGAATAGTTCCTTATATGTTGGTTTAAAATTACTAACAGATGTTATTATCTTTTGTTTTCTATCATTTGATATTCTTGCATATCGGGGAATGTATATTTTTGACGACATGAAAATTTTACAACTATGCAATAAAGTGCCCTACCCTGAAAAAGACGGTGGCGCTATCGGCATAAGTGTTTTCAGTAAGGAGTTATTGAGAGCGGGGCATTCAGTAAAAATGCTGGCTATGAATACATCAAAGCATTATATTGATGTAACTAGTATCCCCAACGAATTTAAATCAGCCATAGCTCTAGAGACTGTTGACGTTGACAATGCAATTAATCCTGTAAAAGCTCTTGCTGCATTACTAAAAGGTGAGTCCTACAACATATCGCGCTTTAATTCAAAAGAGTATGCTGATAAACTCGAACAACTTTTAAAGAGTAATACATTCGATGTAATACAACTTGAGGGCCTTTATCTTGCAAACTATATTCCGCTTATTCGTCAATTATCAAAAGCACCGATAGTTATGCGTGAGCATAATGTGGAATGGAAAATATGGGAACGCCTTGCTAAAGAAGAAAAGAATCCGGGCAAGAAATTTTACCTTGGCATATTGGCGAAGCAACTAAAAAAATACGAAGAAAAGGCTGTTAACGATTGTGATGGTATTACCACAACTACCATAAATGACATGAACCTTTTAAAGTCAACGGGTTGTAAAACCCCAATTGCACACATTCCATTTGGCATTGATGTTTCTCGCTATAACCCTGTTGAAAGTTCAGAACCAAATTCACTTTTTTACATTGGTGCACTCGATTGGCTACCTAATTTACAAGGACTAGAATGGTTTTTAAAAGATGTCTGGCATAAAGTGAATAAAGAATTACCGGAAGTTAAGCTACATGTTGCCGGAAGAAATATGCCTGATAACTTGCGTAATTCCTCCTACCCTAATGTTACTTTTTACGGAGAAATTGAAGATGCCTTTGCATTCATGAACAGATACAACCTTATGCTTGTTCCGCTACTTGCAGGGAGTGGTGTGCGTGTAAAAATAATTGAGGGGATGGCAATGGGTAAAACAATCATTACTACCTCAATAGGTATTGAAGGAATAGAGTGCATACATGGGAAAGATGCCATGGTTGCCGATAGCCCTGAATCATTTTGCAAAACAATTGTATATTGCATTCAAAATCCCACATCTGCAAAACAATTAGCTTTAAACGGGCGTGGTTTTGCCGAGGCTCAGCACGACATAAAGAAAATAGTACAAAACCTTACCAGGTTTTACAATGAACGAATAAAGGAGAAAAAAGCTTCCTGAGAGTGATGATTTTAGCCAGCCAGTACATTCTATATATTTCTCTTGCAGGGGTTTTATTTACCTATGTTATCTACCCGCTATTACTCCGCTTGCTTGCCATTGGCAAAAGCAATAACACCATTGTTTACGATACTGCTTCATTGCCATCGGTATCTATACTTATAGCCGCGCATAATGAAGAAAAGGTAATTGAGGAGAAACTTAAAAGCATCTTCGAGGGGAATTATCCTGCTGATAAGCTGGAAGTAACCATTGGCTCCGATAACTGTACTGACAGAACCGAGGAAATAATTAGATCCGTTGCCTTTAATCACCCTAATTTAAAACTCATATCATTTAAGAATCGCACAGGCAAGGTGCGTATCATTAACCAACTGGCGGAGGCAGCGCAATACCCCATTCTTATAATTACCGACGCTAACGTAATATTTGATAAAGACACTTTATATAACCTGGTAAAGCATTTCAAAAACCCGGAGATAGCTTTGGTAGATACCAATATGCTGCATAAGGGCCTGAAAAAAGAGGGCATATCATACGAAGAAAGTTTTTATATACGTGGTGAGGTAGCCAGCAAATATAACGAGGGCCGTATTTGGGGAACCATGATGGGGCCTTTTGGCGGATGCTATGCATTCCGTAAGAGTTACTTTTCACCTGTACCTGAGAACTTTTTGGTAGATGACTTTTACATTAATATGAAAGTATTGGAAAAAGGTGGTAAGGCTATAAATGAGGTAAAAGCAGTTGTTTACGAAGATATTTCGAATGAAATATTTGAGGAGTTTAAAAGAAAAATACGTATTGCTACAGGCAGTTTTCAAAACCTATTTGCATTTAAACATCTTTTATTACGCTTTAACGCTGTAAGTTTTTGCTTCTTTTCGCATAAAGTATTGCGTTGGTTATGCCCTATTTTCTTCTTACTCATTTATATTTGCAGTAATATTTTAATGAACCACAGTCAATTTTATCATTCAGCATTTTATATCGAAACCTTTTTTGGAGTGCTTGTTCCCATGGATTACTTTTTACAAAAGCTTGGCACCCACATTCGTGTGTTACGCCTTTTACGCCATTTCTTTTTTATGAATTTGGCTATATTTATAGGCATGTTTAAAGCCATGTCCGGAGTAAATACAAGTATCTGGGAACCCACCCAACGAAACCAATAAGAGTTTACAGCTATGAGTAAGTCTTTGAGAATAGTGTTTATGGGCACACCTGAATTTGCAGTTGCAACATTAGATGCCCTGGTTAAAAGCAGGCACAAAGTAGTTGCTGTAGTTACCACGCCCGACAAACCAGCTAACAGGGGTCTGAAATTGCAAACATCGGCGGTAAAGGAATACGCAGTAAAGAATAATCTGCCCCTTCTTCAGCCTGATAAACTAAAGAGTGAAGATTTCTTAAATGAATTAAAAAAGATAAATGCCGACCTACAGGTAGTGGTTGCATTCCGAATGTTACCAGAAGTGGTTTGGAGCCTGCCTAAATATGGGACAATAAACCTGCATGCATCGTTATTGCCTCAATACAGGGGCGCTGCACCTATTAACTGGGCAGTAATAAACGGAGAAACTGAAACCGGCAGCACAACATTCTTTATTTCTCATCAAATAGATACCGGTGATCTATTATTGCAACAAAAGATTGATATAACGGAAGATGATAATGCTGGCACCATACATGATAAACTAATGGTATCAGGCTCTGAATTACTTGTAAGGACAGTTGATGCTATTGCCGATGAAACTGTTAAAGCAATGCCTCAGCCTACAGTGGATCTATTAAAGCACGCTCCAAAAATATTCAGGGATGATTGCCGCATTGATTGGAACAGACCTGCCACTGAGGTATTTAATTTTATAAGAGGCTTAAGCCCATACCCCGGTGCCTTTACTGAACTCCAGAATGAAGAAGGTGAAAAAATGACCTTGAAAATATTCAACACCAAAAAGCACCTTGAATTGATAATACCTGCCGGTGAACTTTTAATAAGTACCAAGAACGAAACCTTTATAGGTTGTGAAGATGGTGCGCTTGAGATACTTGAAATACAGGCAGAAGGAAGAAAAAGAATGAAAACTATTGATTTCCTCAGGGGCTTTCCTTTAAATATAGGAACCTGGCAAGCCATAGGCTAATTTTATCTGCCCGTTAACCAAAGGAATTTTTATTTTTGGCTCTCTCAATTTTATCTCCATGACAAAAAAAGCATCAAGCACATTTGACCCGGACGGACCTGCAACAGGCGAAACCCTATTCGGATTACCATATACCATTGAGAACGCCAAAGTAGTGGCATTGCCTGTTCCATGGGATGTAACCGTATCGTACCAGAGTGGTGCTGCAAAGGGGCCTGAGGCAATTTTACAAGCATCAGCGCAGGTTGACCTGTTTGATGAAAAAGTGCCCAATGCATGGAAGATTGGCATTGCTATGGAAGATATGCCTGAGCAATGGATTAAAAAAAGCAAGAAACTACGCCCTAAAGCTGAAGAATACATAAACCTGTTTACTTTAGGAAAAGCTGACAACAAAAAGGCACAGGATGTATTGAAAGAGATAAATGCCGAGTGCAAAGAGTTGATGAAATGGGTGAAAGACAAATCACTTTCGCATTTAAAGAAGAATAAAATTGTAGCACTTATAGGCGGCGACCACAGCACTCCGCTTGGCCTTATGCAAGCTGTATCGGAACATTGTGATTCGTTTGGAATATTGCATATTGATGCTCATTGTGATTTACGTGATGCATACGAAGGCTTTACTTATTCGCATGCATCTATCATGTTCAATGCATTGAAAATAAAGAACCTTGAAAAACTGGTACAGGTCGGAATACGTGATTATTCTGATGGAGAAAATGCACTCATTCAAAATTCAAAAGGAAGGGTAAAACTTTTTTCTGACAAGGCTATGAAAGAAAGGATGTTTCATAGTGAATCATGGTACGAGATCACACAAAGCATCATTTCTGCGTTACCTAAAAAGGTGTATATAAGTTTTGATATTGATGGCTTGGATCCTAAGCTTTGCCCAAATACAGGCACACCCGTACCGGGTGGATTGCAGTTCTGGGAAGCTATTCATTTAATTGAAATGGTGGTTGAATCGGGCAGGCAAATTGTAGCTTTCGATATAAATGAAGTGGCTCCCGGCAAAGATGAATGGGATGCCAATGTTGGCGCAAGACTGCTTTATAAAATGTCGAACCTTGCGGCTATTTCCAATAGCGTTAAGAGCTAATTACTACTCAACAACTACATACGACTGCATACCGGAGTACCTGTTACGCCTGATGCGCACATTTTGTAATCCGAGTACTTCACGCACAGCAACTGTTTCACCAGGGAATTGTGGGTCATTAAGTTCATCGAACCCAATAACAGAGCCTTTGGTTAGATAAGGCTTGATAAGTTCTAAGCATTTCTTAGTTGGTTCGTAAATATCAAAATCGAAATAGGCAAAAGCAATTATAGTTTCCGGATGTTTGCTTAGATATTCTTTTAATTGAACCACTGCATCACCTTTCACCAAAAAGTTCTTCTTGATATGACTAAGTGGGCATTCTGCCTCGTGATAATCGAGTACCTGTTGCAAATAGTCCTGGTAATTTTCAGTTACCGAAAAAGCGCCCTGTTGTATTACACTATGTGCTCCATCTTTTTCGTCAACCGAAGGGAAACCTGAAAACGTATCGAAACCAATTATCTTTCGGCTATAATTATAGGGTTCATGAATACCCCTTAGATTATTCATGGTCACCAGGTTTTGTCCCCAACGCACACCAAACTCCATAATTACACCGTGTACCTTAGTAATGTGCTTATATATCTCGTTAAAGAAAAGCTGCTTGGTTAACTCCTGGCGTTTTTCAAAAAGCTGCACATTCGATAGTTTTTCAGTTTCAGGAATAGGGTTTTCATTATACAATTTAACAAACTCTGTACGCCTGTTCTTTTCTTCAGATGAAGCAACCGATTTTATTTTTATTTCCATAGTATTGAATTCTTAGATAAAGATAGTTTTATTATTTCTGAACTGCTTTACGTAGCATAAGGCTTGGCCTGTAACGGTCCTCCAAATATGTATTGTGGAGTTGGGTTAGTTTATCATACACTTCCTGCACACCAATCTCATCTGCCCATTTTATAAGTCCTTTAGGGTAATTAACACCCTTGGTCATCGCTAACTCTAAGTCTTCTTTCGATGCAATTTTTAAATACCACGCATCATAAGCTTCGTTTATAAGCATGGCTATTATCCGAGTGAATATCTCTTGGCCTAATGCCTTGTCTTTCTTCGCTTCAGGCATCACAGCACCTTCGGCATAACTATAATATCCCCTACCCTTTTTTCTTCCCCAAAAACCAGCTTCGTATAACCTTTTCTGGGTTAGTGATGGTTTATAACGGTTATCGAAGAACAATTGTGTCCAGACAGTTTCAGTCACTTTAAAATTAATATCGTTGCCAATAAAATCCATCAGTTCAAAAGGCCCCATGCGGAACCCGCCAATTTCTTTCATAGCCCAGTCAATGGTTGCAAAATCAGCAATCCCCTCTTCGTAAATCCGGATAGCCTCGCCATAAAATGGCCTTGCCACTCTGTTTACAATAAAGCCCGGAGTATCTTTTGCTATTACAGTTGTCTTTCCCCATGTATCAATAAGTGCCTTCGATTCATCTACAATAGCCTGTGCGGTTGCAATGCCCGGAACGACCTCAACAAGCGGCATGATTGGCGCTGGGTTAAAAAAGTGAATCCCGACTACTCTTTCAGCATTATTGCATGATGCGGCAATAGATGTAACAGACAATGAAGAAGTATTTGTAGCCAGAATACAATCAGTCGAAGTTATTTTTTCCAGCTTTTTAAATATCTCCTGCTTCACACCTATCTCTTCAATAACTGCTTCAATTATTAAATCGCATTTAGCAAATTCTTCAAACGATGATGCATTGTGAATATTAGCAATTGTGCTTTTTGCTGCGACATCAGTTACTTTACCTTTTTGCACCAAGGCTTCGAGTGACTTGCGTAATTTTTCATCAGCCTGTTTTAAAACTGCAGTGTTAGCATCAAACAAAACCACTTTATGCCCGAATGAAGCCGCCAATTGCGCAATACCACTACCCATAGTACCGGCACCTATTACCCCAATGCAAGAATCTTTACTTAATTTTTCCATATACTTATTTATTTTCCAATAAACTCATTACTGTTTTCGCCCATTTATCGGGGCTTATCTTCAATGCCAGTTCCATACTTTTTTGTCCCATCTTCAAAAGTTCGTCATCAGGCAGCGAAGTTATCTTTTCAATACATTTCTTCAACCCCTTAACATCTCCAGCCCGATAAATATAGCCATTCTCTTTCTCGCCCAAAAAAGCCTCGGCCGAACCTACTTTATCAGTACATATTAAAGGGAACCCTGCTGCAGCAAATTCATGTAATGCTACACCCCATGGCTCAAAGCGGCTGGGCATTACAAATACTCCTGTTGTCTGCATATACTTCTCCAGATCCTGAGGTTGTATAAAGCCAAAGTGCTTTATTTTAGGATGAACAATGGGTTCTATATCACCGACACCCAAACACCAAAGCTCCCAATCATTATTACCTTCTTTCTGCCATTGCATAAAAGCATCCCAAAGGTCTTTTACTCCTTTGAACTCGTAATACCGGCCCATATATATCAACCTATGCGGATAGCTTTTTTGCTTTAAAGCATTTACTTTCTTCCCAATTGCGTTGAAGTAATCAGTATCAGCACTATAATACCCCGTCATTATTTTATCGGTTTTAAAGCCAAGTTTTAATGCGTACTCTTTTTGTTTTTGACCCGGTACCCAACAATGTGTAAATACTCTATGTAGAGTAAAACTACTTGACAGGCATGCCACTTGCTGCCTGAAGGTACCTTCCCATTTTGTATCAAGACCAATTACAACGGGTATTTTATTTTTATATCCTTGCGCAACAGCCAGGTAATCTTTATCCATCCAGCCACTGCAATAAATAAAGTCGGGTGAAATACTTTTTACTTTTTCCCTTAAAGTGGCGAGATTGAATTGTTTTCTATCATAAAAATTTACCCCATCAGGGTATGAAAATGCGAAAGGAGCCTCTTTATTTACAGGCCAGTGAATAACATACACCTCCACATCATAATCTGATGTAAGCTTCCTGATGCAAGCCAGGAAATAATCAGCCAGTTCACTGTACAGGAATAGCAGCCGCGGCCTTTGGGGGGTATATGACATCGCTTGTTATTATTGCCAATGTAATGAATAGCATGATTGTAAAAGGGTTTAATGACGCCGTAAGCCATGATTCGAAAAACGAGGAGAACAATGAAGCATACATTAGCGGAAGAGCAAGCCTGGTTCTTTTTACAGCTTTAAAAAAGCAACTCGCAAAAGCCAATACATAGGTAACTACTCCAATTAAGCCGGTATCCAGCCATAGCGTAATATATGAGTTATGGGCATTTCCCTGGTGTCCCAAAGTTTGCAAATAATAAACATTTGCAGGGATATTAAAAAGGTATTCCGTATACTCAAATCCCCTGCCAAACCAATAGCTTTCCTGTATATGGACCCAGGAAAACTGCCATGCAATGAATCGCCCTGAACCTTCCTGCAACGTATTAACGCGCATATAATCTCCGAGTCCGAGTGAGTTTATGATTCCAACCAAATGATCGGAGAGGTAACTATAGCTCGACATAAAAGCAATTACAACAACTGAACCCAAAAAAGGCGATATTCTGTAAAAACCGGAGAATAAAAAATAGATAAGAAACCCAAAAAGACTGCCTCTCGAACCAGACATATATATAGATAACACTACAAGCCCATAAACAATTATTTTCTCCCTCCGGCTAAATAGTTTTGGTTCCAATTCAAGTATTACTGTAAAGAAAAAGAAGAATAAAAGTGAGAATATGCCTAGCCCGTTGGGGTTCCCAAATAAACCCTGAAAACGTTCCTCTCTTGTCACATACTCAGGGTTTATAAATTTAAAAATGAAGCCCATGAACAAGATTGCAATTCCAAGGTATATAAGCGCTTTAAAAAAATTCTTACCCTGTTCGATATAAGCACGCTGAACATATCCCGGTATGGTAATTAAAAGCAAAACATAAGAAGCAGTTTTTTG
>Ga0210390_10003260_pt1 | contig 13971 bp, 8 predicted proteins | sample IncBWH11OmetaG_FD_161050 | JGI IMG/M metagenome (GOLD analysis project Ga0210390, IMG submission 161050) | Forest soil microbial communities from Barre Woods Harvard Forest LTER site, Petersham, Massachusetts, United States - Inc-BW-H-11-O ...
GGTGCTGGCACAGACCCCAGACAAGAATGTTGCCGAGCGCGTTCAGGTAGGCGCCGCGGTGGTGGTAGACGACGCCCTTCGGGTTGCCGGTCGTGCCGGAGGTATAGTTGAGCGCGATCGCGTCCCACTCGTCGGCCGGCATGACCGGCGAAAAATTCGCGTCGGCGCCGGCGAGGAAGGTTTCGTAATCGACCTCGCCGAGGCGCTCGCCGCCCGGCCCCGCCGGGTCGCAGATGTCGACGACGATCGGCTTGCGCTCCAACCCGGCGAGCGCCTCCTTGACGACAGGAGCGAATTCGGTATCGGTCAGCAGCACCTTGGCCTCGCCGTGAGCGAGGATGAAGGCGATGGTTTCCGGGTCGAGGCGGATGTTCAGCGCGTTCAGCACGGCCCCTGCCATCGGCACGCCGAAATGCGCCTCGAAAGCTTCGGGAAGGTTCGGCGCCATCATCGCCACGGTGTCGCCGCGCCCGACGCCCAGCGCCGCCAATGCCCCGCCGAGCCGGCGGCAGCGCTCGTACGCCTCGCGCCAACTATGGCGGCGCTCGCCATAGACGACCGCCGGCCGGTTGGGGAACACCGCCGCACTGCGCGCCAGAAAGCCGAGCGGGGTCAGCGGCACGAAATTGGCCGCGTTCTTATCGAGCCCGATTTCGTAGGGGTTGGCGTCGCCGGTCGTGGTCATCTGGGTTCCTCCCGAACGGCGCAATTTCGCCATCGGCGGCGCCGCTGTCGAGTGGGTTTAGCGCTCGGTCGCGCGGCTGCGCTTGGAGTGCGCTTCTTGACGCCACGGGGCGGGCGGCGTAAGAAACGCGCCGCGCCGCGCCCCGGCAAAGCCGGTGTGGCCAATAGCGTTTGAGTTAGTCGAGGGATGGATATGGCGCGGAGATGCGCGGTCACCGGCAAGGGCGTCCAGGTCGGCAATAACGTCAGCCACGCCAACAACAAGACCAAGCGCCGCTTTCTGCCCAATTTGCAGCGGATTTCGGTGTTGTCCGACGTGCTTGGCCCTATCCGGCTGCGCATCACCGCGGCGGCAATCCGCACGATCGAGCACAAGGGCGGCATCGACGCATTGTTGCGCGACAGTCCTAACCGCGAGCTGACGCCGGAAATCCGCCGGCTGAAACGCCGGGTCGAGGCCGCCGCGGCCCGTCGCGACGCGTAGACCGAGCCCGGTGCGGCGCCCTTTGGGGACTTCGCCCGGGGACGGATGCGGGTTCGGCGCCTTTTTGCTGCGCTGGGTTTGATCGCGGCGTTATTCCCAAGTATTGCCGGGCGCGCCGACGTCGAGTACCAAACGACGATCAAGGGCGCCAAGGACAGCGATCTGTCGGATCTGCTCGATCAGGTCTCCCAACTCAAGGCACTCGAAAATCGGCCGCCGCCTTCAGAGGAGGCGCTGCGGCGCCGCGCCGATCGCGATCTCGGCCGTCTCGCCGACGCGGCTCGCAGTCTCGGCTATTGGGACGCGCAATTCGCCTCCGACATCGATGCTGCCGACCACCCGGCGCGGGTCACGGTCACCGTCACGCCGGGTCCGCTCTATCACGTGGCTTCAGTCGCGGTGCTCGGACCCGACGGAAAGCCGCTGGTGGTGCCGCCCGGGCCAACGCCGCTGCCGCTGAAGCCCGGCGCCGCGGCGCGCACCGGGCCGGTGATCGCCACCGAAAACGCGCTGCTCGCGGCATTCGGCAACAACGGGCATCCTTTCGCCAAAGCCGAAAAACGCGAGGTCGTCATCGACCACGCCGCGCATACCATGGCGGTGACCTACACGATTGCGCCGGGGCCGGCGACGCGGTTCGGCGCCTTGACGATCACCGGCATCAAACAACTCGATCCCGGCTATGTCGAACGCCGGCTGCGCTGGCGGCGGGGCGCGAGCTACGACGCGGCAAAGGTCGAAGACACCCGCCGGGCACTGATCGAAAGCGGATTGTTCAGCACCGTGCGGATCACGCCGATGCCCGACCCCGCCAATCCCGGCACCGCGCTGATGGACATCGACGCGACCGAACGCCCGCACCGCACGATCGGCGCCGGGGTCGGCTACAACACCAGCCAGGGGGCCGCCGCCAAGGTCTATTGGGAAAACCGCAACCTCTTCGGCAACGCCGAATACCTGCGGCTCTCCGCGACCGGAGGCCAACAGGTTTACGGCGTCAACGCCAATTTCCGGCGGCCCGATTTTCTCGTCACCGATCAGGATTTCCTGGCGACGGCCGAGATCGCCGACTATACGCCGACCGCCTATCACAGCCGTCGCGCGCTCGCCACGTTCGGTGGCGAGCGGCGCTTCGACCGGATGGTGACGGGCGGGATCGGGCTCCAGCTCGAAAAAGCCAATGTCGAAGAGCTGGCCGACGTCTCGTCGATCATCACCTCGGCGCAGCGCACCCAGCGTTACGCGCTGGTCGCGCTCCCGGCCTATCTCAAGATCGACACGACCGACAATCTGTTGAGCCCGACCCGGGGGTATCGCGCCGAGCTTTCGGTGACGCCGTCGCATATCTTTTCGGCGGCGGATTTGAATTACGTGACGAGCCTCGTATCGGCCAGCACCTATTGGCGGCTCGGCGACAATGGACGCGCGGTCCTCGCCGGACGCGCGCAACTCGCCTCGCTCGACGGCGCATCGCTGCTCGCACTTCCCGCCGACCAGCGCATCTATGTCGGCGGCGGCGGCACAATTCGGCCCTACGCGTATCAGACGGCGGGCCCGCTCGCCTCGAACAACGATCCGATCGGCGGCAAGTCGAGCCTGGTGCTGAACTTCGAGGCCAGGCTCAAGGTCACCGACACGATCGGGATCGTGCCGTTCCTCGATGCCGGCAGCTATTACGAGAGCAGCGTGCCGCAGCTTGGCCAGCGGCTGTTGTACGGGGTCGGGCTCGGATTGCGCTACTACACCGCCTTCGGGCCGTTGCGCCTCGACCTGGCGACCCCGCTCTACCGGCGCGGCAGCGATTCGCCGATCCAGGTCTACATCAGCCTCGGCGAGGCGTTCTGATGGGTAAAGCTTTGCGCCGGCTCGGCCTCGGCTGCGTCGTCATCGCCGCTGTTCTCGTCGTCGCCTTCGGGCTGCTGCAAACCCGGCCCGGAAAGAATTTGCTCGCCGCCGTGATCGCGCGAATGGCGAGCACCCCAGGCTCCGTCTGGAATATCGATCGGCTCGGCGGGACCGTGCCGTTCCGGATGACCGCACGAAAGATCACTCTCAGCGACGCCGCCGGCAGCTGGCTCAGCTTGCGCGATATCCGGCTCGATCTCGCTGCAGCCGATTTGCTCGCCGGTAGGGTGCGCGTCCGGCTGGCGCGCGCCGGCGAAATCGACCAGGCGCGACGCCCGTCGGGTCCATCCAAACCGCTCGCCGAGGCGCTGCGTGTGCCCCATCTGCCGTTCGCAATGACCGTTGATCGCCTGGTGATCGATCGCTTGGCGCTGGCGCCCCCCGTTCTCGGCGAAAGTGTGGTCGCCACGGTTGCCGGCAGCCTCGCGGCGCGCGGAACAACAGCGCACGCCACCCTCGATGTCCATCGCATTGACGCCGAGCCCGGCAAAATCGCGCTGAACATGAATCTGTCCGGAAGCGAGCCGCGGCTCGGCCTTCGCCTGGAGGCCAGCGAACCTACTGGCCTTGTGCTCGACCGAATATTCGGCCGCACCGACCGCCTGCCGCTCGCCCTCTCGATCGAAGGCGACGGGCCAGTGTCGGACTGGCGCGGCCGATTGACCGCCTCGGCTGGCCCGCGCGCGCGGCTCGATGCCGATCTGGCGCTCGCGGTGGCGAAGGAGACCGTCGTCGGCTTGTCGGCGACGACCGACATGGCCCCGCTGCTGCCGCCCGGCCTCGCCCCGCTGGTCGGTGATCATACGACGCTGGCGCTGCATGCCGCCTTTGGCAACCGGGTCGCGATCGATCGCCTGTTATTCGCCACGGCGTCCGGCACGGTGACCGGCGATGCAGCGTTTGGCGGAAGCGACGACGCGATTGCCGCGCATCTGCGCGCCGATCTGCCCGACTTCTCCGAGCTTGCGGCGATCACTGGCGGCAAGCCCGGCGGGTCGGCGGCGCTGACCGCCACGCTGAGCGGCAGCGAGCGGCACCCGACGGTCAGCGCCGACCTCTCTGCCTCCGGGATCAGGGGGTTCGGTTCCGCCGCCGATGCGGTCGCCGCACATCTGTCGGCGAAGCCGACCGGCGCTCTCGACGACCCGAAGACCCGCATCGCAATTCTCGGGCGGGGTCATGTGAGCGGGCTGGCATTGCCAAAGGGCGGAGCGCTGGCGGCGCGCATTGGCAAACGCATCGACTGGTCGCTCGCCGCGACCGCCGCGCGCGACGCACGCAGCCTTGAGTTGACAAAGTTTACGGTGACGAGCGGCGGCCTCGACCTCGACGCCGCCGGTCATCTCGTTGCCGCCACCGGCGGTGCCGCCGGCACGATAAATTTTACCGGTACGGCCAATGGCCTTCGGACCGGGGTCGCTGCCGCCGACGCCCTGCTCGGGGAGGCCCCTACCATCGCGGGCGAAATTCGCCGCAACGAAGCCGGCCTGCTCTCCGCGGATAATCTCGCGCTGACCGGCGCCGCCGCCAAGCTCACGGGCAACGCCCGGTTCGATCCCGCCTCGGACGGGGTCAACGCGGCGCTGTCGGTCGGCATCCCGCGGCTCGAAGCGCTGCGGCCGGCCCTCGGCATCGAAATCGCCGGAGCGGTCGCGGGTCAGGTCACGGCCCAAGGGCCGCTCGACCGGCTGAAAGTGGCGACCGAGATCGACGGGCGGCATATCGCCGTCGGCGCCGCATCGCTCGAGCGGCTGCGGGTCGCGGGGGTCGTCGCCGATTTGTCGCAGCCGAACGCCGCGATCGACGGCCGCTTTCGTGCCGGCGGGCTCGACGGCAGATTGACGCTGGCGGCGGCGCCGATCGGGAATACAGGGCTCTCGCTCGGCAATCTGCGGCTGACCGCGGCGGACAGCACGATCGCCGGCAATCTGCGGATCATCTTCGCCAGCGGGCGGGTCGACGGGTCGCTGATGGGCCGGCTGCCTGACCTGTCGCGCTGGTCGCGGCTTGCCGGCCGGCCGCTTGGCGGCAGCCTCGAGCTGACCGCGGGGTTTACCGCGGCCGGCGCCGGGCAAGGGCTCGACCTCACGATAAACGGAACGCGCCTTGCCGCCGGCGCCTGGGCGATCGGCCGGCTCGCGGTCAACGCACGGCTCGCCAATCTGTGGCGTCACCCCACGGGGTCGGGACGGCTGTCGTTGAGCGCCGTCCAATCCGGCGGCCTCGATTTCTCCACCGCGACCGCGACCTTCGCCAGCCAGGGCCCGGGCCGGTTCGCGTTTCAGGGCAGCGCCGACGGTCGTCCGCTGAGTGCCCTCTTTGCCGGCGAAGCCGGGCTGCTGTCCGACGGCGCCGATCTTCGCCTCGCCCGGCTGACCGGATCGCTCGGCGGCGAGCATTTTGCACTCGAACAGCCGCTCGACCTGCAGCAACGCGGCAGCGGCCTCGCCATGTCAGGCCTGGCGCTGCGCTTCGGACAAGGCCGGATTACCGCAACCGGCGCGCTCAAGGGCGAGGCGCTGGCCTTTTCCTTGAACGCCGCAAATCTGCCGGTCGCCGCCGCGGCGCGGCTCTTCGGTCACCCCGAGGTGCACGGCGATCTCTCGCTCGCAGCGAGCCTCGGCGGCAGCCTGCGCGCCCCGCAAGGGCGTTTCACGCTGAATGCGGCCCGGCTGTCGCTCGCCATCTCGCAGCAGGCGAAGACGCCGCGCCTCGGGCTGACGGTCGAAGGCGATTGGGATGGCCGCGCCGTCGAGGCGAGAGGCCAGGTGACCGGGCTGCGCGGCGACCGGATGGCGTTTACCGGCTCGGTGCCGTTGCTGCTGAACCCGGCGCCGATCGGGATTTCCGTGCCGGCGCAAGGACGGCTCGCCCTCAGCCTGCAAGGATCGGGCGAGATCGGCCACCTCGCCGATCTGCTGCCGCTCGGCGAAGACCGGTTGAGCGGCCAATTCGCCGCCGATGTGTCGGTCGGCGGCACGGTCGCAGCACCATCGGCGAGCGGTCAGTTGCGGCTGACGAATGCGCATTATCAGAATTTCGCGAGCGGTGCGGCGCTGACCGATCTGAAAGCTGATCTGGTGGGCGAGGGCGACCGCTTCGAGCTCGCCTCGCTGTCGGCGGGCGATGGTGCGGGCGGCTCGCTCGAGGCGCAAGGCAGCCTGGTGCTGGGCGGAGCCCTGGGGCCAACCGCGCAATTCTCCGCGAAACTCGCCAATTTCCGCGTCGCCGCGCGCGACGAGGCGTTGGCGACGGCAAGCGGCACCGTTTCGGTCAGCGGTCCGTTGGCGGCGCTCAGGGTCACGGCGCCGCTGACCATCGACCGCGCCGAAATCAACCTGCCGAACAGCCTGCCGCCGAGCGTCGTCGTCTTGAATGTAACCGAGATCAACGGCAGAAAGCCGGCGGCCGGGCAGCAACCGCAAGCGGGGGCGCCCGCGCTTCCGGCAGCGCTCGACATCACCCTGAGGCTGTCCGGGCCGGTGCTGGTGCAGGGTCTCGGCCTCGACAGCCAGTGGGGCGGCCGGCTCAAGATTTCCGGCACCGCCGCCGCGCCCAAAATCGCCGGCAGCCTGGTCGCGAACCGCGGCAGCTACGCGCTTTTGGGCACGAGTTTCCGGCTGACCCGCGGCACGATCACATTCGACGGCACGGCTCGGATCGACCCGGCGCTCGACATCGTTGCCGAGGCGAATGCCGCCGACATTACCGCCGACGTCACGATCGGCGGCTTTGCCTCGGCGCCGAGCGTTACCCTGAGTTCGACCCCACCCTTGCCGCGCGACGAGATCCTCGCGCGTGTGCTGTTCGGCACCGGGGTGAAGCAGATGACGGCGGGGCAAGGGCTGGAATTGGCGCAAGCCGCCGCTACCCTTTCGGGCGGCGGGCCGGGTGTGCTCGACAAATTGCGCGGCGGTCTCGGGCTTGACTGGCTGCGGCTCGGTCAAGGCCCGGCGGGGGCGGCGAGCAGCATCCTCAACCCGAGCGTCGTCACGCCGACGTCGACGAGCACGACGGCAGTCAGCGCCGGCAAATACATCGCTCCCGGGGTCTCGATCGGCGTGAGCCAGGGGGTTTCGCCGCCAACCAGCAAGGTGACGGTTGAAGTCGATCTCGGCCACCACGTGACCGTCGACACCGAAGCCGGGCAAAACAACGGAACCGGGATCGGCTTAAATTACAATTACGACTACTGAGCCATCATCGCGCCGATCACACTATTGTGACCAATCAACAGTGCATCTTTGCCAGGTTTTCGCTCCTCTTTATTCTCGTAAGCGAAATTAAGCATAGGGAGAGCTGGAATGGACGGCACCGAAAGCGGATTAGAAGGCTTGCTGCCGCGCACGGAGTGGACGCGGCGCGGCTTTGTCGTGACCTCGCTCGCCACTGGGTTTGCGCTCTCGGTGCAGCCGGTCTCGGCACAGACCATCCACACTGACAGCGTTGGGCTCGTCGCCGGCGAAGTCAAGGTTCCGGTCGCCGACGGCGCGATCCCGGCCTATCGCGCGATGCCGGAGAAGGGTGGCCCGTTTCCGACGGTACTCGTGATCCACGAAATCTGGGGCGTGCACGAGCACATCCAGGACCTATGCCGGCGTCTCGCCAAGCTCGGCTATTACGCGATCGCCCCCGAATTGTTCGCCCGCGAAGGCAATGCGGCGGCGATCCCCGATGTGCAGCAGCTGATCAAGGCGATCGTCGCCAAGGTGCCGGACGACCAGGCGATGTCCGACCTCGACGCGGCGCTGGTCTACGCTAAAGGTTCCGGCAAGGCCGACACTTCCAAGCTCGCGGTCACCGGGTTTTGCTGGGGCGGTCGGATCGCCTGGCTCTATGCCGCGCATCAGCCGGCGCTGAAGGCAGCGGTCGCGTGGTACGGGGTCGACCGGCCGCACAACGCGCTGCAGCCGAACAACCCGCTCGATGTGATCCCCGACCTGAAATGCCCGGTGCTCGGGCTTTATGGCGGCGCCGACAAGAGCATTCCGCAGACGCTGATCGACCAGCGCCAAGCCGCCTGCAAGGAGGCCGGCAAGACCTGCGACGCAATCGTCTACCCGGATGCGCCGCACGGCTTCAACGCCGACTACCGGCCGAGCTATAGCCCCGACGCCGCCAAAGCCGGCTGGGCCAAGATGCTGGCTTGGTTCAAGCAATACGGCGTCGGCTGACGCAAGATTCGGAGGCTATATCCGCGCCAGCACCGTCTCCTTGAAGCGGCGCATTTCGGCGATCGAGGCGTCGGCCTCGGGGCGCTCGAAATCGATGTCGACGGCGCTGACGCCGAGGTCGCGCAATGCCCGAAAATCGCCGATGAGGTCGGCTGTACCGCCCGAAAAGAGACGGCGTTCGCCGTCGGAGGCTGTGCCCGGCACCGCTTCGCCGTAGCGTTTGACGCGATAGGTCAATGCGGCCCCGGACGGATCGCGCCCGGCCTCTTGGGTGAACCGGCGCAGCCGCGCGATTCCGGCGCGATAGCGCGGCAAGGTGTCGAGCAGGTGGCGGTTGTTGCTGCCGATCGGATACCACGCGTCGCCAAAACGCGCGGCGCGTCGCAACGCCGGCGCGCTTTCGCCGCCGACCCAAATCGGCGGATGCGGTTTTTGCACCGGCTTCGGCTCGAACAATACGTCGCCAAATTTGACCCAATCGCCGTGATGGTGCGACGCCGCCTCGGTCCATAGGGTGCGGAAGGCGCGGAGGTACTCGTCGGTCACCGCACCGCGCGCGGCAAAAGGTGTCACCGCGACCGCATCGAATTCGGCTTCGAGCCAGCCGGCGCCGATGCCGACGACGAGCCGGCCGCCCGACAGCACGTCGATCGTCGCCAGCATCTTGGCGGCGAGCACCGCCGGCCGGTAGGGCACGACCATGACCGCCAATACCAGCCGAATGCGCGAGGTCTTGGCGGCGATAAAGGCGGCAGCCGTCAGTTGGTCGTGGCGCCGCTGGGGCCCGTGACCAAAGAATTCGCCGCTCTCGGAATAGGGATAGCCCGGCGCCTTGAGGTTCGGCAGCAGGATGTGGTCGGTCAGGGTCAGATAGTCGTAGCCGAGGGCTTCGCCTTCCCGCGCGATCCGGATCACCGTGTCGGGGTCGGACAGCGGACCGCTGATCGGCAGGTTGAACCCTATCTGCATCGCTTTCTCCGGGCCGGGGTCTTGGCGCACAATAGCCGACGCGCGAAACTCCGCGCTATTCCGCGCTTGGTTGCGGGGGAACGCGGCGATGGAGAGGGCCGTCCAATGCAGCTCGGATTTATCGGCACCGGCACAATGGGGACGCCGATCGCCGGCTGTCTGATCGACGCCGGCCACAGCCTCGCCGTCTACGACATCCGTTCCGAAGCGACGCAAGTGCTTGCCGGGCGCGGCGTCAATGCCGTCGGCAGTCCGCGCGAGGTCGCCGAAAGGAGCGAGGTCGTGTTCACCTCGCTGCCCGGCCCGGACGAGATGCAAAGGGCGGTGCTCGACTCCGAGACCGGCGTCCTAGCCGGGCTGCGCCAGGGCGGGTGCTATATCGACCTGACCACCAACGCGCCACCGGTCGCGCGCGAGGTCGCGGGGGCCTGCCGCGCCAAGGGCGTCGACATGCTCGACGCGCCGGTCAGCGGCCGCCCGCCCGGCATGACCGTGATGGTCGGCGGCGACGAGGCCGTCTTTGCCCGCTCCCGGCCGCTGTTCGAGGCGATCGCGCGCAACGTCTTTTATGTCGGCGCGGCGGGTGCCGGCTGCATCGCCAAGCTTGTCACCCAGTATCTTGGCTACACCAATTTCGTCGCAGCACTTGAAGGCCTGCTGATCGGCGCCAAGGCCGGCGTCGATCCCGGCATTCTGGCACAGATCGTGCCGTTCAGCGCCGGCGCCAGCCGCACCTTCGACAATATCCCGCGCTCGGTGCTGTCGGGCGCCTTTACCGCCGGCGGCACGCTCGACATCGTCGCCAAGGACCTCCATCTGGCTTGCGGTCTCGCCCGCGAGGTCGCCGCCCCGGCCAATCTCGGCCTGCTCGCCCACGACGTATTGCACCGCGCCCAGGACCAGGGCTGGGGCAAGGACGGTTTTCCGATCGCCGCCCGCATCCTCGAAGCGATGGCCGGCCACGAGCTGCGCTCAGAGATCGGGCAGCATGCGGCGAACTATCAGATAGCCGATCCGCGCCGCGCTCCCAATGAGTCGCGCGATTGAGGCTGCGCGGAACACCAGTGTAGTTGTTGCCGTGCAGGCGTCGCCCGATTCCATGCCGCCGGGACAAATCCCGACAATCAAGATTCCTTTTTAACACCCTCTTTAGATTTAGAGCGCAACTCCTGCTTGCCTTGTAACGCTGTTCGTGCCATTATCGAGGGCCGGCAATTAACGGTATTTCGTCCGCGAAATGGATAGTTCAGCCGAGACCTCAACGGCACCTTTTGAACCTGGTCGAGAGCGGAGCTGCCCGATAGAGCAGGCAACAACCGCGTGGGCGCGTGCGAACGCCACGGCCCGGTGCTGACGCGCCGGCTTCGCTTTACCGTAGTAGAAAAGAGAACAAGGATGAATAAAGACAGCCCTGGCGGCTGTTATCCGTTGCTCGCAGCAGCGCGCAGAAAATCGGCCGGGGCAAGATACGGCCGGCCAGGCAACCCGCGATGCCTGCATCGGTTGCTCGGAATGCCCGCAGGTGTTGCTGCGTCATGGTGAACCCAACCTCACCGCCGGTCGCGGCGGTATCGGGTCTAGCCTCGTCGGCCCGCGACTGGATAGTGGCCAGCGCCGCTCTTGCCGTCGGGCTTTGCTCGTTTGCGATCATCTTTCGCCCGGAGATCGCGACGGCGTTCGGCGTGTGGCGCAACTCGGACGCCTATAGCCATTGCTTCCTGGTTCTCCCGGTGGCGCTCTATCTCGCCTGGGATCGCCGCGCCTTGGCGAGGGCCACCCTGCTGCGCCCGGCGCCGGGGATCGCCCTGCTGGCAATCCCGGCGGCCGCGGCGTGGTTTGCGGCAGACCGGCTCGGGCTCATGGAAGGCCGGCAGCTGATGGCCTTGACCTTGTTCCAAATCATGGTCGCGGCTCTGTTAGGATCGCGTATGTGGCGTGCCTTTGCCGCGCCGCTGCTCTATCTGTTCTTCCTGGTGCCGTTTGGCGAGTTTCTTGTCCCGCCATTGCAGAATCTTGCTGTCCATTTCACCAGGGCCGGCCTCGACCTATTCGGCATTCCAAATTTTACCAACGGGATTACCATCGAAATCCCGGAAGGGACGTTTCTCGTCCACCAGGCCTGTTCCGGCTTGAGATTTCTAATCGCGACGATCGCGTTCTCGGTGCTCTACGCCTGCCTCATCTATACGAGCCCTGTTCGTCGCATCCTGTTCGTCGCCCTCTCATTCGCCGTCGCCGTTATCGGTAACGACTTGCGCGTCCTTGGAATCGTCCTGATCGCCCATTTCATCGGCAACACTCAGGCAGTCGAAACCGATCATGTCCTCTGGGGGGGATTCTTCTATGTGATTATCCTTTCGGCGCTGATCTTGATCGGGTTGCCGTTCAGGCAGGAACGACCCGCGCCGGTTCGGGCAAATCCACTTATTTCGGGCGGCACGACCGGCGCGTCGATAATTGCACTTACGGTGATGATCTTGCTCGCCACCATGCCGCGGCTCGCCGCCGATTATCTCGACGAGCTGGGGGCCGGTGCTGCGGTTGCGGCAGATATCGCGGCGCCGGCGCTGCCCGGGTGCATGACGGTTTTGCTGCCGGCGCCGCCGCCCGGTGCAACGGACGAGAACGGCTTGGGCGCGGGCGTCTTGCATCCCATCGGCTACCGATGCGGCGGCGATCTTTTTGTTGTCACCTTACGCCGCTACTCGCCGCGAATAGGCGCGCGGCCGCTTTTCTTGTCGTTGCGGGCCGCAGAGGCGCCCCCCGACGCCGATATTATCCGGCAGACCGACGGTATCCGTGCAGGCGGCCGCCTTGACGCTCCGCTGTGGCGCGTGACCGAGTCCCAAACAGACGGCCGTTACGCGGCGATCGCCACCGCGCTCTGGCTCGACGGCCGTCCGGCCGCGGCCGGGATCGCGGGCCGGGCGAACCAGGCCCTGAATACCCTGCGGCCTTCGCCGGTCTCCCCGGTGGTCGCCGTCATCAGCCATTCCTCGGGAGAGGGCCCGAATAATGCCCGGCGCGCTCTCGACCGCTTTCTTGACAAGACCGCGCCATTCTCAGAATTGGTCGGCGCATTCCTTTCGCAATCGCAATCCGTTCGCGGCGGGCGCTGAAAGCCGGCGCGGGGGGCGCCGGCCTCATTTCACGCCTCGGGGCTCCGGGCGACCGCCGTGACGAGGTCTTCGGCCGGCGCCGCGGAGCCGCCTGCTGCCACTGCCCTGAAAGCCTCGATCGCGAGCATCCACTGGGCTATGACCTTTTGTGCGACCTCATCCCAGGATTGCGTCGAGACGTGAGCGCGAATTCGCCGCGGGTCCCAGTCGCGCGTCAACGCGGCGACCATGCTTTCGGCCAGCGCCACTCCGTCCTCCGGATCGTCGACCAGAATTCCGGCGAAGGGCGGCACCATGCGCTCGACGTCGCCGACTTTCGTCGCCACCACCGGCCGCCCGCAGGCCATCGCCTCCAGGATCACATTGGGGCAGCCCTCGAAGTCGCTGGCGAGAACGAATGCGTCGGCGGCCGCGAGCCACAGCGCGACATCGTCCGGGGGCTGCGCCCCGACAAACCGGACGCGTTCCGCCACGCCCAGATCCCGCGCGAGCGCCTGAAGCTCGGCGCTGTTGTCCTCTTCGGCTCCGCTGCCGCCGACGATTGCCAGGTGCGCATCAGAGCAGGTTTCGACGAGCCGCGGCAGACTGCCGATCACCCGGTGAAAGCCCTTGCGCGGCGAGAGATGGCCGACGGAAACCAAGAGCCGCCCACCCGTCGCCAGGCCCAGACCGGTTCGTGCCGCGGTGCGATCGATCATCCGGAAGCGCTCGCTGTCGACGCCGTTTGCAATCGTTACGACGCGATTGCCCGGAACGCCACCCTGCCGCGCGCGGTCCGCGAGGGTCTCGGCGACCGCGATCACCCGCTGCGCCCGGCGGATGGCCCAATCGCAAAGCCGCCGCAACAGCGGGTAACGCGACCACTGAACGATCGTTCCGCGAAGCGTGATGCAGACCGGACGGCGGAACCACCAGCCGAGAAGCACCGCCGCGAACCCATCGGGATAGGCAAAATGCGCATCGATCAGATCGAAATCGAAGGTCTTGCGCAACCGCGCGACATCGCGAACGGTGGCGAGGAACAAGAAAAATCCACGAAAACTCATCAAGATTTTCGGAATATACCAGAAGCGGGGATGCCGGACGGAAAGGATCGGCATCACTTCAGGCGCTCTGGCTTGGCGACGAGCTATAAGGTGCCACGGCACGGGCGTCACCACATGGATGTCCGCCAATGCGGCAAGATGTCGAATACGCTCGAGCACAAAGGTGCCGTGCAGTGGTCGCCACGGATTTGGAAAAACCAGAGTGAATACGAGCACGCGCAGCCGGCGAGGGGGTCGCGCCGAAGCCCCCGCAGGCGCCGGCCGCGAAGCGTCGTCTTGTTCGGTCACTGTATCCGTCTCCGCCAGAACCGTATCATACGAGTCTGATAGCATCAGTGAAGCGACGACAGGGGTCGCGAGCGACGTCCCCCGGAGCCCGTCGGCTCAATTTTTGTCATCTCTCGGCGTGGCCTTGTCGTATTGACCGCAATGCACCATCTAAGTAAAACTGTTACAGCTGTCTTACATAACATGTATATCACATTATTACTAAGACATGGTGAAGCAATCGCAAACCTCGGATCGCTCGGGGCAGCACTCGATGCTGTTGCCGCGGGCCGTTGGCGCCTGATGCGGGCGTGAGCGAACAT
>Ga0210390_10003262_pt1 | contig 13965 bp, 12 predicted proteins | sample IncBWH11OmetaG_FD_161050 | JGI IMG/M metagenome (GOLD analysis project Ga0210390, IMG submission 161050) | Forest soil microbial communities from Barre Woods Harvard Forest LTER site, Petersham, Massachusetts, United States - Inc-BW-H-11-O ...
GGAATACCGTCGTCATCCAGGATGGCCGCCATGTCGTAATAGCCGCGATAATCAACGGAGTGCAGGTAGGAAGTCAGCGGCGTGAGTAGCTTGTCCACAAGCGGCGAGTCCTGTGTGTACTTCATCACAGTTCCTTGCTCCCCCGTGGCTGGACCATGCTCCCCTGGCATCAACTTTTTGAACTCGAAGTTGAGAAGGTAATTTTTACCCCATCCCTTAGGCCCGAAGTAGCCGCCGATTGCAATTTCAATCCCTTTACGGAATTTTTGCAGGATGAAGCCTTGATTCTGAGGGTTTTCTTTCTTCCAGCGCTCAAGCATGAATATCATGTCGCGCGGCGACTCGGAGACGTACGATAAACTCTTGTCGACATCGCCATTAGGTTTGGAAACCCAGCGCTCTGGATTCTTCTTTACGAATTCGATTGCCTTGTCGTAGTCGCGAAACTCAGTGCCTTCCATCACTTTGATGCCGGACTTCTTGAAGACTTCCTGCCCTTTCTGCCGGTTCAGTTCCAGCTCAGCGCCTTTGACGTTACTTCCGAAGATCGGATACCCCTTTGCCTGATAGGGGGCCAGTTCCGCCATCAGTGAAGAGTTGTCGGTCGTAACTATGAGCTGCGCCCACTGCATGCTGGGGCGCCAGTCTTTGACTTTCGTCACGATGCCGTCACCCACTTCGACCATGCGCTTGTTCGTCTCGGACGGTTTGACCCACAGGCGCACATCGTGCCCCGCGTCGAGGCAGCGCATGCAGAAATCAAGGCTGAGGCCGATCTGGTCGATCACTAAAACTTTCACTTGATATCCTTTCGGCAATTGCTATAATTCGGTAGACCAACGCAAGGAGCAAACCGTGACCCGCATTATAGCTTTCAGCAGTTTCCTGCTTCTGATTCCGTTCACCTTCTACTTTTGCGGTCAGCAGGCATTTGCTGGATACACGAAGCTAGATTACCTTCTGGACCACGTTGCAGAGATGCTGATCGTATGCGCCATCACGTGGACCTTTTGCTTCGTCTTAGGACATGCCATCTGGATCGCGTGCCGCATCTACGTCAAAGTTCTACATTCACTCGTCGTATAACCGGAGAACCATCATGTTAGGCGCAATTCTTGTCGTGCTAGTCCTGATCCTGCTTTGTCAATGATCAGTCCGTGTCGCCCTGCGGGCGCCCGGCTTGTGTCACTGAACCTGGCACCGCGCCTTTGAGCTTCAGAGCGTTCGCTACTTTATTGATCACGCCGGGGCTTACACCTGATTTCTTCAGCCGTTCGAGACCGCCGGGCTTCGCTGCGATGTCAATGATAATCTTAGCGCGTGACTGAGGCATGCCAAGGCTATTGGCGAGCCGCAATAGCGTACCCCCGGCAGGTATGACACTCTTCGCCGCCACGTTGCCGATGTGCGCAGCCGCGTTTTCCGAAGCCATTTCGGTATAGTCTGCGCGACCAGAAACGCCATTGAGCATTTGCCGGTTCGTCTTCGCGCGGTCTGCTTCTTTACGAAAGATCGCCGAGGCCTGAGAAGCGTTCCGCTTACCGAGCGCCTCCACGATGGCCGGGTCTTTTACGTAGTTCGCAAGATCGCGCAACTGGCCTTCACTCATGCGGCGAGTATCGTGTAAGTAGCCTTCCAGTCCGTTGGCGATACCTAATTGAGCATACTTCTGCTCCGCCGGCCCCATCGCGCGGAACTCATCGATAGGTGCAGCTTTCAGACCCTTTGCATATTTAAAACCCCAGTCCTGCGCATCCTGCGCTTTCTGTGCGCGCGCTGCGGCCATCTGTGCGTCGCTGAGTGACGGCTTGGCAGAACGGTTGATCATCGCGCGCGCAGCCATCAGGCCTGATGTATCGGTACCCGTTCCTTCTTTGATCGCGCCTTCGATACCCCGTTGTGTTTCGTCCAGAATGTAATTCGGAATTTCTTTATTGACGTTGTACTTCGGTACGATTGCGGCCTTCTTACCCATCGCGCTAGCTGGCATGGCCTTGTCTTGCGCAAGTTTGGTTACGGCAGCATCGAAGTGCGGCTTCACGCTTGGCGAGTTTAGAACCTGTTGCAATTCCGGGGTAAGCGGCGCGATCTCGGTGTGCGCAAAGTTGTACTTGTCGTCCCGGTCTTTACCGAGGTCGTTCAGTTCATCGCGGATATCGTTCTTCAGTTTCAGCATCGGTTGCGCTTCCTGCGCTATCCGGGTCTTCTGGCGCGCAGCGTCCTGCACTACGGCTTTCTGCGCTGCGCGAGCGGCGTCGTTACCCGTAGAAACGGCCTTGGTCACCAGATCCGCAACTTTGGGCGAGTAGTCCGCGATTCGCGCATTGGGGTTCTTCTGCATGAAATCGTCCAGGCCTGCGATGCTCTTCTTTTCTTTCTTGAGCGCAGCCTGAATTGCATCGGCGGCTTCCTTTGCCTGCGAGAACCCCATGTGGTCGAAGACAGGCTTTAGAACGAATTTGCCCAAGCCTCCAAGGCCTGCTGCCGCAAGACCGCCTTCCAGTGCGCCTTCGCCCGCATGCTTACCGCGCGCAGCAGCATCGCCCCCCGCGCCCGCGCCTGCCGCTGCGCCTACCCCCGCGCCAACGGCAGTGCGCCCCACCATACCCTCTGTGAGTTTCGCGCCGCGCGCAAGGAGCCCCGGCACTTTAGCCACGTCGTTGGCTTCGCCAATGCCCGGCACAGCCGACCAGGCAGTAGCGGTAGCAAGATCGATCGCGATCCCGGCCAACGGATGCTTGTCGTCATACTGCTGCGCGAGTTTGCGGATTGACGTTTCGACGGGCTTACCAAAAGCGGCGCCAGCGGCGTCCGCGCCGAACCCCAACGTGGCTGATTGCAGGACTTTCGCGCCAGTCTCCGAGGGGCTCATCGGCTCCGGAGTCGGCGTGCCGCCTGCTGCAATGTCTTGTGCTGCGCCGTTGCTGTCCATGTTTTATTCCGGATGGCTCTTGAACCAATCGTGGTAGTCAACCCAGTTTTTATTTACGGTGCCGTCAGGCTGATAGTGGACTATCTTATCGTTGAATCGTTGGCGGGTCTGCGCGGCATCGTCTTCGTACACCATATCGCCCAGCGAGTTCTCAAACCGTTGCCATTCGAGCAAACCGTCCTGCGGCAGTGCCGAGGGATTCGCTTTCAGGAACTCGCCCATGAATTCCTGTTGTGTCTTCACCATCTGGTTCGCAACGTAAATCTGAGTTGCGATTTCCTTGTTGGTATCGTTGTTCACGTCAAGGTTCGGTTTGGCTGAACCGATGATCTTTGCCATCGCAGCGGTGCCCGCCGAGCGCGCAGCACCCAAGCTCATCAGAGACTGCTGCTGCGCCAATACAAGATTGGCAGCGTCCTTTTCGAATTCCTGACGGCTGGATTCCAGGGCGTTGAAAGCGCCTCGTATCACCGGAAGGCTGGAGATACCGCCTGTCGTCACTGCGCCGCCCGGACCTTTGTTACTGAGCTTGCCGAGGATTTCCTTGGTGAAGGCATCAACCTTCTGCGCACCCTGAATCGCCGGTTGCAACTGCGTAGTGACGTACGCATTACGCGATGTGTTGATCTTGGCCTGCTGCGCCTGCACCTGCTGCGGAGTCGCACCGACCATCGTTGCGCCCAGTGAAGGGGTCGTAGGAATGCCTACGCTATCGTTCGCGGCCTGCCGCTTCTGGTCCGCAGCTTGGGCCTGCACCGGTGCGACTTTCAAGGCATCAGCCTTAGCCTGTTCGCGTTGCTCTGCCTGCTGCTTAAGTTGCAGTTCGGCCTGCTTGATCCGCAGTTCCGACTGATCTTTCAACGTTACCGAACGGTCAGCCAGTGTCTGCAACTTGTTTCTGTCCTGATCCCAATCGTAAGTCAGGTTCAAGCCTGCAACGGCTTGCTGCATCGCCGGGTTGTTACGGATCTGCTCGTGAAGATTGTTATAGCTGTTCTGATCATGAACACCCGCAGCCAGCGAGGCTACCTGCTCATTTGCGTCTTTCTGAATCGCAAGACCCTTCGTCTGAAGCGCGAGTTGCTGATCGCGAAGCGTGCTGATCTGCGCCGCAACCTTCTGCGCGACGGCGGGGTGCCCCTGCTGCATCGCCTGGTTGTAGACCTTCTGGAGCATGGAAATCTGCTGGCCCTGCGCCTGAATCGCCTGCTGGTAGACCGGAATAGGCGTGTCTACGCCTGCTGCATCACGCGCCGCGATCTGGTCAGCAGGAGACGGTTGCTGCACAGCCTGATCCGCTGCCTGTACGATCTGCTGGGATTGCGTGCCACGTGCGCCCTGAGCGGTCGAGTCAACCGCCGCGCGCCCATTCTCGTGAATCGAAATTGCCCGCCCCAAAGCCGCTCTGACTTTCGGGTCCTGCATATTCAAAGGCTGATTCGGATCGACGCCCAGGCGTTGCGCCACATCCTTGATGTACGACTGCGTATCATTCCCGGCAGAAGCTGGCGCCCAGCGGTTCACGATAGCGTCAACCGTGTTGATACCCTTCTGACCGTAGGAAGCCAGATTGTTGTCGAGCGCCTGCGCCCCCGCCTGAATAGACGGGAACTTCATCAACTGGCCGTCCTTTCCCATCAGCGCGCCCGGATTGTTATTCCGTAGCGGGGCCGGGAGATTCGGGTTCGGCGGATTTGAAGGCGCACTGGCTGTGGCAACACCGCCAGCGGGTTGAGGCGCAGCAGCCCCTGCCAACTGGTCGGGGGCCGATTGGCCGCCGCCCTGATAGGCGGATTGCATGTCTTGCAAGTACTGCTGTTCGGTCTGCTGAGCCTGTTGCGCCTGCTGGAGTTGCAAAGCGGCCATCTGGTTCTGGATTGAACCGGATTGCAATTGCTGCTGGCGTTGCTGCTGCTGGTACGCGAGGTCGTTCAACTGCTGCGGAACGTTCGAAAGCCCGTTCGCAAGACCCGTCAGTACTGCGCCCATGTTTCCGGCCATATCAGTACCCCGTAGAAGTCAGACCGTAGGTCGGATCGCTCGATCCCCCGGAGAACCCGTAGGTATTGCCCGAACCGAAGCCGTATTGGTCCGCACCAGTGGTCGTACCTGCTGCCGATTGCGGTTGAGCGTTATACGCGTTGTACAGATTCTGTCCGGCCGTCGCCAGACCGCTAACCCCTTGCTGAACCGAACTGGCAGTGTTCGCATTGCCTGCGGCCAGGAGCTGACCTGCGGCCACGGGGGAGCCCGTCAGAAGCCCTGACAACTGGCCCATCTGCGTGAACGCCTGCTGTTGCGCGCTGAGGTTCGTGCCGACTGCGTTCTGCATCTGGCTGTAGCCTTGCTGGTTGCCCGCAAGCGACTGGCCGTACAGGCTAGACAGCTGCGACAACTGCTGAGCGTAAGCGTTCTGTCCGAACGATTGACCGTAATTCTGAAGCGCGGCCAGCTGGTTGCCGGACGCGTTCAGGCCTTGTGCGGCGAGCGTCGCGTTGACCGCGTTCTGCCCTTGGCCGAAAGCGGCCTGGTATTGCGGGGTCTGGTAGACGCTGCTGGGATTTGCGACCAGGTTGTTGATCTGACTCGCGAATCCCTGACCGTTGAGTGCGTTTCCGAGGCCTACGCCTTGTCCAGCCAGTCCGCCAAGCGACGGCGCCCCTCCGTACTGGACGTTGCCGTAGGTGCCGCCCGGTTGCGCCTGCTGGTTAAGCGTATTCGCAAATCCCGGTTGGTAAGGCGTGAATGGACTGGCAGCGGATGCCGCGTTCTGATTGCCGGACGAACCGCTTCCGCTGAGACTTCCAGCCGCTCCGACTACCGCTGCGCCCGCGCTGATCCATGCTGCCGGCATGTCATACCCCTTTTTCGATCAGCACTTCGTCAAGGTCTTCGGTTTCCGCTGTGCCATGCACGCAGAACCAGACGATATCGGTAAGTGCCGTAATCCTGTGTTCGACTCCGGCGGGAACGATAATCACGTCGCCGCCTGAATATTCTTCGGTGTCTTCACCGATTTCCGCACGCACACGTCCGCTGCACAGGATGCTGTAGTGTTCGAATTTGTGTTTGTGGGAGCCGATCAGGTAGCCGGCGGGGGCTTTCATCCGGCGCATATAGACCGGATTGCCTTCTGTAGGAAAGTAGTGTACCACGCCCAGTGCGGCGTCTACCGAAGCTTGCGGCAGGCCGCCCGTTACCGCTACGCCTGCCAAACTGAAGAAGTTAATCACCGTTTGTACCTCCGCTCGTAGTCATGTACGCGTAAGCATACACAAAGCACGATATAGTCCTGATCGCTCGTATTGACCACGGAATGGTTTTCCGTATTCACGAAGCGATGCACGTCGCCCGGTCGATCTTCCATCCGCTCGTCTTCGTAGACGAAAGACGCGCCAGGGGCTGACTGGATGCAGATGTTGAACTTGTCGTAGTAGTTGACGTGCCAGCCAAAATCCTTGTGCGGATAGATCTGGTGGCCGGGCTTCACGCGCCAGATGAATATTCCGCCAATCCGCTCTGCTTCTACGCGTCGCGCAAGGTCGAACACCAAGGGGCGAATCGCAGGCAGCGCATACGCAGCCGGATACCAGACCGGATCGTGTTCGTCGTTGAACGTCTTCCAGTCACCTGACTTCAGCCATTCCGTCTTGTCGTTGTATCGCACCCAGATGTCATCGCTATCATGGTGGGGGCCGGCAGGGCCCAGCCGTTCGGTATCCACGTTCCACAGTTCGGGGTGCTGATGCAACTGGAGCGCGAGCGGCGTTACGTCCACGCCCTGCGCAATTTTCATGAAATTCTTCAAAGCGTACCCTCTTGCATGTCCGGAAGTTCGATCTGGTAGAAGCGCACCTGAAACCCGCCGATGTACAGGACGGAGAATGCGCGCCGCCGGGCCGCAGCGCCCCGCCGTAGAAGCGATCTGTCCGAGCCGAGATTGACCGGACGGAAGGAGCCAAAGCTGGCGAAATCGTTGTCAGAATACCCTACATACGCCGTGTCCTGCACCTTGTCCGCTATCACTTCGATCGTCGGGTAGAACTTTTCCTTGTTCGAACCGAAGTCTCCGGCATTCGTGCGCAACAGACCGTAGATAAACTGCCCGTTGTCGTTCGACACCCCCTGTTCCATCTGATAGGTGATGCCATTGGTCGAGTCCAGCAGGTAATCCGTGTTGTTCCCGAACGCGTAAAACGAAGGTGAAAACGCGTTCTGCACGTATGGCGTGATCGTCAGATTGCCTAGGCCCACCGGCGCACCCACGCGGGCCGTTTCGTTGTTTATCGTGAAGGTGTTGATCGTGTTGCTGTTGATACCGCCAGAGATGTTCGACGGTCCTAGCGTGTACGTCAACTGGTTCGGCCCGGTGATCGTCGCCACAAACGTGCCGAGGAATTCCGGATTGGAATTGTTGCTCGTGACCTTGACGACAGTCGGATTGGCGAGTGTATTCGTCGGCAGGTTGACCGTGACGATGCTTCCGCTATACGAGGCGTTGATCGCGCTTAGCGGTGCACCGAGCGCGGTACTCGACCAGCGATGCCACGACTGGGTGACCACGTTGTAGACCAGCGTACAATTGCTCGCGCCCAGTGTCAGGACGTAGAGCGCGGCGCCGTTGATCTCGATGTAGTAGGCGTAGACGCTGGTCAGCGGATCACTGTTCAGCACCTTTTCAATGAACTCATCCGAAATCGGCTGAGGCGTCAGGCCGTTCATGGTGTAGACTTTCCGGCCCTTCTGATGGGTCTGCCCGACCCAGAATATCGTATTCTCAGTCGCAACCAGTGAGGTGCCTGCTGCACAGCCAATGTTCACGGTGGCTGAGATGTTTGGCAGCAAAGGCGATCCCGGCGGCGTGTTGCCGGCGTCCAGGAAGAACGTTGTTGAGAACTGGCCGAAGCTCGCCACGTAGTTGAACAGCCGGCAAACCTGCGCGCCCGGATCGGGAGACAGGCTTCCGTTGATCGCATTCAGAGCGTTCCACGTGGCCGGCGTGTTCAGATTGCTGTTCGTGAGAATGCCGCCAGGGGTCAGGACGAAGACGTACCCGTCCAGCCATGCCACGCCTGGAACCGTGGTTGCAGGGTAGTTGGCGTCTGTCACCTGCGTGAGTACCGTACCGTTCCACGTATAGGCGTTCGTGTTGTTCTTCAGAAAGACCGCCGTGCCGCCCTGACCGGTTAGCGTGAACTGGTACTGGCTTGTTCCGTCCACCGCGCCGGTAGCAACGCCATTCACGTAGAATTCAGTGCCGATGATTGACAGGACCTGAGTGCCGAACACGAACAGGCCCAGCCCTGCCGCAGCGGCGGTAGTGTACAGCGCCTGCACACCGAAACGCCGTTCACAGAACGTCCTGCCGTCCGAGTTTTTCGACGCGTAATAGTTGTACATGATGGCGTCGTACACCATCGTGGGATCTCGCGTCGAGATCGTCTGCGCAAGCTGGATGCGGGGGGCTTCAGCCATCAGTAGCTACTCCGGCCTTGACCGCGACGGTCAGGCGTAAAGAAAGTCGAGGCTTCCTCCTGGTCGAAATTTAACATGTCTTCCAGATACCGGTTCGCGTTTCGCTCCACGCGGGCCGCGACTGATTCCGGCACGAAGTATTCCGGCAGCAACTGTTCGGCAAGGCCCCACTTTAGCGCATTCAGCCACTCGATCGGGAAATCAAAACTCGCAGTCGAGTTGATCACGTCCGCGATTGGCCGCTGGCAAGTCAGGATAACGATGTTCGGATTCGCATCGGGAGCCAGGTACAGGCTCAGAACGCCGTTGTTCAGTTGCGGATCGTAGTAGTAGCTGTTCGGCGTGCCCTGATCAGTCTTCTGGCCCATCATGTCGTATTCCTGACGCGACAACTGGATCAGCGGAACCTGAAGCGGGAAGTTACTGGCCGGCGTCGCGTACTGAAGCCGCGCCATTGGGATACGCAGCACGCGGTAGGCTTGCAAGCCTGGAGTGGGCGAGCCCGGTCCGATCAGGTACTGCACTTGCCCCTGCACCACGGTGAACGACAGATCCGTCACGCACCAGAGCGGATAATTCTTGCTCATCCAGTACTTGATCATCAGGTTCAACGCCTGCGCCGCATTTGCCAGATCCGTTGGCGGAGGCGGCGTGTCATCGTTGAACTGGCCGATCAGGCGAAACGCTGCCTGAATCAGCGTCTGCTGATTGATCGAGAAAGTATAAGTCTGTGCTGGCATGTCAGGTTACCCGCATGATGTAGCAGAGCGCGTAGTATGGCGGCAGCGTGTTCGAGCTCGAACCCGCGCTGTTGATCGTGATGTTCGTAACCGCTGTCCCGGTACTGGTACCGCCGGACACAACCCCAAAGCCAGTACCGCCCGGCGTCAGGTTGACGACCGTGGAGCCTGCTACAGGGTGCTGGTGACCGTTGTCCGTGATCGTGTGCGTGTGCGCCAGCAGGGCGGTAGCGGAGCCGCCGGTCGCGCCCACCGCATACGTACCGCCGGCGCCGATCACGAAATTACCTTCGAGATTCGGCGTGCCGCCAGAGCCGTTACACAAGGCCCAGTTCTCCGGAATCGCGTTCGCCGCTCCGGACCACATAATGATACCGCCAATCGGCACGATTCCCTGCCACTGTCGCAGTTCAGCCGCCACGGTGCGCTGGGAGAGGATATCGCCCGCATTCCACGACAGGGCAGACGTGCCGTCCTGCGCGCGAACGATCGTCATGATGTTGCCGACCACCGCGGTGACACTCACGATCTCGATCAGCGTCTGCGTGGCTGCATCCGTGAGCGTCGCGAAGAACGTGTCGGGCGCCACAGGGTTCGGAAACAGCGCCGCCTGCCCTACGTTGAGCGTGAGCGACGTGGCGCTATTCGAGATGCCCGAAGCGAGCGTCCCGGCGGCGTTGTTCTCATAGAGATAGGTCACATCAGCCCCGACAGAGGAAAGTATAGGTGTTGCCCGCTGCAGGTGCGGTACTCACGATAAAGGCCTGGAATCCCGGCACTCCATCAGTTCCGGGGGTCTCCCCGTAGACAGTAAGTAGCGTGGACGACCCCCCGATCTGCTTACAGTTCATAACAGGCGGATTGTCGGCTGTAGTTGCACGTGTGTTGACGGTAACCACTGCGTTGGCCGCTTGTCCGGTTCCGGACGATGTGACAGTGAGAACAAAACTGCTGCCGTACGAAGTGATTGCGCTGGACGTTGCCGTGCTGCCCCAGCCCGCGCTCAAACCGACACTGCTGATACCGCCCGCCACTCCGGCGCTCACCGTACTTATGTTCGTGTTCTTACCGACGAAGACCTGACCCACGCCAACGGACGTGATCCCCAACCAGTTCTGCGTGGTCGGCGAGCCCTGATCGTCCCGGACATAGTTATCATCGATAAACGTGTTGAGCAGCGTATTCGGGTTGAAGTCTATCAGTGCGATGCCGTACTGGGTGTTTGACGCAACCGCCGTGCCGCCTACACCGCAGTCCCCGAGGTTGTTGCCCCGAATCTGGTTATCGAATACTTGCGTGCCGAACGTGTTTTCGCTTTCCAGTTCGATGCAACCTTCCCCCGAATTGTAGATCGTGTTGCCGATGATGTTGTTCTTCTGCGTTGATTCGCCAGCCACAAAATTGGAGACAACAATCCCGCCTCCGACACCGCCGGTCGTGCTGTTGTTCGCGATTGTGTTGTGTGAAGTTGCCAGCAGCGAGACTAGGTCCCCGGGGCCTGCGGCAGCAGGAACGCCAGTCAGGGTTCCCGGCGTCGTGTTGACTACCAGGTGAGTGTTGTCGGTGATCGACGTGATCAGGAACTCCGCACCGCCATTCAGGATGATGAACGAACCCGGAGAGAGCGCCGAGAAGTTCGGACCTGCGGTTGACGTTACCGTGGTTCCCGACGTGTTGACCGTCATTCCGGTCTGAAGCGCAGCGTTGATTGTGTTGCCGGAAACGACATTGTAATCTGAGTTGTTCAGCGTAATCGCGTGACTGCCGATCGCCCCGTACATCGTGTTGCCGACGAACTGGCCATAGGTCGCTGTTTGTGCCACCCCCGTTATAGCGTAAATTGGTCCGACATAGAAGTTCGTCCACTTGTTATAGCTGATAATCGGGCGCAGACCCGTCGATACGTCAACGCCGTATCCGTTGCTGTTTTCAATCAGGTTGCCGGTGACCGTTACGTCGTTGGCCGGCCCGACGTACAACAGAAAATCGTTTGCATTGTCAGTATTGTTGGCACGGTTGCCGTTGACTGTGCAGTTCTGAATGGATGCGCCGTTCGCGGTGTTAGCCGAGAAATCGATCAGCGTCGTCAGGTTCTGCCCGTTCGGCTGGGTGATCGTCGCTCCGTCTACGCAAATGATGCGTACTTTCGGCTGCATCGCAAGCGTAGACGTAAGGCTGTACGTACCCGCCACGTAGACAATCCCACCCGTTGCCGACAGGGCGTTGACAGCGGTCTGTATCGACGCGCGCGCAAGGCCGGGACTCGCCCCGCTATTCGCATTGTTGCCCGCTGTCGAGACGTACTGGACATTGTTCGTGACCGGAATCGGATCCGCACCAATGTTCGTCAGTGCACCTGCGCCGGTGTTCGATCCTGTACCGCCAGAGGTGACTGGCAGGGGGTGAATCAGCGTCAGGTTGTTGTACGTCGGGCTCGGATAGCTCTGCCCGAACGCGACCGTCGAAAAGAACAGCAGAAGGGCGATTATTTTTTTCATGACAGAGCGAGTGTCCCGCCGTTATTCCAGAGAACGCCAGCGGTCGCCGGCAAAGAAGTCGGAAGAGTGAGAAACCACGCAAGCATCGATATCCCGAACGCCGCTGGCGGAGTGTTCGCAGCCACGGCGGTTGCCACCTGCGCAAACGTATACTGCGCCAGCGTAGGCAGCAATGAAGGGCCAACCAGCTGGTAGCCGACAAGCTTGTCCGTTGCCGCAATCGGCAATGTCGGGACGGGGAACTGGCCGAAATTCAGGGACATTTTAAGGTATCCGATTGATCGAAAGGTATGTAAATGCCGCACTTCCCAGCAAGGTGCGTGCAGACCCCGTATTCTGGTAAGCCTGAATAACAATGGTCTGCGTTGCCGCGAGTGAGACAACCGCATTGACGGCAGTACAAACGCTATCCGCAGATACCGATTCCTGAAAGAACGTCCCTTGCGCCACTGCTACGCCGTTCGCAACAACCGCCGCGCTATATTGCACGCCAACGACTCCGGTTGCGCTACTGAAGCACAGCTGGCTGCTCACCTGGTAGAACCCCGTGGCCGGCGCCGTGAATGTCCCGGTGGATGCGTTAAAGTTCGCGTTCACGCGATCAAAAACCTTCGTCCAGGTGGTTACCGTAGTTTCCGCGTTGTTCGGGATGCTTTGTGAGGTGCTGTTCTGGTAAAGCAGCGCATCATTTCCACTTGCGTTCAACGTCGTGAAAGCGCCGGTGGAAGCCGTGGTCGAGCCAATCGCCCCCGGTGCCGCGAACGTCGCGCCGCCTAATGTCGCGCCGTTCACCGTGGTGTTACACGAGAATCCGCTCGACGTAGTCCAGTTGAGTGCGCTCGCTGTGGTGCTGCAACTTGGAACCGCAAGAGCGGTCGGCGATGCCGTCGAGCCCGTCCCGTTTCCGACCACGGTATTCGCGGCTTGCGTAGCCAGTGAGGTAAGCGGCACGGCGCCTGCCGCAGTTGACAGAGCGCCAATCCCCGCCGGCGTATCGATCGGCCAGACGTTGGTTTCGCCGTCTGTCTGCAAGAGAACGGAGGTATTGTTGCTTGAACCTTGAGGCAGTAGATAGCCGCTCCCGGTCGTACCGCCCGCGCCGTTACTGAGAAAGACCGTAACAGTAAATGCGCCGGTTGTGTTGTTGGCGAAAGACGGTCGGCGCGATGCCGTGTCATACGTCCCGTTTGCAATGATGAAGGTGACATTGCTGGTTAGCGCGCCAGTCAGAATGACGTTTCGATCTCCCGGGGGGATCATGGATGCCATTACCTGCGCGCCATTGCTGTAGCCCGTACCGCCGTAAAGAACAGTTGCGGATGTCACCCCGCCGCCCGATACCGATGCAACGCGCAACGTCGCATCCACATTGCCGCCGGCCAGTGTGACAAGATCCCCGACCGCGTATCCAGAACCAGCATTCGCGATTGTCAGGATCGAGCCGATAACACCGCCCGAGGCGAACACAACCGGCGAGAAGCCGCTGCCCAGCGTCGCCTGATTGTAGGTGCCCCCCACGAGCGTAAGAGGCACCGTTGTGGTCGAGCGGATAATCTGCTGATTCGTGAACGCGTCAGTCGCGATTAACGTCGAGTTATCGTTTGTAGACTGCGTGGTCGCACTTGCTGCGCCCGTGAACGAGGTTGCGCCCGTCGAGGTAAGGGTCGTGAACGCCCCACTACTGGGCGTCGTTGCACCAATGGGAGTGTTGTTGATCGACCCGCCCGTAATCGTGGCATTGGTGATCGTAGGACCGAAGATTGAGGTGGGGCCATTAAAAACGGCATTGCCGTTCACGGTCAGGGTGTTTAGCGACGTGCTGCCGGTCACCGTCAGGCCGGTGAATGTGACCGGAGAAGTCCCCCCGCTGATAGGAATGAACTGGTTGAAAGCCCCGTTCAACGCCTGAGCGGTAAGGATCTGGTTCGGTACGAAAGGAACGAACTGAGCCCGCGCTCCGATTGAGAGCGCGAGCATGAGCAGCGCGAGAATAATTTTTTTCAAGCCAACTCCGATTCGTTCAGAACAAACCCTTCCACGTCCGTGTTGTTGAGTCGCGATCCGGGCGTGACATACAGGAATTCTTCCAGTTGCATGTCCTGAATCTGCATCTCGCCGCCGATCTGCTGATTGTCGATCGACGCCAGTTCGCCGCCGGCAGGCATCACCGTGGTCGTGAAGGCGACCATGATATTGTTGTTGAAGTCTATCATGTAGTTACCGAAGAAATCGGTAACCGCAAGGAACAGCGGGTTGGTCGGGATGAAGGGTGGCGCAACATCGGGACGCGACCACGGGATAGCTTGCGGGTCTGGAATAC
>Ga0210390_10003263_pt1 | contig 13964 bp, 9 predicted proteins | sample IncBWH11OmetaG_FD_161050 | JGI IMG/M metagenome (GOLD analysis project Ga0210390, IMG submission 161050) | Forest soil microbial communities from Barre Woods Harvard Forest LTER site, Petersham, Massachusetts, United States - Inc-BW-H-11-O ...
CGAGCCAGCCTCTGGCTCTTCTACCTCCCTAACCTCCGCCACAAATCGGTAGCCGCGTTTGGGTACGGTTTCGATGTACTCCCGCCCGTTGGTCGCCTCGCTCAATATCCTTCGTAATAAGGAGACATGTTTAGCGACATTCGCCTCCTCCACGAAGGTACCGGGCCACAGCCGCTTCATGAGGTCGTCCTTGTCCACCAAGTGCCCGGCGTTCTCGACCAGGATAAGCAGGACTTCGAAAGCTTTAGGCGCGAGCGGCACGGGCTTGCCGTCGAGAACCAGCAGGCACTCCCTCGAGTCAAGGCGAAACGGACCGAAGGTGTAGAAGTGCCCTGTTTTCTCGTTCATAGCCCAAGGAAGGAATTCTTCAAGATTTCTTCGCGTTTTCGGAAGGACTTCTAAACCGCAGATGGATTACGGTTCGCGTCGAGCGCGGATGCTTGCGGCTTGGTAAGCCATTCGCAGCACATTCTACGGTGGGTTGGAACCAAGCGCAACAACCAAGTGGGAACTAAGTTGGGCTCGATCAAGTTGACCACGTCCGGCTTAGGCGTCAGGAAAAACACAAGCTTCCGAGGTTCTTCCGGACGCAAAGGGACGGGCCGAGGAAGAATAGCGAAAATCCAATCGAAGATGAAGGAGAGAGTTATGAAGAAACAGCTGGTAACACATGCGGCCGCGCTAGTCATGTTGACGCTCGCGGCTTTGGGGTCAGGATACGCTCAGAGCAATTCCGCCTGCAAAAACGCGCTCATCGCCGGCAACTATGGATTCACCGTTCAGGGAACGAAATTGGGAGGCGCAGGACCCACCGGTCCAATGGTAGGTGTGGCCATGACCCAATTTGACGGCAAGGGCGGGCTCAGTCAGATCGACACCGTGACCATTGATGGCGAAGTCGCTGCCGATTGGACTCACACTCGAGCCACTGGCACTTACTCGGTGAACTCCGATTGCACCGGCACCTTCACCATCAACTTCACCGATGGCCGGCCAACGGTGGTCACAAACTTCGTCGTGTCAGACAATGGCGACGAAATCGACACCGTCGTTATCAGTGCAGGTGGAGACCAGGGGATCCTCGCCACCGGCAGCATCGGAAAGAGACGGTTTTTCAAACACTAACCCTCAGCCACCCGCCCACCCCTTTGGCGGGCGGGGGTTTAGAGTCTGGTGCGTTCCAAGTTCAGCAGATCTCGCTTCTTTTCAAACATTTCGTGCGCCGCCCCGTGAAGGGCGGCGTGCATTCGCTGAAAATAGACCGCTGGGGGAGAATCCATGTGAAATCGCGAGGACGGATGGGCATTGCGCTGATTGCCGCTTTGGTGCTAAGTGGGTGTGCGGCAAACTCGATTTGGTTTCGAAACTACAAACAAGGAGGACAATCATGAAACGCAACATTACACGGGCGACGCTAGTGATCCTTTCCATCGCAACGATGTGGCCGGCTATGGCGGTTCCTGTGATGGCCCAACGGTTCCCCGGCATAGGCACTGTGATGACGTATAACGTCAACGAAGGAACCGATTTCCTGCAGGCGGTGGGCGCCCAAAATGAGCAACAATTCCTGCTCGATGTTGGCCAGATACTTACTCAAGTCCAAGGCACCAATCCTCCGGAACGGATGCAGGCAGTTGCACGACAAATCCTCGCCGTCGGACCAGAGCTACTAAGCCTGCAGGAAGTAGATCAGTGGTACACCGGGACCTTCAACCCGAATGCGGGCACATGCGGCACCATGACCCTCGAGTACGACATGGTCCAGGAGCTTCTCAGTGCTTTGGCTGCGCAGGGCGGGCACTACGAAGTTGCTGTGCAAGTCACCCAAAATTCATTTCCGCCTGTACCCGGACTGATTCTGCCCGCCAATTACTTTTGCGTTGCCTTGACTGACTACAACATCATCCTGGCCCGCACGGATCTTCCTTCCTGGGTCTTCCAATGGAGCAACCCGCAATCCGGACAATTCGTGAATGAACTCGTCTTTCAAACTCCGGTCGGCTCACTACCATATCCAAGGGCGTGGGCATCGGTCGATGCGCAGTTCTTCGGGCACTCTCTCCTTTATATCAACACCCATCTTGAGTCCTTCGACCCGAATATCCGGGAATTGCAAGGTGGTGAATTGCGTGCGGGTCCGGCGAACACTTCCTTACCACTGATTATCGCGATGGATTCGAACGCGCAAGCTTTCCCCTTGCCACAAGACCCGACCTACGCGGATTTTATGTCGGCTGGCTATAACGACGTTTGGTCCACTCTCTTTCCGACGATCGCGGGGTTAACATGCTGTCAGGATGAATCGGACAACAATCCCGTCTCGGAACTTTATCAGCGAATAGACCTGGTGCTAACACATGGCAAAGTAACTCCGTGGGAAGCGTTGTTGATTGGGGCCAATCCGCGAAGTCGGCTGCCCGACGGACTCTGGCCTTCGGATCACGCCGCTCTCGAGGCTGGCGTAGTTGTCGGCAGCAATTAATGCACTTGGATAACGGAGCAAGCATGACATCAAAATGCGCGTGGTGTGGAGTTCTGATTGCCGTTCTCGGCCTGGCCCTCGCCAAGCCCGCTGAGGCGCAATTGATAAATGGACAGGTAGGCCCCTCCGGGGCGCCGATCGTAGTGGGAATCGTGGTGACAGCCGTGGCCTTGGTGGTCGCGACCGTCCTAATCATTCACTATTCGAAAAAGAGAACGATCACCGGTTGTGTTGTCTCGGGACAAAGTGGGATGACCCTCGTCGATGAAAAAGACAAGCAGATCTACATGCTCTCCGGCGACACGACAGACATTAAGCCGGGCGACCGAATGAAGTTGCAGGGCAAGAAAGTAAAGCCGAAGGCCCCCGATAAGACGCTTATCTGGGAAGCAAGGCAGGTGAGCAAGAACTATGGCGCTTGTTCACCCTAGTTGTGATCTCGTTAGAGAAAGGCGATGTTATGACAACAAACCCCTTGATCCGCCCACCCCGCTTTACGACTACAACTACTTGCAGATTGACAAGGCCGTCACTACGGAACATAATCCGGCCTACGGTTTTGGGCACGTCTTCCTCCTGTTGGTTGCCTGGAACTCAGTCTCCTACCACCTTTTTACTTAAAGCGTTCGTGCCCCGTTCTGGAATCTTAAGGAGCACCCATCCATGAAAAACCAGAGGAAATTTCCAGGCCGCAGCATGGTCACAGCGGTAAGAACCAGTGCTCTTTGCCTGTGTCTGCTTTTCGCGGTGAGGACACTCGCGCAGCAGGGGACAGCAGGAGTTGGGCATGGCGGCAAGCCCACCTTCACCACCTTTGAGGCTCCAGGCGCAGGCAAGGGCAATAGTCAGGGAACCATCGCCTTCAACATCAATAACGCGGGGGACATCACGGGACCCTACATTGACGCGAGCAATGTGTATCACGGCTTCGTGCGCGCTGCCAATGGCAAGGTAACCACCTTCGAAGTTCGGGGCGCGGGCACGGGCGCGCATCAGGGAACCATCCCCATCAGCATCAGCGCGGTGGGGGACATCACGGGAACTTACATTGACGCAAGCAATGTGCGCCACGGTTTCGTGGGCACTGCCAAGGGCAAGATGGCCACCTTCAACGCTCCGGGCGCAGGCACAGGCCAGAGTCAGGGAACCATCGCCATCAGCATCAACGCGGCCGGGGATGTCACAGGAACCTACGTGGACGCGAGCTATGTGTATCACGGCTTCGTGCGCGCTGCTAGTGGCAAGATAAAAACCTTCAACGCTCCGGGCGCGGGCACGGGCCAGGGTCAGGGAACCGGCGGCCTCAGCATCAACGAGACGGGGGATATCGCGGGAATCGACGTGAACACGAGTCGCCACGGCTTCGTGCGCGCTGCCAGCGGCAAGATAACCACCATCAACGCTCCGGGCGCAGGCACCGGCGCGCATCAGGGAACCGAAGCCTTCAGCATCAACGCGGCGGGGGATATTACGGGAAACGTACTGGACGAGAGGAATGTGTATCACGGTTTCGTGCGCGCTGCTGACGGCAGGATAAAAACTTTCGAAGCTCCGGGCTCGGGTCCGGGAACCGGCGGCTTCAGCATCAACGCGGCAGGGGATATCACGGGAACCGAAATGGACGTGAACTTTTTGACTCACGGCTTCGTGCGCGCCGCCGACGGCAACATAAAAACCTTCGAAGCTCCGGGGGCGGGTGAGGGAACCGTCGGCCTCAGCGTCAATGCGGCGGGGGATATCACGGGATTCTATGTGGACGCGAGCGCCGTGTATCACGGCTTCGTGCGGACGCCATGAGTCCTGCAAACTCCACGCTGGTTAGATGATGGGGGGAGAGCTCATCGGCCAGAGTTCAGCGATAACGAAGGAGCGGCTGAGCAACGGGTAATCGAAAGTGATTACCGCAATAAACAGGTTTACGTGTGGAAAAGTTACTGACAAGAGCAAGCAGACTAGTGGTGAGGAGAAAACCAATGAAAAACTGCAAATCGATCCTGTGTGTTGTACTCGGGTTTGCGCTGGCGTGCGCGGTCGCCGCTACTGCAGGCGACGCGCCAAAACTGACTTTCACGTTCACCAAGGCCAACGTGCCGGGGGCAATGCAGACCGGACCCAGCGGGATCAACAACGCCGGTGTGATGGTGGGCGGATACGTAGACAAGAACTCGGTTTCGCACGGGTATATTCTTAACGGTAAAAAGCTGACCACGCTTGACGACCCGAAAGCGATGGCGGGCACCACCGGCCCCGAGAATCTGAATCCTAACGGAGCGATTTCGGTTGTCGGCGTCTACAACAATTCCAGCGGCAACACAGTGGGATTTCTGTACAAGGACGGCAAATATACGGATATTCCCGGCCCCACGGGTGCCGTATCCTCGGCTGCTGTTTCGATAAACGACAAGGGAGCGATTGTCGGCGACTACGTGGACAGCAATGGCAGGACCCACGGATTCCTCTTGAAGGGGAAGAAATACATAACTCTGGACGAGCCCGCAGCCTTTGGCACTACTGCTGCCTCTGGCATCAACAATGCCGGCTGGATCGTGTTGTGGTTCGTGAACCAGCAAGGCCTGGTTGAATCTGCTATTACAAAAGACAACGGCAATACCTATACGCAAATTAATGTCCCCCTCGCGGTCGACTCGTATGCCTCTGACCTGAACAGTGCCGGCGACGTTACTTATTTCTGGGTAGATTCCGCTGACGTAGGCCGCGGTGCATTGCTGCACGCCGGGAAATACTACAAGGTCAACTACCCCAAGGCGATCTACACGTACGCAGGCGGGATTAACGACCAGCGCACGCTAGTCGGAGGATACCGACTCAAGAGCAAGAACCCATCGGGCTTCAAGGCGACTTACAAGTGACATTTTTTCCTTGGCCTGGCTCAAAGTGGGTGTTCTGGAACGCGTGTTTTCCTTGTTCCTGACAGTCAGCGCGAACCCTAGGGGCGTTTTACTCCCAATCCTTCCAGTAATTAGGTGATAATGCCAGACACGACGGACCGTAAGACGCCGTGACTCTCGAATCTGGCCGCTCTACATCTGAAACGTTGCGGTCGCTCAGTGTCGCGGCAGTTAGGAGGAATAACCGCAATGTTGGAATACAAGATCCGTCAGACGAGGGAGGTCACGATCCTTGATTTGAGCGGACGCATCAGTGTGGGCGAAGCCCTCGCTTTCGGTCCGGGAAGCGGCACTGTGCTCAGCGATGTGATCCGAGACTTGGCCAGCAAGGGTCACAGAAAGATTCTGCTCAATCTGAAAGATGTGAAGTACATTGATAGCTCCGGGATGGGAGATGTGATGCGCAGCTTCACCGGCTTGCAGCGCCTGGGTGGCGAACTTAAGCTGTTGAGCCCGGCTCCTCCAGTGCTCGAGGTACTGCACGTGACTCACCTCCACCAGGTTCTCAAGATCGAGGATGATGAGGTATCTGCTATCGAGGCCTTCTCCAGGTAGGTGGCCAGCTGAATAACCTCTCAGTCACGTAGTTGCGAGTACGACAAGCCTTTTACCCAGTCAGTTGACGTAACATCTCGGAAAAGAGCCGTAACTCACTACAAACAGGGGGTTGGCGTAGAGCCTCTTTTCATGCTTCGTTGTGACCGGAGTCCGGTCATGCTGACCTGGTTTCGACAGTTACTTACGGTTTGTCTGTTCCACGTCCGTGAGAGTGGTATCGAGTCGGAGTGGCGTTTGAATTCATGCCTTGCGAAGTGACACTCGCCTTCGTGACCTGACGCATGCGGACTTTTGTGCAAGGACTAGCTGTCAATCCGCCCGCAGAGCTCTCATAGGGTCGATGGAAGCTGCCCGCGTCGCCGGCAACAACGAAGCTGCCAAGGCCAGCATCAGCACGAAGAGGGCCGCAAGCGCGACAACCAGCGGGTCAAAAGGGCTGACACCGAACAGGAACGAGTCCAGGAGATGCGAAGCGGCCGCGGCGCCTAGCAATCCCGTGGCGCAACCTGCAATTGCAAGTTTGGCGGCGGACGAAAATACCAGGCGCAGAATGCCTGACCGTTGCGACCCTAAGGCAATGCGTATTGCCATTTCCTGAGCGCGGAGAGCGGAGGAGAACGCGATAACGCTATAAATACCGAGAGCGGCGAGGAGCACGGCTGCGAGGGCAAAGGCTGAGATGAGTGTGGTGTTGAAGCGGCGCGGGGCCTCGGTATCGGAAACCGCATGCTCCATGCTTTGGACTTGGTCGAGCGGCAATTGAGGATCAATGGAGCGTACCGTAGCGCGAAGGACATTTGCCATCTGCTCGGGCGGCATCGCGGTGCGCACGGCGATGTAGCCCCCGTTGCCAAATAAGTCAGCAGGTGAGGCCAATGAACCCAGTGAGTTTTCAAACTGTGCAGCCGGCTGATAATACTGTTCCTTATCAGGCGTGTCGGGTGAATCTTCCTTGACGTCGGCGACTTCACCAACAATGGTCACCCAGGGCGTCTGCGTCTCCGGTGTGCCCAGGCGAAGACGCTTTCCAATGGGATCTGAACCGGGCCAGTAGTGCTCGGCGAGCATGTGATTAATGATGCCGACCAGTTGCGCGTTCGCATTGTCCGCCGGCGTGAAAAAACGGCCGCTGAGTAATCGAACTCCCATTGCCTGCAGATAATCGCCTTGCACCGTCACCGTGGTGGCCAGATTCATGCCGGCACCCCGCGGCGGAATGTAACCCTCGGCGACGAACGTGCTGTTGGTGTTGTTGCCCGAAGCAGGCAGAAAAGACGTGAGCCCCACAGACGTTACACCGGGAAGCTGCTGCACCCGGCGAATCAATTCGTCGTTGAATTCATTCACCGCGGCATGGGTTGCGTACTGTTGCTGCGGCAGCGAGTAGGAAGCTGCCAGGATATGGTCGGGGCGGAAGCCGAGATCGACGGCGCGCATCTTCTCAAAACTCCGCAGCAACAAGCCGGAGGCGACGAGCAGCACCAAGGCAATTGCGATCTCGCCAATTACCAACGCAGAGCGCAGCCGCGCGTGGCCGCTGCCAGCCATGCCGGTACGTCCACCTTCTTTGAGTGTCTCATTCACGCCGGTCCGCAGGGCGGCGAACGCCGGAGCCAGTCCGCAAACCATGCCGGTGACCACGGCGAGGACGATGGCGAACAACACGACCTGCCAGTCGAGACCGATCTCATGAATCCGAGGCAGGTTCTCGGGCAACCAGCTGACACCCACCCTCAACGCAACCGCGGCGAGGGCAAGACCGAGCGCGCCCCCGGTTACGCTCAATACAAGGCTCTCCAGGATGGCTTGGCGCAGCAACAACCCGGCGGGTGCTCCCAGTGCTAGACTCACGGCGATTTCACGGCGACGGCGGATGGCGCGGACCAGCATCAAACCGGCGAGATTGGCGCAGGCGATCAGCAGCACGACCACGATGGCCAGAAACAAGGTGCGCACCAGTTGGCGGGCTTGCTCAACGGTTTCCTCGTGCAGAGAACGCACCACCGCACGAATGTGCAGACTGGCCATGAAGGCCGGGTACCCGCGCATGGTCTCCTGGGCCACGCGCTCCGCATCACTCTCCGCTTGCGCCGGAGTGGTTCCCGCCTGGAGCCGTCCCACCATGCTGAAGTTCCATCCGGCCATCCCCGTGCCGGTGGTTTCCTGCTGGAGGAAACTCATGGGAACCCATAGCTCGCTGCTGTTCAACTGTCCGGGCTGGAGTGGGAACTCAAAGTTGCGCGGCATTACGCCGATGATCACGTAGGGCTTGCGATCCAGCAGGATCTTAGTTCCGAGCACATTCGGATTGCCATGCAAGCGGCTTTGCCAGAGCGAGTAACTGACTACCGCTACTTGCTCCTTTTGATCATCTTCCTGCTGCGTAAAGAACCGGCCCATGAGAGGCGAGACCTCCAGAGCTGGAAACAGACCACCGGAGAGCCGAGTCGCATTCACTTGCGTCGGCTCGCCAATGCCGGACAGTTCGTACGTGGTTTGGCGATAGCCGCCAAGGCTTTCAAAGCTGTGGGTATTGCGAGTGTAAGCCTGAATGTCTAGAGCAGTTGTCCCGGCCTCGCCATTGCCACCCACATCTGCACCTTGAATGACATCCGAGAGGGCCACGAGGCTCTCGGGATGCGGGAATGGCAGCGGTCGCAGCAGCACGCCTTCGACGATGGAGAATATTGCGGTCGTGGCACCAATTCCGAGCGCAAGCATGAGTATGGCCGTGGCCGTAAAGCCAGGCGACTTTAGCAAACGGCGGATTGTTATTCGGAGATCATGGAAAAGCATCTGGGTCGGTCCTTTTGGGGATGTGAGCACCTCTTTGCCCAAATACGGAGCGGGTTAAGCTATTGTTCCCTTAGCACCTACAGGATCAGAGGGCGCCGGATGGCGATGAACGCGTCCGATTTCGAGACACGGTGTCCGGGAGTGGACGTATCCCTACGGCTGTGGTGGCACGGGGCTCGGCTCCTGGGTTGCCTGCGGACCTGTGGAGCGGCTTCCAGATTGCCCTGCCGTCCTAGGCCTCGCCGCCGCACACCACTGCGCTTTTGGGGGCGAACAGACGGCGCAAGCTTGCGCTATGGCCTGGCAACAGAAGTTAGGAAATCTCCCGCTGACAACCGAGCCGGATCAGTGCTCCCCTGTCATTGCAGGTTCGCGTACTCGGCTTTGGCTTTTTCAGCATGGGGATGTCGGGGTGCTCACTGCGGCAAGCCCATCCGACGCAGCAGATCGGCGTAGCGTGGGTCGGAGCGGATGTTGTCAAAAGATGGATCAATCAAAATCCAAACGAGTTCATCGTCTCGCAACTGATAAGCCTTCTCCAGCCCTTCAAATGCTTGGTCTCGTTCTCCTAGCGTGCTGTAAACTTCCGCGATGTAAAAGGGTGAGACGTGGCCGCTCTTTGACGATCGAACCAGCTCATCGATGATGCTGTGGGCTTCGGCTCTCTTGCCTGCGGCCGCCAGAGCATCTCCTATTCCGGCAACGTATCTCGGCGCGCGGCCAGAATAGGTCGCTGCTTGCTGTGCTTCACTCATTGCTTCTGAGTAAAGCCCTCGGCTCCCATATGCTTTCGACACCCAGAGATGCGGTTCCGGGAAAGTCGGCGCCAATTCGAAGGTTCGCTTCAACAGCTCGAAGCCACTTCCATGTTCGCCCGCACTCATCAACGTCACACCCAGCGAAGTGCTAATAATTGGAGACAGGGGATCAAGCGTTTGCGCCAATCTGCCTTCTCTTACAGCCTCGTCGTTGCGTTTCATCTGGCACAAGAAAAGCCCGTACCAGTGGTGAGCTGTCGGATAGTTGGAATTCAGTTCAGTGGCCCGTCGAAACTCTTTTTCTGCCCCAACCCAGTCCCACTCGAAATTTTGCTTCATCAGCCCCAGAGATGCATGGGCCTCCGCAAGGTCCTGGTCAATTTCCAAAGCCTTCGTCAGTGCCTCTTTGGTTCGGGGTGCTGCCACTGATGGCGCCATACTCCCATACTCGGGAAGCACGAGATAAGCGTCCGCCAATCCAACATGCGCCAATGCGTAATTCGGGTCTTTCTTGATGGACTGATTGAAATACTCGATGGCCTTGTTCAGTTCTTCTTCAGTTCTCTTGTTCCAGTGGAACCTGCCATTGAGATACAGCTGGTATGCTTCCGCATTCTGCGTCGAACCTCTTGTGAGTCGTCTTTTTTCCTCTCCGGACAAACGCAACCGAAGCCCGTCCGAAATGTCGTTCGTGATTTGCTCCTGAATCGTGCTTACGTCTGAGACTTGCCTGTCGAACTTTTCACCCCAAAGTTCTGCGCCATTCGTCGCGTCCACCAATTCTGCCTCAATGCTTAGAACATCACCGTGTTTCGCCAGTGTCCCGGTCAGGACTGTACGCACGTGCAAGTCATGCCCAACCTTTTGTGGATCAATATCAGCGCCCCTGTAGTGAAAACTTGAGGTTCGAGCCATCACGCGCAGCTGAGGCAATTGCGACAGGCTGTGCATGACGCCTTCCGAGATGCCGTCACTGAGATAGTCGTTATTCGGATCGCCACTCGTATTGACGAGTGGCAACACAGCAATGGAGTCGATCTGCGAAGTGCTTGTCTTCGAATGCCAATACCAGATTCCAGCCGCGACGGCGATGAACAAACTGATCAGCAGGACGGGAGCCACAATCTTCCAGAGTCTCCCCGGCCGAACCACAGAAGCTTCGGCAACCTTCACGGCACCCGATGACGGAGATTGAGCAAGTGCTGGGGAATAGACGGATGCTGGCGGCGGCGGTTGGACGACAGGAGAATTGCCTTCCGGCGCCACAATCACTGCACCAGAACTAGCAGCCGCAAATCGTCCTGTCTCTGTGTCTCGCTTCAGCCGTTGCAGGTCGGCTCGCATCTCCGATGCGTGCTGATAACGCAAGTTGCGATCTTTCTCCAGGGCCTTGTTGATGATGTCTTCCAGCTTCGGCGGCACGTCATGATTCAGTCGCACCGCGGCTACTGGGGCGCGGTTCACGATCGCTTCACAGATCATCGCCGAGCTTTCTCCATGAAACGGCAAATCACCAGTGGCCATCTCGTAGAGAACTGCCCCGAAGGAGAACAGATCACTCCGCCCATCCAACTCTTTCGCCCGCACCTGCTCCGGCGACATATACGCCACCGTCCCGACCATTGTGCCCGGACTGGTCAGGTGATCCCCATCCACCGTTTGCGTGTTCAGAGACGCGATCTTGCTGGAAGAACTGCCTTCCAGACTGACCTTCGCCAATCCGAAATCCAGAATCTTGGCATGTCCGCGCTTGGTGACAAAGATGTTGGCGGGTTTGATGTCGCGGTGGATTATGCCTTCCGCGTGGGCTGCGTCGAGCGCGTCGGCAATCTCGATCGCCAGAGTCAGAATCATCTCAGTTTCCATGGGACGCCCGCCGATGCGGTGCTTCAGCGTCAGTCCATCCAAAAACTCCATGGCGATGAAGGTTTGTCCGTGCTGATCGTCAATTTCGTGGATGGTGCAGATGTTCGGATGGTTCAGTGCCGAGGCAGCCTTGGCTTCGTGCTCAAAGCGGCTGAGTGCCTGCAGGTCTTTGGCTAACTTGGCAGGCAGGAACTTGAGAGCGACGAAGCGGCCGAGCTTCACGTCCTCGGCCTTATAGACCACACCCATCCCGCCTCCGCCAAGTCTCTCGAAGATACGATAGTGCGAGATGGTCTGGCCGATCATTGGGCTGAAATCTTAGGACTGCAGCGAGGGCAAGTCAATGAAGGCGGGTGGGTTGGCGGTGTCTCGGGCCGTGGTTGGCGCGAAATCCTTTGGCTGTTGAAAAACTGCAGTTTTCCCAAGAATCCACTCAAGATTAGTGACCAGGGCTGCCCTTTCTAATTATGAAATCGTAAATGGATGGCAAAAGACGACAGGATGCCGAAAAATATTCGTGGGTCAGAAGCCCGAAAAAGTAAGCATGCGGAGTGCTAGTGCAATGCAATGAAAGCGAAGGGTTGAGGATGTTTCAGATCGTCAATGGCGACAAATCTCGATTACGCTCAAAATGCCCTCGTCGCGCACACTAAAGGGGCTCCGAATCATACTTACAAATTATATCGTGACACGATATATCGTTGACTCGGCGACCGTAGATATTGAAAGCGGAAGCTCCAGGGGGAAATTTTTGTCGACACGAACCCAATATGTATATTGTCTTCAAGGACTTACAAAATTTTAGAGTACGATTCATGAGGAGATCAGGGTCTTATTTTATGCCGGGCAGCTCAGGGCCAATATATTGCTGAGTATGCAGTGATGCTGGCGGTCATTTTGGTCTTAGTGGTTGGGACGATCCGATTGATTGGCGGGAGCGCAAACAACGTGTTTTCTGCCACCGCTAGTTCGATCGGGGGATGACGAGTAAGCAGTTTGCCCTTCAGCATCATGTTGCCGCATCTGTTTCTACTTTCCGCTCGGCGGAAGAGTGTGTTGGTTGTCACTCTCGCTGCGCTTCGGCCGGTCCTTACCCGACAATCAATTCCTCGCAGAACGCAGGCACAACGTAAAGAATGAAGCCTGCGATTTGTGACAGCGCTCTTCTCGCTAGAGCGACCGCAGGAAATCGATGATTTCCTGCTGCTCCTGAGTGCTCAGCTTGTTGAAATGTTCGACGACCTTATTTGCCTCGCTGCCATGGCTCCTGTGATCTTTGATCGCGTCTACTAGGTTGTTGGTACGCCCATCATGGAGGAAGAAGACGCGTTGCCCGACGCCCCACAGGGGAGCGGTTCGGAACTCATCGGGGCCGGCGCCGCCTTGTGTGATGCCGTCGGCGAGGCCGTTGCCCATGTGGTGAACAAGAAGGTCAGAGTAAAGATTCGCCGTCTGATTGGAAAGCGCGGCACTCGGACTGGTCGAGGAGCCGCTCGCAATCATCGTGCCCGTCGTGAACGAGGGCGTATGGCAGTGCACACAGCCTATCCTTGCAAAAGTGTCGCGTCCTTTTTCGCTAGCCGGCGTGGCCGGGGCGGGAGCGGGTGGGGCTAACATGCGCATGAAGTTGGCAAACGCTTCGATGTCTGAGATGACCGCGGGGTTCGAAATGCCGCTCGAATTGCCGATGGTCGAGGGAGTGGTTGTGAAATTAAGGGTATCGTTGGGAGTGGGGTTGAAGATACAGCCGGGTGTTTCATCGCGCTCTTGCGGGAATAGCTGGTTCGAGATTCCCATCTCGACGTTGTAGGCCTCACCCGCGAACATGAGAAGGGATTTGTTCTGCGCCTTCCACCCGAAACGGGTAATGGTTCCGTCGTTCGCACTGAGGTTCACGTTTCCACTCAGGTGCGCATTCGCGTGCCCGGAAATACCCAATGCCGCCTTCAGAGACGCGTCGGACTTCATATTCGCAAGGATGGCCGAGTCGGGAATCGCTTCTATCAGTCCCGCGCCAAACACGGGAGTCGGAATGCGAAAAATAATGTTCGCATTCCCACTCTGGCCAGTGAGCGGATTTCCCGCGGGCAGGAAATCGAATTGTGCGATATTGCAACCAGGGGCGTCACTTCGCCCAGTGATCACGAAGAGATCGTGTACTTCGCCGTCGGCAGCGCCGCTGCTCTTCTTAAACCGCGCTTCGCGGACGGGACCATTTTGAACGATGAACCAAGGCACCGTGTTCTTCGCCCCGTTCAACTGGGCAACTGCCAACAGGGGATTTTGCGCTGGGCTAGAGCCGCCGGCATCCGGCTGCGAGTGGCAAGAGAAACACTGGTTGGAGTTGAAGCGGGGACCGAGGCCGTTGTTCGAGCCCTTGGTTACGACCTCGATTTCAGCGAATCTCGCATGTCCATCCTGGAAGAACGCGTTTTCGTCCGCGGTAAGACCCTTCAGCGGATTGCCGGCGCCCGCCGGGCCGCCGCGCACGCCCGGGTCTACTGGAGACGCTCCGGTTTGACCCAAAGTGCAGATGCATGTGGTCAAGGCTACAGCCGCGATTGCGCCGAAACCGTTGCGTGCAACTCTCCCGAG
>Ga0210390_10003264_pt1 | contig 13958 bp, 7 predicted proteins | sample IncBWH11OmetaG_FD_161050 | JGI IMG/M metagenome (GOLD analysis project Ga0210390, IMG submission 161050) | Forest soil microbial communities from Barre Woods Harvard Forest LTER site, Petersham, Massachusetts, United States - Inc-BW-H-11-O ...
CGGCAGACTCGGACCTTATGAACCGCCGTCCATGCCCAAGTACGACGTTATTTATTTTTCTGGTGAGGAACTCCCTCGAACTGAAGACGCGGGCGGAGCGCAAGCGGGCCGTTCCGGTCGTGCCGGTGGGCATGAGGCGCATCATCGCACCCAGACCATCCGCGTGGCCCGCGGCGAGTCAGTGCGCGAGAAGGTCGTCGACGCTCCCAAGTTGAAGCTGCCGCAGTCAGATTCAGCGGTGGCAAATTTACTTGCGTTCAAACCAATTCCGGGAACCGCGCCCGCGGAGGGATTGAAATCCTCGTTGCGGGCTCCAAGTCTCGCCGAGACCGCGATTGCTCCCACCCCGGACGTTCGCAATGACAAGACCCAGCGTACGCCGATGTTGAACGCTAACGTGATTCCTCCGACGCCCGAGGCGCAGCGCGACAAAATGCGCTCTGCAGTTCCATTGAACGCAGCCATCGTTCCTCCCAGTCCCAGTGCTCCCCGGCGCGATATTTTCGTCCCCTTGCCCGGTTCGCAAGCGGTGGCGGTGATTCCGCCGCCAGTGTCCGCACCCGAGCAAGCCACCAACTTGCATCCACAACTCACGCTGCCGGCACCGTCGGTAATCGCGCCACCTCCCATGCAGATTGCGCGCGAAATCAATCCCAGAGGACCGGGATATGGCACAGGCGCGTTGCAAAACCAGGTCGTGCCGCCCCCAGCGTCAATGGCGGACTCATCCGGCGCTCACCACGCATTCAATGGTTTGGGCAATGCCGCTGTCGTACCGCCTCCGGTGCAGTTGAACGGATCAGCGACCGGGACTCGCGCGGTAGCCGGCTTGGGCACGGCCAATGTCGTGCCGCCTCCGGTCCAAGTGGGCGGGAGTTCGCTCCAGCACCCGACGATGACGGGCCTGGGAGGCGGAATCGCCGTGGTCCCACCTCCTCCGGCAGTTTCCGGCGGAGGTTCACTGAGCGGCATGGGTCGCGGGAATCATGGTGCGGGACTAGGTGGGCCGATGGATGCTGGTTCGGCAGCCGCGCCCCCGAGCAATAACGGCGGCAGCGCCAAAGGAACCGGAGTCGTAGTTTCAAGCCAGCCCGGATCAAAGATCGGTGTACCCGGCAACGCTGGCGTCGGATCGCTGGCCATGTCTCCATCCGGAGGAGACAAGCCTGGATTGGGTGGATCGGGCGGAGGATCAAGTATTGGACGTGGCGCGGGGCCGGGCAGTGGTTTATCCGGAGAAGGCACGGGCGCAGCGAAAGCCGATGCAACCAAAGGAGGCGCAGGCCGAGGATCTGACACCATGGCTCGCGCCGGAATCTCTCCGTATCCCGGGCCAGGCGGAGCGGGCAACGGTACGACGGGTAAGCCACCGATGCCCGGCGTCTCCGTCAGCGGCGGGAGCAATATTGTCACGCTGCCAAGCTTTGGCGCAGACGGCGCTGGACCGAATGTCATCGCACGCTCCACTATCGGCAAGGATCATGAAGGACCTGGCATCACGGTAGTTGGCAGCGCCCGTTCGGGTGGTGCATTCAACTTTTACGGCAAGCTTATCGGCGACAAGAATTACACCATCTACATCGACACCATTATGGGCACGGCGGTCATGCAATACGCGGATCCGTCGTCGGCCACGCATCCGTATGCAGAGGATTTGGTCGCTCCGCAACCCATGCGCTCGGATTTGCCGGCGAACTTGAAACCTTCACGTCTCGTGATTGCCTGCATCCTCGATCGTTCGGGAGTGCTGCGAAATCTGCAGGTCCTCGAACCCGGTGGCCGAGAGATGACCACGAAAGTTCTGGCGGCGTTGAACAGCTGGAAATTCCGTCCAGTATTTCGCGGCGACCAACCGGTAGAAGTCAACGCCATCTTAGGCTTCGACATCGACACCCGCTGACCCAATCCCACGTAACCCCGGACGCCTCGTCTGCGTCGCATCCTCATGCCTTCAGCTTCCACCGCCGCCGAAACCGTGGTAAAAAACTACGCAACCAGCTACGATGAAGCGAGGTAAGAACATGGCATCTCTCGATTGGTCCCAATGCCCAGCTGTGGAGAGCATTCCGGGCAAGCGCAGCGGCGCGTGGGTATTCCGAGACACGCGGACACCGGTTTCCGTTGTCTTTGACAATCTAGAAGTCGGTGCCTCGATCGACGAAATTATGGATTGTTCCATTTATCGCGTGAACAAGTTGTAGCGGTGATCGAATTCGCGCGATCTCACATTCCCTCGCGGTGAAATAGCAGTGCTGTCTCATCCTCATGCATTAGCTTCCAGCCCGGGGTCAGCCCGATGATCGTTCCCAACGACGAATTCTTTTCCACCAGCACCCAGTCCACATGCTTTTCATCCAACACTTTCTCCCAGTCGGGCTGGACGAATGCGACCTTCAAGTAATCCTTGAAGAACTGATCGCCATACAAGTCATGGCGATCGTCTACCAACACCCTGGTTTGCGGATAAAGCCGGTAAATCAAATACCCTCCCCAGAGATCGGGACAAAAGATCGGCTCGCGGATGTCACGCTGAGCAATCACGGCAGCGGCCTCAACCGGAAAGCGTTTGTCATCGAAATAAGCATTGATCAATTGAGTCGACCCGAGTTTTCCCCCGTGCATGCAAGCCCACAAACCGAGAACGATTGCGAGCAATAACCAAAGGTGACCTTGAAAATGCAGTTCCAGCTTCTCCATCCGCGCGCCAAAACTTTGCAGCCTGGAAAACACAGCGCGCAGCCGCGCGGCAATTTCCGCATTCTCACTGGCCTTCGCGATTGTCTCCGAAAGTAACGGAGCGATGATTAAAACCAGCAGCATAGATGACACGGGAAGATTGCGCGCAGCATAGAGACCGCTATAGGCAGCCAAGACGACGACCAGCAATCGAGGCAGTTGAGGCTTTCGCCGCGCGCACGCCAGCGCCGCGATAGTAACCAGCAAGAGCCCTGCGAAACACTGCTGGGCCAGGCCGTGAAAATTAGGCGACTGGAACTCGGTGACGTGGTTCATCAGAAACCGGTCGGAGAGATACTGGTAAATATGAAGGTGCAACTTGTAGCCGTATGGATTGACGAAGCTCGCGAGCAATGAGAGCATGCTGACCCATCCGAGCGACTTCAGCCATCTCCGGATTTCTTCCCGCTGCTCACGACAAGTAAAGTACTGCACGCTGCCGCCAACGATGTACACCGCCAACAGAGCGAAGCCGAACAGAAATCCGCCGTGCACATTGACCCACAGCAGCATTAGAACGGGCAGGAGAAAGAGCCGGCGAACTCTATTGGGCTCGGCGCGAGGTTCAGCCGCATAGGCCGCAGAGTCGAGTGCCTCGAACCAAATCACCGTGAACAGCCAACTCAAGACATGAGGCCGCGCCAGAAAATGAACAGCCGAGGCTCCCAACGACAGCACCAGCAGCAAGAGAGTGATGGGGAGGCTGCCGCCGCGACGCATGGCGAACCGAAACACCAAAACGAACGCGGCCGCCATAATCGCCGCCGAGAAGAACACCACGCCGTTCAGTCCCAGCACATGATGAATGGCCGCAATCAGCACGTCGTAAAGCCATTCCCAGGCGTACCAGGGCTGCCCGTTCATAGTCGCAGAAAACGGATCCACTCGAGTAATCGAGTGTGTCTGCAGCATCAGCTGCCCGTCGCGGATGTGCCAACCCGTCCCTGCATCACGCAGCAAGAGCCGCCCCATCGCACCGCAGCTCAAACCGAGGAGCAAAGCTACAAAAAGCAAATCAGAAACCGCAGGCATGAGAAACGGAAGCCAGCGCGAGACGCTGGCAGTCTGCGCCTGGGTTTGAGCTTCTGTTTGCGGAGGTTTCAAATGCAAAGCGTGCTCGCGCCTGACCCGGTCATGTTACCCGATTAAAGGGAGCGACGCGCGGGATAACGTTCCCGAATGCCTCGTCCGGGCGGCAAAAACGAAGCTCTATAGGCTGCTCGGCGTCAAGGACGATACAAAAGATAGCCCAACCCAACACGCATATGATGAAGCAAACTGTCGGGAAGGCTCGCAGCGATGGTCAGTCCTAGCACGGCATGTACCAAACCCAACGGAAAAATATTGCGATAGCGGCGAAACATTTCGCAGAACAACAGTCCGCCGATGAAACTCAGCAAGGTCAGCAGTGGGCTCGGAAGGTGCGCAGCGGAAAACAGACAGGCCGCGCCCAACAGCGCACGCCGGCTACCCAGAAGAGACTCCAGCCGCAAATAGAAAAACGACTGCAAAATAAATTCCTGCTCCATCGCCCAGATGGCATATTGCCAAACCCTTCGCCAAGGCACCGGTTGAGCCGGCCCCAAGCTATGCATCAGGGAACCAGCCAAGATGATCGTACCGATCATTAATGCTCCGGAAACAAGTATCACTAGTGGCCCGGACCCAGGCCGGACGAGTCCGAGTTCACGAACCGAATAACGTCCGCGTACGCTGAACCCCACGATGCAAATTGCTGCCAGAAGACTGCTGACCATATTGACGCGACGTTGCGGCGTCCAAACGGCGATCATGACCAGCGCAAACACCAGTCCCACCTGGAACGACCCCTTGACGGCAAGACTTCGCCGCGGATCCGCGGAGACAAGCTGACGGTCCATCGCAATCTCAGGAATTAAAGTTTTCGACTCAGCAGCCATGAGGAGAATCTATAAGGTGAGGTGCGAATTTTCTGTACCCAGAATATCGTAAACACCATGGGGTCCGGCAAAGGAATCGCATGAAGGGCAAACCGTTACCACAGGTCGTAATTATCGGCGCGGGATTTGGTGGACTGAACGCGGCTCTGAAGCTCGCCCACCACGCGCTCCGGATCACCCTGATCGATCGCAGGAACCACCACACCTTCCAGCCGCTGTTGTATCAGGTGGCCACCGCCGGATTGTCTCCAGGAGAGATTGCCTCCCCCATCCGCTGGATCGTTCAAGGGCATCGCAATATCGAGGTTCTGCTCGGAGAGGTGCAAGACTTCGATCTCGAACGTCACGTCGTAAAGCTTGCTGATCGCGAAATTTCCTACGATTATCTGATCGTTGCCGCGGGCGCGAGCCACGCTTACTTCGGACACGATGAGTGGGAACCGCTGGCGCCTGGCCTGAAGACGATCGAAGACGCGCTGGAAATCCGCCGCCGTGTATTGCTCGCCTTCGAACTAGCCGAGCGGCAGGCAGCCAGCGGCGGACCCCAGGTGCAATTGAATTTCGTTATTGTCGGCGGCGGCCCCACGGGAGTCGAATTGGCGGGGACACTGTCTGAGATTGCCCGCCGCGCCTTCGCGGGCGAATTCAACTCCATCGATCCCAAGTGCAGCCGCGTCATCCTGCTCGAAGGCGGTCCTCGAATTCTGCCCGCCTATCCCGAGGATCTTTCACAAAGCGCGGAGGACCAACTCCGCAGCCTGGGAGTCGAGGTGCACACGTCCACGATGGTCACGGGCGTCGAACCTGCAGCCGTACGCATGGGAGCGACCCGTCTGCCTGCCGTGGTAATTCTGTGGGCCGCGGGTGTGGCCGCGTCACCATTGGGCAAGAAACTCGGCGCACCCGTCGACCGCGCTGGGCGCGTACTCGTGAATCCTGATTTAAGCATCCCCGCACATCCCGAGGTTTTCGTAATTGGAGACTTGGCCGCGCTGAAAGATAAACGCGGCCAACTGGTGCCGGGTGTGGCTCCAGCGGCGATCCAGCAAGGCAAGGCGACTGCCCGCAACATTGCTCGCGACCTGCAAGGTGAGGCTCGCAAGAATTTTCAGTACGTGAACAAGGGCAGTCTGGCAACGATTGGCCGGGCCGCCGCCATCGCGCAGTTTGGAAAAATTCATATCTCTGGATTCATGGCCTGGCTTTCCTGGCTTTTCGTCCATATTTTTTTCCTGATCGGATTTCGCAACCGCGTGCTCGTGCTGATTCAGTGGGCATGGTCGTACTTCACCTACGAACGCGGAGCCCAACTGATCACCGGAGATCAAACTCTGCCCAGTTGGGAAGAGTTGCAGCGCGAGCAGAACCCATCCGCTAAATCCGCCGACTAAGTCGCGCACAGTGCGGACTCAAATAGTGCTCATCTTCGTGGGCGTTTGGGTTTGCCGCGTAGCAGCAGCCTTTCGCCGTTTCAAGCAGATCGCGCTCGATTCATGTGTTCGTATTCGAACGGCTGTTCCCCACAATCGGACAATTACAATCTCCAGTTCTCCACGTCCAAATCAAGTCAGTTTTATTTTTCATTTGCATAGGAGCAAGGGGTTGGCACGCCATATGCATGTTCACTCGGATTGCCCTTTGCTCAGTTCTGCAAGTAGGCTCAGCTGACGCAGCACTGGAAGGAGAAATTTGATGGGAACCCTGCTACAGGATCTCAAGTATGGGCTGCGTGGGCTGCTGAAGAGCCCCGGCTTCGCCGCCGTTGCAGTCATGGTTCTAGCCCTCGGCATCGGCGCCAACACCGCCATCTTTAGCGTGGTCAATGCCGTACTGCTTCGCCCGCTTCCCTATCAGGATCCCGGACACCTGGTGCAGGTCTGGCATGTGCCGCCGGCAAAAAGCTTCCCAGGAATGACTGAATTTTCCGTCTCGGCGGCAAACTATTTGGACTGGCGCGACCAAAACCGCGTATTCGAACAGCTGGCGATCTACACCTACTCTACCCTCAACCTGAGCGGCAAAGGCCAACCGGAGTCGGTTACAAGCGCGGTGGTCTCGCCCAACTTTTTTTCTGTGCTGCGAGTTCCGCCGCGCTTTGGTCGCGCTATCGCGCCGGGAGAAGATCAGCAGGGACGTGCCAATGTCGTGGTTCTGAGCCATGCGTTCTGGCGCGAGCACTTAGGCTCAGACCCCGGCATCGTCGGCCGGAACATTACTCTGAACCAGCAAGCTTACACGGTTGTCGGCGTCATGCCTCCTCGCTTCGAGATGCCTCCTTCCGTACAAATCTGGACTCCGCTAGCCTGGACCGACAAAGAGAAAGCAGTTCGCGGCGAACATCACTACGGGGTGATCGGGCGCCTCAACCCGGGGACAGATTTGAAACAAGCGCAGGCCGAAATGAACACCATCTCCAGTCGGCTGGAAGAGCAATATCCGGCTGACGACACAGGATGGGGAGCAGTGGTGGTCCCGCTGCGCGAACAATTGGTGGGAAGCGTACGCCCCGCGCTTCTGGTTCTGCTAGGCGCGGTCGCATTCGTTCTGCTCATTGCATGCGCCAACGTTGCCAACCTTGTGCTGGCAAAAACGCTGGGCCGCCGCAAGGAAATTGCCATCCGGTCAGCGCTGGGTGCAAGCCGCGTTCGCATCGTGCAACAGGTGCTTTCCGAAACCGTATTGCTCGCACTGGCAGGCGGCATTCTGGCCTTGTTGATCGCTCATTGGGGCGTCCGCTTTATTTCTTCATTCCTCTCGAATCAGCTCTCACTGTCGCCGGAAATCAAACTCGATCCTTGGGTGCTCGGTTTCACTCTCGCTGTTTCTCTTCTTACCGGAGTCCTTGCAGGTCTCGCGCCGGCTTTGCGGTTGACCCGAACCGATTTGAATGAAGCCTTGAAGCAAGGACTGGGCCGGACCGATGCAGATTCCGGCGGAAAGCGCACTAGCGGCGTCCTGATTGTTTCCGAAGTCGCGCTCTCGCTCATCCTGCTCATCGGAGCTGGACTCATGATTCGCAGCTTGTGGATGCTGCGCAGCGTCGACCCAGGACTTGACGCTAACAACGTTCTTACCATGACCATCGGCATCCCTGTTCCCTCGACTAGATTCCCTACCCCATTGCAGCAGAGCAACTTCTTCAAGGATGTACTGCTGCGCGTTCGGACCTTACCTGGAGTTGAGTCTGCCGGAGTGATCGACACGTTGCCTCTGACCGGCGGCGGTTCCACGCAGCCTATCGCCATCGAAGGCCGCCCAGCACAGCAAATGGCAGACCAGCCAGAGGTCGCGGTTCGCATCGTCAGCCCCGGCTACATCCGCGCTATGCACATTCCGCTGCTTCGCGGACGCGACTTGAGCGACGTCGACGCCGCTGCCCGCCCAGAGGCCGTGGTGATCAGCGACTCTATGGCGAAACGCTTTTGGCCCAATGAGAATCCCGTCGGCAAACATCTCACTATGACCTTCTTCCCCGACGGGTCGCGAGAGATCGTCGGCATCGTTGGAGATGTCAAGGACTCCGGGTTGGATGTTATCGATCCTGTGGCAATGCTCTATATGCCGTTGGCCCAGCTCACTCCCCCGCTGCTCGGAGGATGGACTTCATTCCCCATGTCACTAGTCGTACGCACCAACGCAAATCCATCAAGCCTGACCTCAGCCGTCACCGAAGCCGTGCATCAGGTCGATTCCGAACTGCCTTTGCTCCAGATACGCACCATGCAAGATGTAGTCGGGGAATCACTGTCGCAGCAACGCTTCAACATGCAGCTGCTGGCGGTCTTCGCCGGACTAGCACTGTTACTCGCTGCAATTGGAATTTACAGCGTGCTCTCGTACAGCGTGAAACGTCGAGTCCGCGAGATCGGCATCCGCATGGCGCTGGGAGCGCGGGTTCGCGATCTGCTGCGCCTGATCGTGATCGAAGGCATGCGCCCGACTCTCATCGGCGTCGTGATCGGTTTGGCGGGCGCATTGGCGTTGGGCCGCGTCCTCGCAAATCTAATCTACGGCGTGAAGCCCACCGATCCCATCACCTTTGGAGCCGTGTCCGTCCTGCTGGCCGCGGTAGCATTGTTCGCCAGCATTGTCCCCGCCTACCGCGCCACCAGAGTAGAGCCCCTGAAAACTCTACGGGACGAATAGGCAATGCAGGCGACCGTCCTCGCCCTGCGAGACTAAAAGTCGCTTGTAATCCGAATCGCAACGAGCGATGTAAAAGTCGGGCGCAATCAATTTCCCATGGTCATTTCAAGCGCGGAGTCGAGAACTTGTTTTTCCGCCCGCGTCGGCTACCGGGCTAATTATGAGAAGCATACGCCACTACCTCGTGCGAGGCAGCCACAGCCGCCGAAATGCTTTTCGACTCCGGCTGCCCGAAAACTTCGGGATGCAAATAGTAACCTCGCTCCCCAACCGACTTCTCCTCCTCCACCGGAATGCGGAACTGATTGGCATAAGCGTCATGCCGGATGCCGGTCACCTGCCACGACACCTCCACGTTCGGCCGGTTCGTCCGAATTACAAAGCGGTTGCCCGCGATCTTCCTCGCGACGATAGCCTGCGCAAACTGCCCAATCACCGTCAACTGATAACGGAAGTCGGCATTAAGGGCTTCGAAGTAATCCGGCAAAGTCACCGTCGCCAGGCCATGCCGATCAGTCGTGATGTTTCCGTTGTAGACGTTCATCATGTCCGGAGATTCGACGAACGAGTGCGAGAGAAGCTTGTTCGCCGGATCCAGCGGATGGTCGATCTTGAATGAGCCGCTGCCCTTGGTCAGCTTGCCGGTCACCTGAAGATTGCCGCCAAAAAAGCCGTTGCCCTCATTGTCTACAGTGAAAATGCCGTTCTTGCTGGTAAACGCATTGATCAAGTAAGGGGAAGGTCCAGCCAGAGCTACAACCTCCCCAGTCGAAGTGTTGTTGGCCTGAATGCCGATACCGCTCGGACTCGCGGAGAAGCCTTGCACACCAAATGTGGTCCCACTGGTGGCGATAGCGTTCCCGACAACTCCGTTACCAGTGGTGCTAGCGCTCTGGCCGTATACTCCGTTCGTGCTTCCCATAGCAGCAGAAGCATTGCCGCTGACGCCAGTACCGCTTGTACTCGCGCTTGTTCCCACCACGCCGTTAACTTGACCCGTAGTAGCGCCCTCATAGCCGCTGACGCCCGCAGCGAAATTCGTGGCGCTATTGGTCGAGCCGACGACGCCATAAACGACCCCTGTCGCGGCACCCTCGTAGGCGCTCAAACCGGCGGCTCCATTGGTGGTGCTGTTGGTCCCGCCACTGACGCCGTACACCTGGCCCGTCTTGGCGCTTTCGAAGCCGACAACACCGGCTGAGTTCGTCGTCGTACTTACCACGAATCCTCCGACGCCCTGAACCTGCCCCGTCTTAGAGGTGGCGTTCCCAATAACGCCGCTGCCGCTGCTGCTGGCATTTGCGCCGAACACGCCGGTCGTGGAGCCCGACGTCGCGCTGGATATGCCGAGCACTCCGACGCCGCTGGTGCTGGCCGTCGCTGCGTACACGCCGTACGAGGTACCCGAGGTGGCATTGGACTCTCCGATCACCCCGATGCCGCCGGTGGTTGCGTTGTCCAATCCAAACACTGCGTTTCCGCCGGGGTCCGAAGTCTGCCCATATACGCCGGTAGCTCCTCCCTTGACGGCGGTCGCGATACCCGAGATGGCGGCCGCTGTGCCTGGCACAGTCGCCTGAATCCCCAGAGTGCCGGTGCCCGCTACATCCACTTTTGCTTTCGGAGTCTTGGTCCCGATCCCCACGTTGCCTCCGGTCTCGTAGATCACCGAGTTGCCCAACGTGGTCGTCCCAGTCCACATTGGAACGAAATTCTTTGTGCCCGCCCCAGTCACGTTCGCCGGGGGGACCGTTCCCGCGGCCGCGGTACCCGCTTTCGAACCTGCACCGGCTGGCGCTGTGCTGGCATTCGCGTGCATGAATGCCGACGCAGGCAAGCCGCCCAAAGTCTCCGCATCCTCCGCTTTCAATGCATAGGGCACGCTCAGCAGCAGCACTCGCGGCTGCTCCGGCTGCCCCGAAATCTGCGTACTGATCCAATGCGCCTCCGCCGCACTGAACAGGCTCAAAGGCACGCCATCCGCGCTGGCCGAGCCCAGCATTGCTGTGTAGTGTCCGCTCGCATCGGCTTGGACGTTTTGCGTCTCCACCCATAACGGACTGCCGCCTTGCTGATCTTTGTACAGCGAAAACGTAACGCCCACCACGCCGGTCACAGGTTTGTGGGTTTGATCCTGCGCCACACCGGAGAATTTGATAAGCCGTGGCACTTGCGTCGAAACCAGACTTGCGTTCGGGGTCGCTGTTTGGGCCAGAGTTATACAAACTGCTACGGACAGAAAACTTACGAGAACGAAGTATGCGCGGAGCTTCATCGAGATCCCCTTTCTTCTCCAGAGTTGTCCTTGGATACCGGGATTGCTGGGCAGACTGAGCCCCCTCGGGTCATGGCGCAGTCTTATATCATCGAAGCTGTGCCGTGACAATGGCCCTTTTTACTCATAATTCCCGTTCGGACATTCGCCGTTGGCGGCTCACTAGCCGGAACCTAAGGAGAACGTTTAGAGTCTTTTACCCCATTAATCCAGCGCCCGCCGACCCGCTATAATCTAGCTGCCTTGAAATTTCTTCGGCTCAGCGCAGTCTTCGTCTTGCTCTTGTCCGCAGCGGCGTTTGGTCAAGGACCAGCTACAGCGGGTCAGACCGTTCTGGTGGTTCCCTTTGACAATCAATCCCAGGCTCCGGGCATCGAGTGGATAGGCAATTCCTTTCCCGAATTGCTCGAAGAGCGTCTGAATTCCCCAACCCTGTTTGTTCTCCCGCGCGAAGACCGCATCCGCGCCTACGACCGTGTGGGCATTCCGGCTGGGCTTCATTCTTCGCGCGCCACCCTCTACCGTATCGCCGAACAGTTAGACGTGGACTACGTTGTGCTTGGGCTCTACCGCTTCGATGGCCGAACCTTCACCACAACGGCGCAATTGCTGGATATGCGCCGCCAGCGCCTGCTGCCCGAAATGAACGAGTCCGGACCGCTGCTCCAGCTCATCGACGTGCAGACCGCGCTGGCCTGGGATGTTCTGCACGCTCTCCGCCCGGAGATCTCGATCAGCCGCCAGGCCTATGTTGCCGCCGCCCCTGCCCTCCACTTGGACGCGTTCGAGAACTATATTCGGGGCGTCACCGCGCCAACGGCACAGGAACAGATCCAGCATTTTCGCGAAGCTGTTCGTTTGAATCCCGCTTACCCCGAAGCACTCCTGCAGGTGGGCAAAGCCTATTACCGTGGAAAGCAGTACGAGCCTGCGGTCTCCGCGTTGGCGCGCGTCCCTGAGGGCCACCCGCTGGCGCGCGAGGCGAATTTCTATCTTGGGCTCGCGGCCTATGACCAGGAAGATTACCCGCGAGCCGAGGATGCGTTTCGCTTCGTTGCCGCCCGCTTACCGTTGGCCGAGGTTTACAACAACCTGGGCGTGGTCAACTCGCACGCAGACCGAAAAGCCGCTGCCGAATATTTTCAGAAAGCCATCGCTGCCGACCCCAACGATCCCGACTATCACTTCAACCTCGCTGTAGAGTTCTATCGGACAGGCGACTTGGCGAGCGCCTCTCACCAACTGCGCGAGACTCTCGCGCTTCGGTCAAGCGATTCCGCGGCCAAGAGTTTGCTGGACACGATCACGGCCAACCCCGGCGCTTCATCCCAGCGACCCGTTGTGCCCGCAAGCCAAAAGACGCCGCTTGAACGCATCCGTTCCAATTATGATGAGAGTTCATTCCGCCAGCTCGCCTTGAACATCGACGCGGTCGCCGAGCAGCGCCTGGCTAAGACCGACCCCCTCACCCATGCGCGATTCCACAACGATCGCGGACACCAATTGTTCGCCCAGGGTTTCATCGCCCAGGCTGAGGCGGAATTCCGGGAAGCGCTTGCCCTCAACTCATTGAGCCCAGAGGGACACGCCGGGTTGGCCAGCGTGCTGGAGGCCGAAAATAACGAGACTGGAGCGCGATCCGAGGCCGAGGAGGCGTTGCGCCTGCGTCAGTTTCCCGAACCACTTTTAGTGTTAGCCAGTCTGGATTTGCGAGACAATAGAGCTGAAGCGGCCGCGGAGAATATCGACAAGGCTTTGCGTTTGGAACCCTCCAATGCGGCCGCGCTGGCGCTCAAACGCGCCCTTGCAGCCAAGCTCGCGCAGGAAGCGCAGCCACTGCCCAATCGATGAAACCGTTTTTCGTTTCCCGCATTGCTTCTGCCCTTCTGATCGGATCGCTGCTATTCGCCCTCTCCGCCGCCGCTTCTGCCGAAGTATTGAAGATCGTCGTGGACGATTCCATCCATCCCATCACGGATGAATACATCGGCCGCGCCATCGCCGAGGCCGAACGAAACAAAGCCCAGGCCTTACTGATCGAGATCAACACCCCGGGCGGCCTGCTGGAATCCACGCGCGATATCATCGAAAAAATCCTGGCCTCGCCGGTGCCCGTGATTATCTATGTCACGCCCAGCGGGAGCCGGGCCGCCTCCGCCGGATTTTTCATTCTGGAAAGCGCTGACGTCGCGGCCATGGCGCCCGGAACCAACACCGGCGCCGCTCATCCCGTTTCGCTCGGCGGCGGCAAGATGGACGACACGATGAAAGAAAAAATCGAAAACGACTCCGCGGCGCTGATGCGCTCGGTCGTAGGCAAGCGCGGCCGCAATGTTGAAATCGCTGAGACTGCGGTGCGCCAATCCAAATCTTTCACCGATCAGGAAGCGCTTTCACAGAAATTGATCGATTACGTAGCCCCCAGCGAAGAGGATCTATTCAAGCAATTGCAGGGAAAACAAGTGAAGCGCTTCAGCGGCCAGACCATCACCCTCAATCTGGTCGGCGATCCCGTTCGTCCTTTTGACATGACTCTGAAGCAGCACATTCTCGCCTATCTCATGGATCCGAACATCGCGTTCATCTTGTTCGCAGTCGGCGCCCTCGCTCTGTACGTGGAGTTCAACCATCCCGGCGCAGTCGTTCCTGGAACCGTGGGAGTCGTATTCATCCTGCTGGCCGTGTTTGCGTTTAACCTCCTGCCCATCAGGTTCGCCGCTGTAGTTCTGATCTTGGCCTCATTCGCACTGTTCGCGCTCGAAGCCAAATTCGCAGCGCACGGCGTGCTAGCTATCGGCGGGATCGTCACGCTCACCTTAGGTGGCCTGCTGCTCGTGGACGCACCCATCCCTGAAATGCGAGTGCATCTACTGACCGCTCTC